>JMSU01000105.1_pt1 | contig 46390 bp, 38 predicted proteins | sample 179011 | NCBI WGS metagenome assembly JMSU01 (sample SAMN02769580, study PRJNA246767) | bioreactor metagenome | isolation source: Culture-1 Bioreactor ArsB derived from microbial biomass from the upper 2 cm... | place: Germany: Bremen | collected day 87 after inoculation
AATTACAAAAAATATCCAAGGAGTGATAAAAAATGAATGTGAAGATTATTACAGACAGCGCTTGCGATTTACCTCAGAATATTATTGAACAATACGATATAGATGTTTTACCCTTAATCGTATTCATGAATGATAAGGAATACAAGGATAATGTTGATATTCAGCCTGTCGAACTCTTAAATTATATGCGTAAAGGCGGTGTTGCTAAAACCGCTCAAGCAACATATGAAAGTATAGATAAACTATTACGTCAATATGCCAGCGACGGCATTCCGTGTATCTATATCGCTTTTTCATCTGAACTATCCGGTACATATCAAACTGCTAAACTTGTTGAACAAGATATTAAAGATGAGTTTCCTGACTATGACTTATCCGTAATCGATTCTAAATCAGCTTCTCTGGGATTCGGTTTAATGGTATACCTCGTTGCTGAATTAGCTGAACAAGGTGCTTCTAAAGAAGAACTTATTGAGAAAATCCATTATTATAAAGATTATCTACAACATATCTTTACTGTTGAAAACTTAGAATATCTCTACCGCGGTGGACGTGTTTCTAAGACTGCAGCAGTAGTTGGCTCAGTGCTTAATATTAAACCCATTCTTCACGTGCTTGATGGTAAACTGATTCCTCTTGAAAAAGTTAGAGGTCGTAAGAAATCACTTAGCCGTATGATTGACATAATTGGCGAACGAAGTGACAGTAGTATTAGTGATCAAGTTATTGGAATTAGTCATGGTGATGATCTAAAATCAGCGCTATGGGTAAAAGAAAAAATAGAATCCACTTATGGTGCTCATGAATTCATCATTCGTGATGTAGGCTGTGCTATTGGTGCTCATTCAGGTCCTGGTACGTTAGCCATCTTTTTTGTAGGAGATCAAAAAAAATAACCACATAACATGATAAAATTGGAGGGGCACTTACGGCCCCTTCTTTTATTTGTCCTTTTTTGACATATAACTATCCATTATCTTTATCTCTTTTGATTCTTTGGAACGTTTATATGGTTGGTCTGTGCATCTACATTGCTCTTGTAGTAATTCACTTGTCGACGAACTTCCTTAACTTCATTTAATTTGTCTCTTTTAGTTACACCTGTGTCATTACTTAGATGCATACTTTCCACTCCTTTTTTGTTTTTTTCTATACTATTAGTATTGATTTTTTCGTCTTTTATATTCTCGTATTCCGTACCAATAAATGATAGAACCTATTTATCATTGTCGTATCATACAGTAATTTTTACATGCATAGTTAAGTTGTCTTTTGGAGAAATTAAGATTATGGTAAAATCATAAAAATTATTTTGCTTTTTTTATGTGTGCCAATCAATAAGATAATTATACAATTATCTTAAATAAATTAATTGAGAGGAGCTTCTTAATGAACCTAAATAATAATGAAAACTCAAGTATCGGATGTACAGTTACTGAATGTCGACATCATACAAACAACGATTACTGTTCACTTAATCACATCAATGTTGTAACATCTTCAACAACTAGTAATGCCAATACCATTGAATGTACAGATTGTGCAAGTTTTGTAAAAAAATAATGATTTAAACCAGAACGGGACTGTCAATATTGACAGTCCCGTTCTTAAATGTTATTCAAAATCGTCTGGGCTTAGTTCTTTTGCAAATTCATCATAATCTGTTATTGTATCAGGATGATGTGATTTCTTGTCCCATTCATTGTGACTGGAGTGGCGTTCATGATGTTCATGACTACCGTTTTTACTTTCTCTGCTTTTATCTTTTTTGTCTAACATAGTATTACTCCTATCTCATCAAAATGACTTTGAAAGTTACCTTAGTATTTTAACCAATTCGTCATATAATATTACTTACTTATGCTAACAGTTCTTATAATGTGTAAAGAGAAAAGAATGCTTTGCATGCGTTTCAGGTGGTCTAGGAAAGTATGGTACCTTGCAAGGAAAACGCAGTACTTCCCTCTATACTAAAATAAAATGAGGTTTTTATAAATAACTTATCCCACTTTTGTAGGCTTTTCCATATTATGAATTAGGAGGTGATTTATGTGAGTCCTAATTTAAAATCTAACGAAAACAATCAACCTAATCAAGGTAATGGGCAACCTTTTTTTAACCCATGGGGCATGTTTCCATCTCCACCACCTATGAACGATCCTAATTCTCAACAACCCAAACAACAACCCAAACAACAACCTAATCATCAATTTAATCAACAACCCCAGCAACAGCCTCAATACCAACCACGGCAACAGCCTCAATACCAACCCAAGCAACAGCCTCAATACCAACCCAAGCAACAACCAAATCAGCGACATGATGCTGAACCTCAGCAACCGTTTAATCCATGGCATGTATTCTCAGGTTTAAGACCTACTTTTCCACCTGATGATGCTGCTCCTAAAGAGTCTAAGTATCCTAATCAACCGGAATCAAGGCAACCAAAACAGTCTAAGCAACACGAACAGGCACCTAATCAAATGCCATTTAATCCATGGAGTGTATTACCTGCATTTCAACCCTACCAACCTACTAGTCAAGAACAGCCTGAAAAGAAAAAGAAAGTGAACCCAAAAGGGCTATCTGTTCAAGTAGTTCAAGATAATGTAGGAAAAGTTATCAATACTTCTATTGTAGGCTATGGTAGAATCAATGTTCATGTAAAAGGTGTGGAACGTAATGGTATGGTGCATCTCGTTCTTCTTGATACAAATCCAAATGACTACATTTATATCCATAATTCGGATATGGTTGGCATTTATCCACCTACCTTCTAAAAACGTGTGCTTCATAGCACACGTTTCAGCTTGTTGACAAACTCAATTGGATGGTAGCTTTTCTACATTACATTCATAATAATTAGTAGTGATCCTATGGATATGATTAAGAATAATACTGTACCACATGCTAAAGCTTTTAGACCTTTTCCAATAACGCTTTTTATGTGTACGGACAAGCCCATGGCAGTCATAGACATTAGAATCAGAATAGAGCTTGCCTTAGTTAATAACCATGTAATGGAATCAGGTATAATACCTGTACCGTTGATTATACCTGCTAGAATGAAATAGAATACATACATAGGAAATTTTGCTTTTTGAGTTTTTCCACTCTCTTTACTAAAGATATAACTAAGAACGATGGATACGGGTACGAGCATAAGAACCCGTGTCATTTTCACGAAAGTCCCTACTTGTCCTGCTGCACTTCCTAATGCAAAAGCTGCGGCGATTGCATGGGCAACACCTTGTAAAGAAAGACCTGACCATGTGCCATATTGTACAGTCGTTAAGCCTACTTGACTGGTAGCTATGGCTGAATATGCCATGACACCTACTGCCCCTAGGAGACTTATAATGGAAACAGCAATAACAGAGTCTTCATCATCGCCATGAATACAAGGCGTTAAGGCTACGATAGCTGATGCACCACATATACTCGATCCTACACCTAGTAGTGTTGCTAATTTTGTATTGACTTTGAAGAGTTTACCTAATACGTTAGCAAGCAATAAGACAACGGGAACGAATATAACGACCATGATGATGACTTTGGGTCCCAGTTCCATAATCGCACTTATATTGAGTTTAAATCCTAGTAAGACTATACCTACTTTTAATAACTTTTTTAATGAGTAGGTTGTACCTGGTTTAAGGCTCTCTTGGGTACCAATGGTATTGTTATATAGAATACCAATGATAATGGCTATGGTTACAGCTTCTAAGCTGATATAAGTTTTTAGTACGTGGTCTAATTGCATGGATATGATTGAAATAATAAGTACAAAAATAATGCCTGGTGTATACTTCTTGATTGCTTCCATGTATTTTCTCCTCTTATTTAACATATTGAGTATAGCTATAAACAGACTTATTATACCATGTTAAGTCTACAAATTAAATCAGTTATTTGTACAGACATCGGACTTAGCATTCAACATAAAATCGATAAACTTTTCAATTTGTTGTGTATTAGGCCCATATAGCGTACAATATTATCATACATGCTATATGAAAGGAGAATCGTCTTATGCAACCATTAAAAATAGGTATTCTAGGTATTTCAAAACATTTTTTCTTGCGCTGTTATCTTCCCTTAAAACGTTCTAAAATAATTAATATCTATGCCATTGCATCTCGCAATGAAACACGTGCTAGAGAAGCATCACAACAGTGGGATATACCTGTCTACTATGATTCATATGAAGCTATACTAACTGATAAAAATATAGACGCCGTCTACATACCGCTGCCTAACCATCTTCATTTAGAATGGATTAAGAGATGTGCTGATGCTGGAAAACATGTTATCTGTGAAAAACCATTAACGCTTAATGCTGATGAAGCTGTCGAGGCTAGTGCTTATGCTACTGAACATGGTATTAAACTGATGGAGGCCTTTATGTATCGTTTTCACCCAAAATGGCTACGAGCTAAAGACATCATTCGTCAAGGAGAGATTGGTGAAATAGTGTCTATTCACACCATCTTTTCTTATAGCAATACTAACCCTAAGAATATTCGTAATGTAAAGGCTTATGGTGGTGGTGCTCTATACGATATTGGCTGTTATGCCATCTCTACTGCCCGCTATCTCTTAGACAAAGAGCCTATACGGGTTATGGGTTTAGCTTGTGTTGACCCTGATTTTGATGTGGATTATCTCACTTCAGGTATATTGGATTTTGATGGACCACGTTGTCTCTTTACGGTAGGTACTCAGACTTTTCCAGAACAAGAAGTGATCATCTTTGGTACAGGTGGTAAAATTACAGTGACCGTACCCTTTAACGATTTTCCAGATGTGAAGAGCAAGATTATAGTGAAGACCAGTGTTGGTGAACGTGTTGTAGAATTTAATCCTGTGGATCATTACCAACTAGAATTTGAAGCCTTTGCTAAAGCTATTTCAGATGATTCACCTGTTCCTCTCAGTCATATGGATAGCATTTGTAACATGAAGGTTATTGATGCCATATTCAAGTCTGCTGAAACAGATCAGTGGGTTATCTTATAATTATTTTGTAAATAGCAGAAGGCTATCTCATCGTATATGCCTCCATGTCTTAATAAGAAATTAACTTTCTTGTTTGCATAAGTCATGAGGAGGTGTATGATGAGATAGCCTTTTATTTTTATCTTGAATCTTTATAAGTTAAATTCCTCTGCATATTTCATGATACGTTCGAGCATGGTTACACCGGCTTCTTTTACTTTATCAAAATCCATATGAGGAATATAGAGTGTCTCCATATAATCATGAGATTTCTTAGCATCATGAATAGTACGAATGGCACTGTCTAATAATTCACTATACACTTTGAAGTCATATTGTAAAACATCAAAGTACTGATCGATAATGGCATAATTTAGATATTTATTCATGTCAATCAATTGAGCATCCACTACATCAATATTGTGAAAATCGTTGGTTGTTACAAAAACGATACCTAATTTCTTAATAACAAGATGCTCAAGCTTGTTAGCTGGGTCAATAGAACAGTAGAAAGCCTCTACATCTAAGCCTTTGCTGACAGCACTTTCCATGATGAGTTTTAATAACTTGGATGTGTGCGTTCCTGGTTCACCCACAACACGATAGATTGTTTCATTACCGCCAATAACTGTCTCAAGATAGTTTACTAGACCTTTTGGTGTAATGGCACTAGCAAAGAGTTTTCTTATTTTGCCTAACTTATTGCTTGCTTTATGTTTTTTAAGATGCTTATTAATCACTTTTTCTGCTTCTATATACACACCAGAGTGCTCAAGGGCTTCTTCATGAATCGTAACGATATCATCGTACAAAGGCTTAGCTGCCTTTAGATAACGATAAGCTCTTCCGAAGAGTTTTCCTACAGCTTTGTTGACGAGTAGTATTTGATCACGGTTTTTTCGGATACCTTCTTCGTTCCAGTAGTCGCCTAGATGGATAATCTCATCCACAGCCCCAGGATTCTTAGGATCAACCACATGTGGTGCTGTTCCATCAAGAAGTGCTACTTTAATCTGTGGCATCACAACGCCATCTAATGAATTTGGGTCAGATGAACAATGCATGTATTCTACTTCAAAACCTTTTTCCTCCATGGCTTTACCAATACGTTTCATATAAGTTGATTTTCCTACACCTGGACCACCTTTTAGACAGATGATACGTGTGGCTTCTTCTTGCGTTAAAATATGATCATAGTATGAGAAAAATCCCCTAGTTGTATTTCCCCCTGGAAAATAATGTCTAACTTTACATGACTTTTCCATAAAATTAACCTCTCTAATATTTATTTATATATTAATAATATTATTAGAGAAGTGCTATTTATGTGTATAAGAATGATAAAATGTTTTGAGGAATGGATTAATTAGTTATATTAACGCAGACTCATTATCTACCGCCCTTACTTATAATGCAGTTATTCTTATTCTAAGTTCCATCCCACCGAGCAACGTTTTTTTCTTTTTCCGCTTTGCACGGCGGGTAAATTTTAAGATTGTTTGTTAGCATCCCATATGGTCTATGTCCCCGTTTTGTTTATGACAAAGGTAGATCAGTTTTCATTGCTAGACGACAAAGTTTGCATGAGGGCAAAGAAATGTTTAGGATCACCGGTACTACAATATTCATACCAAGATTCCAGTGTGTTTGATTGAAAAACACCTAAATGCTCAATAATTTGTTTCGCCCACAACAAAGCTCCGGTGGAACTTGCAGTAATAAGGTTGTCATCCGCTACAGATGGCTTGTCTATATAAAAACTTTGCCCTTTATAACCAGGAGAAACCATTTCAAGAAATCCCGGTCCATTACTGGTATGCGGACGCTTATCCAATAGCCCAAAGTTGGCAAGCGCAGCGGTAGCCCCACAGATTGCACACACCATAGCGCCTAAAGAGAGAAATTCGCTTGCTTTTTCGATGATAGCGCCATGCTTTGGGTCATTCCATGTATCTGCGCCCGGTAATAGCAACATGCTTGTTTCACTCACAACAATATCATCAATTAAGCATTTGGGCACTATTGTCATCCCACCCATTGTATTGATTGGCTCTTGAGAATAGCTAACCGTTTTGAGCGATACACGTTGCTCGCCCTTTTTGAAAAATCGACCAGAATTCAGCTCCGAAATAACATACCCCAGTTCCCAGTCGGCTAAAGTATCAAGAACGTAAACATAGATTGTAAACATAAATTTCCTCCATTTTCATTGTATTTCTAATTCTCCGCCTCTATAATGTTTTGTGCTCAAAGATGTGATTAGGTAACAAGTCATTTAAACTAATGATTTTACTACCTTTACTTTCATAATAACGTAGCATTTCGTCAATTTTCCTTTTATCATAACTGGTAACGCAATCTGATAGGACATTAACGCCATAATTTGCTTTGCGTAAGTTGTAACAGGTTGATTTAACACAAGCAACAGCATCTGCTCCTGCTATGTAGAAATCACATATTTCATTTTTACTAATAAAGTCTGTAAATTCTTCACAGCTTAATGCGTTTCCTTTGTATTTTGTAAAAACATTTTTTGATACTATTTTCAAGTCAGAAGCTAATTCAGACCCATATGTATTGGGTTTAAGAGTCCTCGTGCCGGCTGATAAATTTTCATGCCCTATATAAATAACATGAATATTATTATTGACTGCCCAATCAATAGCTTTATTGATATTGCCAATAACATCCTTGTAATTCTTAGTTATATCATTTTGAATATCGATTATTACTAAGGCTTTTTTTTGCATAGTGTTTCCTCCTAATAGGTAGATTGATTTGTTTGCTTTTTTATTATACCTTGCAATTGTTGACAACAGTATGGCAACAATATATAATGATAGCAAGAAATTTTGGAAGGCGGCTATTAGATGAAAGTTGACAGGCTTGTTAGCATTATTATGATACTCCTTGATAAAAAGCGTATAGGTGCACAGGAGTTAGCAGATATGTTTGAAGTTTCACCCCGTACAATCTACCGCGATATAGACACTATCAACATGGCGGGTATTCCCGTTCGCTCAACATCGGGAGTGGGCGGCGGCTTTGAAATCATGCAGAAATACAAGATTGATAGAAAGGTTTTTTCGACTGCCGACCTTTCCGCTATCTTGATGGGGCTTTCCAGTCTTTCCAACATGATACGAGGTGATGAACTGGTAAATGCCCTTGCAAAAGTCAAGAGTTTTATTCCCGCCGACAGAGCGAAAGATATTGAATTAAAAGTAAATCAAATATATATCGATTTAAGTCCGTGGATGGGCAACAGGAACATACAAACATATTTAGAAATTATCAAAACAGCTTTACAGGAAAGCAAGCTACTATCGTTTGAATATGTAGACCGCTACGGAAATAAAACCGCACGAACAGCCGAACCGTATCAGCTTGTGTTGAAAAGTAGTCATTGGTATTGGCAAGGGTATTGCCATAAAAGAAATGATTTTCGCTTATTTAAACTATCCCGCACATCAAACCTACAATTACAAGAGGAATTTACGCCACGAGATTATCAAAAACCGCAGTTAGATTTTACTGATATTTTGGCAACTATGCAAACAAAAATCAAAATTCGCATTCATAAATCTGTCATGGACAGGGTACTTGATTATTGCACTTATGAACACTTTTCGCTAGACGGTGATGAGCATTATATTGTAAGTTTTCCTTTCATAGAGAACGAATACTACTACAATATTCTTTTCAGTTTTGGGGATAAATGTGAGTGTTTAGAGCCGTTACATATCCGCACAGAAATGAAGCGTAGAATACATGATATAGCTACCATATACGAAAGTTAATACATGTAGTAAGACGAAAAGGACAAACGAGTTGCCTTGCCCTTTTTATTTCGTTCCAACTATCAAGCCTATCAATGGACGGATAGTATTTTTTCGTTTGTATGCTGCGAAAAAATCTCCATCCTTAAACCATGGACAGGCTAGATTTTTGCTGGTTCGGAGGTTTTCCTGATGAAAAATGATTGTGCTAACTTATTTTTTATAATTCCAAGCTTCTGATAGAGTACTTCTAAATAGCCTATCTAATGTATCAATATCGCTATTCCCTCGCACAAACAACATCTTAACATATTGTTTGTAATATTCTATTTTTTCTTCTAAGAATTCATTTATAATATCTACTCTCTTTTGATTGTCCATTTCATTACCACTACGCTTAATAACGAGTAATTTATCTATTTCATTAACTAACTCTTCTTTCAAGTTCAGATTATTCATAAGCTCTTCAAATAGCATAGGCGGTTGAGTTCCATACTTCTCTGTCCACATACATGCCATAATAGGTCTAAGCACATAGAAATACTTTTTAATTTTTACCTCGTCACCTTTGAGATATTCTCTATAATTTCCCTCTGCCATATGTAAGTAGTGATAGATACATGATTTTGAAGAAAAATAATATTTAAGTAACTCCTTTAATTCACTAACTAGGCTTGTACTCTCTCCATAAATAATGGGTGAACTTAGCCATTCCAATAATGTAGGATTCGATTTTCTGAACAACACTAATGTTTTTCTTAGATCCCAACCGTTAATATCAAGTAAATCATTAATCGGTAATTCAACTACATCTCTTTTTTCTTTGATTGATAAATACCAGTCTGGCTTATGAATGTATATAAATCTTACATCATAATCACTATCTTTAGATTCAAAGCCCCAGCCCCTACTACCTGATTCAACGGCGTATAGTATTTTTATTTTATGCTCTTTTTCAATATCTTTTAACTTCTGTAGTATAATATCTCTCATAATCTAATTCCCCTTTTTTTACTAGTCATATTGGTTATGTAGTTTTTTATAATCTAGTCTATTTTCATTCTCACATATTCTTATAAGTTCATCCCTTACTTCCATTAAAGCAAATCCTAATAAATTCTGTCCTTTCCACAAGAGGGGATTGTTTACATTATCATGATCTGTTGATAAACCTATTCCCCATATCTTATCGTATGGGCTTGCTTCTACAAGAATTTTACCCTTTGTTTTCATTAAGTAATGTTTTAGATTCTCATCTTGCTGAAACTTAGCAAGGTTACCATTTAGTATAATGCTAGGACTATATTTCTTCCAAACAACATCATCAAATCCTCTAACTTGTCTTCCAAGCTCTTTGATTTGTTTAGGATTATTGTTATTTAATATTCGTTTCAATGCTTCATCATCTTTAAATAATTTAGCCTTCTCAGCCATCATATATTGCTCCATACAACTATATGTATCTGTCTCAATAGTAAATGAGGATTTCCACCACTGACTCATGCAGCTCTTTATAATCTTCCCTTCATTAGAAGGTTGATGACCCCAAAAAAAGATGTATTTGAGCTTTTTACCTTTTCTAAAATCCTTCTGTATTTGTTCAAGATTGTATTTCAACTTATAGTCCTTATTCCATAGAAGTATGTTATTATCATAAATATCTTCATGTATATCATTATACCAACCATACCATCCCTTACGTTCTGGATACATATCCTCATATTTCTTCTGATCATCATCACTTAGACTTGTATACCACTGACTAAAGTTATAGGCATAACCTTCTCCATATCCCATACGCCAGCCTATGCTGTATCTACTTATGTGTGGATACATGAGCCATAACGGCGGCATTGGGTTTTCTATATTATTTAAAGTATTCATTGTCTTATCCCCCTCGTGCTTAACTTCATTCTATGAAGTTAACTAAATATAATGTATTGACTAGGTATCGTATCTGATAACCATATATTTTCATTCCCCATATAAAAAGAAATGCCTTCTGCCCAAGCAAGTCTAGCCTTTACTTTCAACATGACAGGTTTATCATCCCTACGTTTACCTACTTCATAAGCTGTTTCTTCATCTTCTGATAGATGGACATATTGCCTTTGCATAGGAGTCAGTCCATTCTTCTTTATTGACTCAAGAAATCTTCTAGCCGTCCCATGATATAGATATTCTGGCGGTTCAATCTTTTCTTTTTTAATTGTCTTATCTGTAGAATGCCCATATAGTGCTCTTATTTTATCGCCTACAATTTCATGTCTTTTTTTGTTAGATACTTCACTCATTTTTACTAAATCAGCATCGTTTACTTTGCTCCATTTTTTCTTTTTTCTAAGTGCTATTAATAAGTCTTCTATGCATACCCACCCATTGTCATCAAGTACTAATCCATATTCTTGTGGATTATGTCTTAGGGCATAGGATACTTCTTTACTTAATTCTATGTAGTTCATGTCAATTTCTCCCTCTACATCTTCTCTGATCTATTAATCATCTCATTTACTTCTTTATAATCAATGAGTATATTATCTGCATAAAAAAAGTCCTCATGAAATCCCCATTCATTGTATAGGACTAAGCAATAATTGTCTTTATTCTTTTTTATCAAACACCAACTTCCTATATCTCCCTCGGCACTACAAGCAAAATATAGCCAATCACCATATTCCAATAGATACGTTGTTCCATAGATGCTAAGAGATTCTAAGTAATCACTCCTGACTCTTTTCTCTCTATATTCATTTGCTATATCACTAAACAGAATTACTTTTTTTATTGCTACTACTACCCATGCAGAATATTCATCATAATTTATTACCTCTTTTAGACTACACCTGATTAAAGCGGATTTCCCTATGTCTTCTGGGTAATCGTCCCATCCATTTAATGCTGCTAAGGCAGGACTATATATTGTCCAAAACTCTTCACCTACAGCAAAAGAGAAGTTAGGTTGTGCTTTTACTATGCGTACCGAACTCTCTTGTGGTAAAGTATCTGACCTAGCCCAAATCCTTTCACCGATATCTGGTAGAATATCATCTTCTAGAAAGTCTGACCATTCAATGATATTATCGTATCCACAAATCATAAAATCCTTATTATCTTTGGGCATCTCTTCTATGAATGAATTACATGCTCTACATTTAAATGATAATTTGTGGCTATTATTAAACATGATCTCTCACCCCAATATTTTTTTACTTAATATCTATAAGTAATCTCTTTAGATTTTTTGTCATTTTCTTAGCATATTCCGAATTAAATCTTCCTAGATAATCAAAACAGACTTCTTCTATAAACGAAGTTAAATCTTTTTTCATATCATCCTTAGCTACAATCAATTCTGTATATGTACAAGCTATGCAATAAGCATCCTTATTTTCCTTATAATCATCTGACCAATTTTTTACTTTAATACTTTTTGAGTACTCTATGCCTGGATTAGGGTCATGTCATAACCAAGGACTTATTTTGTGTTTGATACAGTTTATTATATCTCCTAAATCTTCAAGACCACAACAACAACTAGGTAAAATCTGTGATTCACATTTACCTTATTTTACCTAATGTTTAGATGGGTGTCTAGATATTGTAATTAAGTACTAAATAATAATCTATCACTACCTAGAAAATTTTTATAGCCTATTAAGTATGCTTATACAAAACAGGGAATAAAACCTATGGTCTACTCCCTGTTATTATATAATGAATAAGATATAATTTTATCTATATAATATAGCCTTTTCTTCGATAAAAACAAAAGGCTTCTACTTCTAAAAACTAATAACTTACTATCTCCAAATATCTTTCTAATGTTTCCTCAACATATTCTGCTATCAAATTCACCATACTTTCAGGATCCCCTTGTGACTTATGATATGCCGTAAAGCAATCATAATATCTACTCCTGTCTCCAAATTTCACATTAATAGCAGGGAAACCGTCCTTCATAAGTTCTAGATTGAGTAATAACCTGCCTGTACGACCATTCCCGTCAATAAATGGGTGTATGCTCTCAAACCTAAGATGAAACAGTGCGGCTTGCTCAACTGGGTGCATTGTTTTTCTCATTTTATTATATTCTAAAATTAACTCATTCATCTGAACAGGAACAAGGTAAGGCTCCGGTGGCTCATGAACTGCTCCCATTATTCTAACAGGTAATCTTCTATACACACCCTTATCCCGTGGTTTATCCATCAACACCAGGCTATGGATGTCTTTTATTACTTTCTCAGAAAGATCAGCTTTTTGTTTAACAAGTTCTTCTATATAAAAATACGCATCTTTATGCCCCATTACTTCTAAATGTTCCTTCAGTGGTTTCTTGGCAATTGTTATCCCTTCATTTATAATCAATGCAGTTTCTTGTAAAGTAAGGGTGTTCCCTTCAATCGCATTTGAGTTGTAAGTAAAATCAATTAGAAATTCATCTCTTAAACGTTGTAATTCTCCTTCTGTTAGAGGGCGACACTTATTTAACCTTGATAGTAAATTATCTATTTTATAGAATATTATATTACTCATTTTTACTACCTCATTTCTTATATAATAGCTTCGATAATATTATAACTTAATTATCACAACATATCCATCACATTTATCCTCACATTTATTTTTTAACAAAGTAGAATAAGCTATATATATACGAGATTTCTTATGTTCCAGTTTTAATTTCACCAAAGTAATTCATTTCTTACTAGGTCTTTACACCTTGTCCCACATGCAGCTATTATATTATGTATTGCTTATTTTTAGTTTCATTGATTTAATTTTAAATTTTCCTTTACCTGTTTTTATATCTCCGCATATAACCATATCTGCCTTTTCCCGTGTTTTATGATGACTATCTATATAGTCCTCTTCTTTGGGCATCCATTCATCTTCCCATACGGATTTCATTGTTACACCGTCTCTTTCTATACCTCTTTCTAGCCTTACTTTATAGTCTGATTCAACCCATATGCATATATCGTAATACTTTCTCAATTCTTCCCTGCAACTATAGACACCTTCAATTATAATTATTCCTTTTGGAATAACTTCCGTATCATCTAGTAATTTATCATCTTCCCAGCTGTACTTTTTATACTTAGCTATTTTTGATTGCTTTAGTGGTAATAAAACACATTCTAATAATCTTTTCCAATCAAAACTTGCACCTATATCACTTGACTTATGATTAATACTTCTATGTGAGTAATAAAAATCATCAAAATGAATTATTTGAAGATCTGTATTGCGTTTTCTAAGCTGTTCAGTGAAATATGATTTACCTGACCCACCTGGTCCATCAATACCTATGATTAAGCAATCTTTGCTATTTAATCTATCGTTTAAATATTTAATAAAATCATTATATTTATAATTCATAACTCCTCCTATTAACGAAAATAATCACTCATCTTTACAAGCGTCTCAACCCCATAAAAATCTTTTGCATATACTAATTCTAACATTTGGAAATTTCCTATTTGTTACTTCCATAATAATTTCCATTGCAATATGTACTTCCTGATTATTTGCAGTATACCATATTCTACAAAAAACTAATACATTAGTTACATCTACACAATACTTATAGCTACTCCATTTACAAATGCATTATATTATTGACATAAATAAATATCATTGATATAATTATGTTAATATTGGTAATTATTTGTAACATTCATAGTTAATTGTATCAAACACCATATAAGTAATTAAATGTTTACACAAGACGTTTCTTACTTATTTATTCAAGGAGATTGAGATATATGAATAGTAAAAAACTACCCATTACGCGCCCCCCAATTATTGGCTATGTCGTTCATGCCTTCCCATTATCAGTAATTTTTAATTATGATAAATGTCTGCCTTGGTTTCATTGCAACTACATTCAATTAGTATGTCATACAGGGCTTAAAAATAACTTTTTTGATTTTTTCGCATTATGCACTGCAATCCAAGATATGCCATGGATTGGTTCTATATATCCTGGTATACCATGGCTTAATACACATTCAATTGATAATTACATATTAACTGACTGCAATACAAATATAAAACAAGTTATCATTCATTCATTAATGCGAGATAACTATATGGTTTGTCATCTTGATGAATTCTATGTTCCAAACAGGACTCCATACCAAAAAGAACATTATTTTCATGAAAATATGATTTATGGTTTTGATATTGATAAGAAGGTATTTGATATATTAGGTTATGATCATAAAGGTATTTTTAATAGTAGCAAAATAAGTTTTGATGCATTTGAACAAGCTTCAAGCGAACTAGCTTCAAATAATCATGACTTAAAATTTTTACATATGAAAGATGATTTTTCATATGAATTAGACTTAAGTTGTATTAGAAATTCATTGCGTGATTACCTTAATGGCGAAAACTCTAGCCAGCGGTATACGATCATCAGAAACCCTACTCGTAACCATGTATATGGCATGGACATCTATAATCAATTAATCGTATATCTTAAACGATTATACAATCATTCAGCAGTCAGTGATATTAGACCTTTTCATCTATTATGGGAACATAAAAAATGTATGGTTCTAAGAATAGAATTTATCTTAAATGAATATAAAGGACTTGCAGATTTAGAAGAAATCTATAACGCGTATCTAATTATTCAACAAACTAGCATATCCATACGAAACTTATTTTTAAGATATAACCTAACAAAACGGAGTGAAATTATAGAAAGAATTATACCTTTATTAGAAGACATCTATATTAAAGAAAAAAAAATCATACCTAAACTTATTACAGAAATAGAATGTTTAGAAAAAAGAATAAAACCCTAATAGATCATTATATATTAATGATCTATTAGGCTAGTTTAATATAATATCTTCATACAAAAATTAATCTGTAATATTCCCTGGTAATATCGTTAATAATTCACGCATTAGTTCGCTTTCCTCTTGCTTTAATGCTTCCAGCTTACTCAATATCTTTTTTACATATTTATGATTATCTTCCATGATCGATCTAATCATAAAACTTTTGATTATAGAGGCTTTATTAACGAGTTCTTTGGAGGATGCAAGTATGTCTTTATCTATCTTAAACACATTAGTATCAATGTAACTCAACCTTAGATACATACAACTTTTATGCTCCCATAGAATATGAGGTATTCTAATATCATTTTTAACTTTACCATTAATTAATGCATCAAAATAATGAAATAGATTATCATAGGTATCCAATCCATAATTAAACCCTGTGTTGACATTCTGATAAACCATCAAATCCTTAGATAAGTTCCTAGAGTAATAATAGTCGTGTATTTGTTTTTTTATAAAAGCTAAGTCTATTTCCATTGATGGGGGTTCGGTTGCTTTTAATAGAACAATTTCTTGGTTAGTATAGGTCTTCATATCATCTAAAAAATCTTGGAAAGATAATTTATTGTATCCATAATGACCACTTTCATGGCCTACAGTATATATTATTTTTTTATCTATATGACAGCCATAAATATAATGATAAGATGTACGCGGTTTCTTTAGAAATTTTTTTCTAAAAAAATCTAAATCCTGTGTAAGTACATAATAATTGTCTTTTAAAACTTTAATAATAAAATCAAGAATATCCTTTTCAGATTTAAAAACCAAATCTGTTTTAAAATGTTGTACATCTAATAATGGATTATTCCACCAACCATTACAAATATTACCTACATAGAATGCATAATCCAAAACGCCATATTCGTCATAAGTATTCGAACACATCATCTGAATATAGTGATTATAAAACCATACTTTATTTGATTCATTGGTTAACATAATTGCTAATGGATATGCCAAATGCATCCGACCTGTTATAGGTGGTGTTGCTAAAGGTAATTTAATTTCCATATCCCTTCCCCCTCCACCAATTCTTTCGTGGTATTTTATCCTTTACAACGTTCTTCAACCCACTTGATTAATTTCAACCATCTTTCATGTCCAACCCCTACACATCCAGATACAATTTTATTATCATTATCAAAGTGATACGCCTTACTAAACTTGTTGCCGTGATAATTAAATGAAGCAAGAGCAATTTCTCGTCCATCAATATGAACGATTAATTCGCGTTTCATGTGATTCATTAACTGGAATTTTTTCCATGCCTTCAGTTCGTTGCTAGAGCCAAAAAAATGATCAAAAGCTGGTTGCACCGTTGCATGCTCGTCAATGGTTAAGATATATTGATACAACCACTCTTCCAACTGTTTTAAGGATTCTTTCACGTATGACTCTGAACCAATAAAAATACACTCTCTTACATTGAACTCCCACAAATGCTGTAACCCATCATGATGTCCCCCTTCATAGCGATATCCTTTTGCTTTTGCCGTAAGACAGATTGGTTCGGATATGACCTGATTTTCAAACATAGGGTACACATGTAGGCAAACGGCAGGCGTCAAATATAACCCACTTAATTGTCCCGCTTCATCTGTTATCTCACCCTCTTTTTCGATTTGATCATAGTAATCTGGATTAGCGACTGCTATTGCAGATAGTTGCTGGCTATTTTTACTGAAATAACCACTCTTCTCTAGTATCTCTCTTCGAATTAAGGTTGGTATTGTGATATTTCTAGCATTGAATACTTTTAGAAAATCACAGATTTTGTTATCTAGCTCTTCAATATAGCCCGTATCTTTCTCATCCAAACAAAAATATTCATCATGAAATATGCTGTAATCGTTATTCATACACAACGCTCCTCTTCCTATATACGCTCATCACTTATATGTTGATAACCCGATCAGCTATGGCTAATGTGGATTCCCTATGTGTAATGGCTATAATGCATTTTCCTTGATTCTTAAGCTCTTTCAACGTCTCTAAAATAATTTTCTCCGATGTGCCATCTAGGGCTGCTGTAGGTTCATCCAGAATAATAACGGACGCTTCTTTTAATAGACTCCGGGCAATGGCTACTCTCTGCTTCTGCCCACCTGATAGTTTAATGCCCTCCGAGCCAACGTCATAATCAATTTCCAGTTCTTCGTGGATAGCAGCTCTTGTTAAGACCTCGATAATTTGCTCCTTCGTTGCAGCAAAATCCCCATACAGAATATTATCAAGTACTGTCCCTTCAAACATATCTGACTTTTCTGGTACATAAGAAACTTCTTTTCGCAGCTCCTGAATGGAGAACTCTTTAATGTCAACGCCCTTATATAATATCTTTCCACTATAGTCTGCAAATCCAAGTAACGCTTTTATTAGACTTGTCTTACCACAGCCGCTTTGTCCACAGAACATGACGATTTCACCTTCACAAAAATCGAGATTGACATTGTCTACTATGCATCTTTCCCCATAATGTACTCTCACATTTTCATACTTAAGCAATGGTTCATTTTCATGGTGGTACGCTAGAACTATTCCGTTATTTTCATCATCAATATCCATCATGTCTATGACACGATCCAATGATATTTCATGGGATTTCAAATCCGATACGGCTCTACCAAATCCTGATATATGCACCACTATATCTCGACATAGCTGGGTCACCAAAATCACTTCTGGAATAGACATATATCCCCTTGCACTAAACAGACATGCCACGGGTATCATCAGTGTGGCACATATGGATGTAAACAAATCTAATGTAATAATTTTATAGGATTCAAGTCTACCAATTTTATCTTCTACTGTTTTAAGTCCTTCTGCCTTGTCTTGTAGCATAGAAGTAATTTTTTCCTCTGCATTAATTAAACGTATACTTATCTTCCCTCGTATTGTATTTTGATACAGATTCATGAAACCTCCCTCTGCATCTAAGTACATACGATTTAGTTTTTTATGGCGTTTAACAAAATACTTATTAAAGAAAATAATCAACGTACCTAGAATAAAAACCATTAACCCGATATAAATATTCACCAAAAAAATGGATGCAATATATCCCAAACCTACAATAATAGGATAGATGGATGAAACAACATCATCTGTCACCATAGCTGCTGCTAAATCTGAATCTTTGTTATATCTGGTCAACGCTTCGCCATTATCATAAACGGACGTTTGCATGATCGAGCCCTTCTGCATTTTTGAATATATTTCCTGCTGCATGTTGGTTCGTGCGGATAGTCGAAATAGTTTTATTAAAAACCCTGTTATGTACTCAAATAAATTGGCAACTAATAAGCCTACAAATACCAACCCTAAGATAAAAATAATATCTTGTATGGCAACTCCAGTATCTTCAAGCTTCTGAACATATAGTTTAAATCCATAGGCATAAATTAAGCGAGCAACTAACGTCGTCACTGGATAACCTAATATACCAACAATCCATCGTATTGGATGTTGCTTGATAACTCTCATCATTTTTTTAGTAGCTTTCATCCACATATACCTCTCTACTTATCATCAATGTTAGAAATCATCTATCACATTTCTGCAAACATCTTTCCATAGTCTTCATTATTTCCCATCAGTTCCATATGCGGTGCATAACCTGCAATGGTAGCATCCTTGATAAATAAAATGCGATCAAATCGTTCAAAATCAATACCACTATGACAGATTGCAATAAAGGTCTTGTCCTTTAAATCATGAAAGAATATATCCATAACTGCATTGGTGTTTTCTTCATCTAAAGCTGAGGTTGGTTCATCACATATATAGACTTCACTATCTTTTAAAAAGGCTCTTGCCACATTAAGCCTCTGGTTTTGACCATTGGATAACATATGTCTACCATTACCGATAACCGTATCTAATCCATCTTCTAGAGTCCCAATATAGCCATTAAGCTGTGCTTTTTCTACTGCATGCTTCACATCATTTATCCCCTTGCTTTCATCAATAATACGTACGTTATTACCAATGGTATCATCTAAGATAAAGCTTTCCTGTGTCACAACTGCTATCTGCTTATAATAGACTTCTTTACTCACCCCATCAATTGCTTTACCCATGAATTCTATGGAACCTTCCTTTGGTTCATAGAGATTACACAATAACTTTAATAAAGTAGACTTACCACATCCACTCTTTCCTACAATCGCAATTTTTTCGCCTTTCATGACATCAAAACTAATATTTTTTAAAACATACTCATCCTTATAGCCAAATGATAAATTCTTTATATCATATACAGTAGGATTAGCATTCTGTACAACTAACTTTTCTTCTAACGCCTCTTCTTGTTGATGATCCTTTAAGTCTAATATACTGCTTACGCGGTCGATGGATACTTTTACCTTTTGATAATTAGTGGGTATGGATTGAATAATGGAAACGCCTTGTCCAAAAATATCCATTAAAAACATCATGGACACCAATTGTCCTAATTGTAAGGTACCATTAATAATATTCTTAGCTCCTAACCCTAACACAAACAAAAACATAAAATACCCATTCATGACGCCATAATAGTTGATTATCCTTTGAAAAATGTACGCTTTACGCTCTGATTTTTTCAAGGCATTTAATTTAATCCGATTATCATCTAAAAACTTTTTTTCTAAGTTGTATGCCTTAATCATCATCCTAAAATTTAAGGAATTAATAAAATAATTGATGACTTGTCCTTTGCGTTCTCTTTCCTTCATACTAAGAGAATACAGTCTTTTTGCCCATATATTATTCAAGAATAACGATATGAAAAATAGGACTAGAATAGCTACTAAATCTATAAGGCTCCAACTCCTATAAAACATAAAGATAAGATATATAAAACAAAATCCCATCTTTACAGGTAATTCTCCCAACAAAAATAGGGTGTCAAACCAATTTTTAAAACCTTCAACATCTGCTGACATGATGGATAATATTTTCTTATCATCTTGAGCTTCAATTTCCTTATAGTCAGCATAACATAATTTTTCTGTCACTTTTTTTCGTAGTCGATATAAAAAATTATTTTGAACTCTAAAGGAAATCCTTTTTTTTATAAAACTGGTTAGGACTTGTACAATAACAGCAACAGCCATAAGAACCGTATTCCACAAAATTAGTTCATCGTTGGCTAAATCAATAACAACACCTATTTCATAAGTATAAAAAAGTTGTGCCGTAGCCGAAATAAATGCCCCTATGAAGACGACTGCTAACATCCTCCTATAGCTTCTACCGTATATTCTAGATATATGATGACTTACTCCTTTTTTCATATGCATCCCTCTGACTTATCATGGTTATTAAGGAGTGTCTCATTAATAAGCATTGTTATTGGTTAAAGATCTTGGATAATGATGTTATGCTTATCATGAGACAGCCCTATCCGTTAACTGTTTTTATTTCTTATAACTAACTCTATAATCGTTGCTAGATCTGTATAATTATCCATACCATAATCTTCATCTGAAACTTCAAGATCAAAATTTTCTTCGATGAATAAAATGAGCTCTACAACAAAAATTGAACTAAATTCTCCAAGTTCTTCCAGCTGAGTTGTTTCCGTAAGATCCTCCACTTGAAGTTTTTCTTTGATATACGCTAATAGTTTTTCTTTAATTTCATCGCGATTCATAGCCATTCTCCTCCCTAAAGTGAGAAAATAAATTTTTGACTTGATCCTTACAAGCAAGGAAAGCCTGACACAAATTATGAAATTGTCTTATTGACTTGATCATTGTTTTCCAATACATCTGATACAATATCACCGATTTTCTCTTCACCTGTTATGTTCGTCATACGCTCTAATATGGCTAGATACTTACCCACAAAATCATGAACCTTATCTTCACTAAATTGATTGGTGAAATCAACCTTCATGACTAAGGAAGAATTCTTGTTAGTGATCTGTATGTCCATATCATATTTAGCAAAGCTAATTGGAAGGACAATATCCCCAGAACCTCTCCTGTCTCCCTCTACAATATCCATATTGGGACTTTCATAGTCAAACATAATATTAAACAGATTCGAACTACCATCTTTATATGTCTTTTTATATTTTTCCACCATCTTATCATAAGGATAGCATTGATTAGCCAAATCATGATTGATATGTTGTTTAATCTCTAAGATAAAATCACTAATCTTCTTATCTGCCATTGGATAATTTCGCATTGGAAGCGTATTCGTGAACATACCCACAATATGCATGACATCCTCATGAACGCGACCTATACATGGAACACCTACGACAACATCTTCACTTGAATCAAACATATGTATCGTTAGATTAATCCCAATTAAGAACATGGAAAATAACGACGTATTATTCTTCTTTGCCACCATTTCAAGGTTTTGTATGTCTTCATGTTCCAACGTCAAGCTAAAATTTCCAGCATGATCTTGAATCGTATCTGCTCTAAAATCTTGTAGATTATTCTTTCTTACATAACCTTTCAAGCGATCATCCCAATACCCTTCCATCTTCTTATATGCTGCCGACTGAATAAAATCTTTTTCATATGCAACATAATGTCGATACTGATAGATGACAGGTGACATAGGCGTATTGGTCACAATATCGTTCAGTTCTTGATTAATAATACTCGATGAATAGCCGTCAATGATAATATGATGCATATCAAAAAACAGGACACACCCACCATTTTTAAGTTCAATGATGGAAACTTTAAATAATGGAGCTTTACTTAAATCAAATGGTGTTATCAAATCATGATAGTCAATATCCTCTATATTATCTTGATAATAATAAGATATATCTGGTTCAACATGATCCTCAACTCTTTGACAAACTGATTTTCCATCAAAGTAAAAGCTTGTTCGTAAAACATCATGACGATCCATCAGTGTCTTAATACAACGGTAAGCATTCTCTTTCGATTCCATTTTATCTAACTTAAAGACAAAAGGATTATTGTATATCTTCTTATTTTTACTCATCTTATAGACCACATACATTCTCTTTTGTGCAAAACTCAACTCACCTGTCATAGGGGTATCTAAATAGCTGCTCAGCTTACCTTTATCTATGGTCTCTTCATCCACTGCATCCATAGGTGCCTTTTTAACTAATTCTTGATGGATAAACTCTGCTAATGTATAGATTGATGTATATTCAAATAAATTAGCTACATTGACCATATCCGAATAGAGGCTATCAATATAGCCATGCATCCTTGTTAATAAGATGGAATCGCCACCCATTTCAAAGAAGTTATCATAGATGTCAATCTCATCATACCCTAAGATTTTTGAATATATCTTACATAAATTATCCTGAATATCATCCACATTGTTTGACATAACGTTGATCCCTACAGTCCAATCATGTTGAAGGTCTAAATTTTTATCTTTTTCACTATGTGGTAGAATCAACAGCTTTCCTTTTTTTACTTGGGCTACTTCGCGCCCATCTTCTGTAAGTAAACGGTCCCCACTTTGATCATTCTTATAGATGTTCTTTAAGTGATCCATCTTCTTTTGAAGGTCTTCAGAGATTCTATTTCGGCTATAATCACTTATGGTCAACAAATTCTTATTGACATTGTACTGCCCAATAACAACTTTTCGAACTGGACTCTGTAATAATTGGTCAAGATGGTAAATGGCTTGCTTTGTGGTGATTGCTTTGGTAATTGTATCCACATTGATGCCATATCTGACAGACATGCCTGTTTCCTTCCACGAAACCCAATTAATTACATAGGTTCTGTCCCCTCTGGCATTTCGATAATCAGCAAAGGCATCTAAGTAAGAATTGGCTCCTACATAGTCACTTTGACCTGCTTCTCCTGAAAATGTGACCGCCGAGGAATACAGCATCATGAAATCCAATGGTTCATTCTTGGTTAATTGGTCCAGTATCCAGGTTCCCTTTACCTTAGGCGCTAATACCCTAGCAAATTCTTCCTTCTCTTTTCTCACAATAAAACCAGCTCCAGCAATTCCAGCTGAATGGAAAATACCGTGAATACAACCCACTTCATTTTTTATCTGCTTATAGACCTTTTGCATACTTTCATCATCAGCAACGTCAACGGCATAGATAAGTATCTGAGCACCATTATCTTCTATTTCTTTTAAAATAGCTACCTTCTTTTTATCCTCATCACTTAGCTTAGATGAATGCCACTCTTCTCTAGGATGAAAGCCACTTCGGCCAAGTAAGCTAACACTCCTACATCCTTTTTCAGATAAGTACTTTGCCGTTTCTATACCAATATCACCCAAGCCACCTGTAATGATATAGTTACCATCCTCTCGAATAAGATCTGTTTGAGGAATGACTGTTTCTTCTGCAAAGCATTCCACATAGCGTATACCATCTCTAAAACCAATCAGATAAAGTTTCTTATCTTTTCTTAAGATTTCACCAACGACACGCTCTATATCCTCAGCATCCTGAATATCCATGGCTCTACATTCAATATTGGGATATTCTTGTTCAATAACCTTACCAATACTTAATACAACAGCATTTTGTGGGTATAATCGTTTTTCCTTATGGGATATGCCATAAGCGTTTTGGGATATAATAATTAATTCAAGATTTCTGCTATAATGGGTACTGATCATAGCCTTAATTAAGTTGATAATGTTGAAAAAGCCATTTTCCACGCTTTCTTCAATACATTCATAATTAGCCTCTTTATCATCACCATCACCAATGGAAGCAAGGTGTATGATTTTATCAATATCATAAGCATGAATATCATTAAACAATTGTTCGCAGGACGTAAGCGAGTTAGCTATCACATATCGCTCATCATCCATTTTTTCATATGCTTCTCCAAGGAAAACCTCAATCACATGGATACCTCGCTCCATTAGCATATCCGTAATCTTATGCATGGCTATGTGACTGCTGTGGAATATAAGATAGGTTTTTCCTACCTGGCTATTATCAAGAGTATTTTCTGGACCCTCTTCTCTCATCCACTTCATGGTGTAATAAAAACCATCAAAATTGATACTTTCTATCTCATCCAACATAGTAGGAGGTGCGAACCAACAATGTTCTTTTTTATAAGGATAAGTTGGAAGATGGAGATGGTATCCCTCTTTATTAAATATCTGATGCCAATCAATGTCAGCACCCTTTGTATAAGCTTGTAATAATTCATCAACATGCTGTGTATCCTTGTTATGTACAACAGACTCTAAGAGTACTGCTGCTTTCTGATTTAACACGTTATGTTCTTCAACTGTCAATTCATGATCTTGTCTAACTTTTTTGTTCTCCGAAACGATGGCATAGTGACCCTGATAGATTGAATGCTTATCGTCACCAGCAAGATAGGCCTTTAATAATGTCAAAAGCTCCTCTGTACTGTTAACCTGAAATCCCACTCTATAGTTATAGTGGCTTCTTCCAGTAGCAAGGGTATAAAGCACATCGTATAGATGACAGTCTTCATGACGACAAAGCCACCTGAGTAAATTATTTGCAATAAGTCGTAAGCCTTCTTGATATTTTGCTGAAATGACAAACATGGTTGGCATGTCCTCTATCATTTCTTCATAGTCAGTCTTTGGCGCTTCCTCAAGGACAATATGACAGTTGGTTCCACTCATTCCTAATCCTGTAATACCAGCTCTTCTAGGTATATCATCAACTTTCCACTCTATTCTTGAGGTGGTCATATATACCGGTGAATCGATAAAATTAATGTTTTGATTAGGTTCTTGAAAAAATACTGTGGGAGGCAACTCCCTATGATGCATCATTAATAATACTTTTATGAAACCACTGATACCGGATGCTTCATTCAAGTGTCCAATATTAGGTTTTATTGTGCCTAAGGCACAAAATTGTTTTTTGTCTGTAAAAGCTTGGAATGCATGTGTAATCCCCTTTACTTCAATAGGATCACCTAATGCCGTACCCGTACCATGGGCTTCGATATAACTGATTGTTTCTGGTTCTACTTCAGCTTGCAGCCAAGCCTTCTGTATCACCTCTGATTGAGCAAGATAATTGGGGGCAGCTATACCAAAAGAGCTTCCATCCTGATTAGAAGAACTTCCCTTGATAACACCATATACATTATCCTTATCTTCCAGTGCTTTGGATAAAGGTTTTAATAAAACAGCGGCAACACCTTCTCCAACAGCAGTACCCATAGCACCCTCTGAAAACGATCTTGTCTTTTCTTCCCCAGATTCAAATCCAACTTTAAATCCACCAGCTAAGGGAGCCATGGTTATGGAGGCTCCTCCAACTAAGGCCATATCGCACTCGCCACTACGTATTTGCTGACATGCGGTATGGATGGCAACCAATGAAGATGAACAAGCCGTATCTATCACCATACTAGGACCCTTTAAATCATTCACATAAGCAATACGACTTGCTGCCATACTCACTTGATTAACTGGCAGGGACTCTCCAAATAATGCTGAATCGACTTCATACAGAATACGACTATACAGATTACCTAGATTGGCTGTGTAACCTAGAAATACACCCGTGTTACTACCTCTTATTTTCAATCCTCCGTAGCCTGCATCTTCAATGGCACTATTACTACACTGTAAAAAGATTCTATTGATAGGATCAATCAGTTTAGCTTCTCTTGGCGACATGTTAAATAATTCGTAATCAAATTTATTAATCTCATTTAAATAAGCACATTTATTAAACTTAATATCATCTTTATCCATTCCTAGATAATAAAAATGGTTCTTCAAATCTTTTGCCCGTTCTTTCGGTATTTCTCTGACCACACTTACACCATTAATAATCAGGTCCCAATAGGCATCAAGATTTTTGGCACACGGTAGATCAAGTCCTATACCGATAACCGCAATATCCTTTTCGCCATGATGAACTGGCATTTGATTAACACGCTGCTTTGATTCTCTATCTCTTTGAGATGTAACATTCTGTTTGGAACTAAGGTATTCAGACAACTGCCTTACACTTGGATACGCAAACAAATCCGTTAATTGTAACTGCTCAGGATAATCTTCGTCAATATGTTTAAAAATATGCCCCATTAGAATAGAATCAGCGCCCATCTCAAAAAAGTTATCATGAATGTCGATTTCTTCATATCCTAATACTTCTTGACATGCTTGGGCAATTTTAACTTCAATATCCTTATACTCTGAATCGCCTGTATTGGCTATATGATTATGTATAGAGGCGTTCTTAACCGTATCTTTCTTATTCTTTGCTTTCAACGCGGCTAACTGGTCCATGATATAATCTGAATACTTCATGGCGTAATTATTCAACATCAAGGCTATTTGACTATCCAGATTTAACTCGCCAATAACGATGGCCGTTTCATCACAGCCTAAAATATCCAAAAAGCCTTTTACGCCATCTTTCGTTGTAATGGTTTTGAATAATGTATCAATGGTAAAGCTATGCTCTACTGACATGCCTATTTCAGACCATGTTGCCCAGTTAATGGCATATGTCCTGCCACATCGATTGGCATGCCTATATTGGCAAAAATAATCAAGATACGTATTTGCAGCTGTATAAGCTGATAATTCAATACTGGCAAAAACAGTTGCAATGGAAGAAAACAGAACAAAGAACTCCAGATTATCCTCTTTTGTCAGTTGGTCCAGATTCCAAGCACCATATACTTTGGATTTAAGCATGGCATCCAAATTCTCTGTAGTCGTGCTTTCAATTAATTGTCCTCCACCAATTCCAGCTGCATGAATAATACCGTTAATCTTTCCATATTTCTGTCTTACTGTCGTTAATATCTCTTTCATTATATCATAATGAGATACATCCACACTATAATATTCTATGTTTTTTGACAAATTACTTAATATAGAATACCTATTGTACTTTTCTCTCACCTTTCCCTCGGCTGATGCCATATCTGCACCAAATGGAAGCTTGGTTCGACTTATAATAATGAGTGTTACATCCTTTGTCAGTTCACAAATTTTCTTTGCCGTTTCATACCCGATTCCACCTAGTCCACCAGTAATGATATAAACACCTGAATCAATGAGTAATTCACCGCTATCTTCTCCTGTAGGTACGATTTCTTCCAAACTTTCAACATATCTTAAGTTATCCCGATAAACCACAACTTCTTCTTTGTTTGTTGAATTCATTTCATCCATCACATACCTAAAGGCTGTCTCTTCATCATAATCCAGAAAACAAAACTTAATCTTCTTAATCTCTTTGCCGATACATTTTCCGAGTCCTAGGGCTGTGGTATTTTGTGGGTTGAGTGATACTTCATTCCCAGTAACTGAAATACCATTCTGGGATAGCACCACTAATTTTACTTGCGAATCGGTACAATGGCTTTGAATGATTTGAGACAATAGGAGTAATGAATGCAGATTATTTTGCTGCATGTTCATAAGTTTCTGGATATCTGTTTCTTCGGAATCACATGTATATAATTGAAATATAATGTGAGAAGCTTCATTCATTTTGCCTATAAGTTCTTCTTTCTCTTGTCGTATTGAATCAACATTTTCTAATAAAATCGTCTCTACTTTACTTTCTTGCTTCACAAAAGCTTGTCTTAAATCGTCTAGCTGATTTTGATGCCAAGCAAAAATCAATACACTTTCTGCAACCTCTGGTACATGGATGATACGATCAATTTGAAAATCTTTTTTATAGTATAATTTCCTCCTACTGTTATATACCTTTTTAGGTAACCACAAACTTGTTCGTTGGAATGGATATACTGGCAGGGACATATGTATGCCTTTATATCCGCCATACATGAGCTCCCATTGTGGTGTCGCACCAGAAACAAAATGTTGACAGATGTTTTCCAATTCCCCAATTTCTAGCTTCTCTGACTTTAGAATCTTATTTAACTGATCGGTTAATTCATTCATTTGTTTTAACTGAGCCTTGCGACTCTGATAATCACTATTTTCTCTTACTATAGCATGATAGTATATCTTTTCCTCTGGGTAATCCTTTAAACCATTTTTATGAACCCATTGTAATTTATGTAACAATTCTTCCTTGTCATTCACTATAAATGCGATTCTTTTGTCATAAATATCGTTATACTGATTGATATTATAACAGAAATTATAATAATCTAAGGTGTCATAATTCTCCTGAACATAGTTTAAATATTGATTTATTTTTTCCTCTAGACTATAGGCTGATTTTGCAGAAATCCCTATCAGTGTCGACTTATTTTCTGCTACCGCCTCCTCTTGCCCAGATGGATTGTATGCTTCTACGACAACGTGGCAATTGGTACCACTTAACCCAAAAGCACTCACGCCAGCAATATAAGATTTCCCTTCACGTTTATCCCAACTTTTTGCTTCTGTGTTCACATAAACAGGTGAATTAATAAAATCAATATTAGGATTAGGCGTTAAAAAATTAATCGTAGCAGGAATCGTCTCATGTCGCATAGAAGCGACTACTTTTAATAAAGCAGCAATGCCTGCGCATTCATACATATGTCCAAGATTACTTTTCGATGCCCCAATTGCACAGAACTGCTTCTTATCTGTGAATCGACTAAAAGCTTTATAAATACCTTGTATTTCAATAGGATCTCCTAACCCTGTAGCCGTACCATGTGCTTCAATATACTGTATGTCTTCTGGATTAATTTTTGCCTTGTTCCACGCATCCACGATGACCTCCGACTGTGCTACGGGATTGGGCGCTGTTAGACCCGAGGCTGTACCATCGTGATTAATAGACGTTCCCTTGATAACGGCATAGATCATATCGCCATCTTTCTCTGCTAATGTCAATGGTTTTAGAAGAACTGTGCAACACCCTTCTCCCATGGAAGCGCCATCTGCCCCTGAATCAAATGTTCTTGTTTTACCATCAAGGGACTCGATGCCTAGCTTCATATTTTCCTTAATTAAAGGTAACACATTTAATTTCAACCCTCCTGCAACAGCCATGTGACAATTACCCGATAGGATATGCTCACATGCCTCATGGACGGCAACAAGAGATGAAGAACACGCTGTATCCATGACCATTGTTGGTCCTGTTAAATCAAGTAAATGTGAAATCCTCGAAGGGATTAACGGCGCCATATTTCCAGTCATTGAATAGGGCAATAGATCAGGATGATTAAAAGCAATATCCACAATATAATTATCCTTTAACGATGAAGCCGTATAACCTAAAAATACCCCTGTCTTCGACTGTTTTAATCGCCTAGCCGTATACCCTGCATCATCAAATGTATTCCTAATTGTTTCCAAAAATATCCTTTGAACAGGGTCCATCAATGAAGCTTCTCGAGGTGAAATTTGAAAAAATTCATTATCGAATTCGTCAATTCTTCCAATATAGGAGCCTTGATAAAATGTAGGCTCTTTGTCACCATCATGAAAGATGTTGACTAACCCCTCAACTTCCTTCTCCCTATATTTGGGAAAATTCTCAATACACCCTATTTTGTTTTTTATGATTTCCCAATACTGTTCTAAATCTCTAGCACAGGATATTTTCAATCCAATACCAATAATCGCAATGTCTCTGTTTTGTTCTTTCTTCTTACTCTCCATCCTATTCTCTCCCCTAGCCGATTAGCGTTCCAAATTCACTTCTACCATCTACCTTCTCCACAATATATTCTGCTAGTGTCTCGATGGTCGTATATTCAAAAAGCTCCGCAATGGAAATACAATCACCATATTTTATGTTAACAGCCATGTGTAGTTTTGCTATTTGCATGGAGTTTAATCCCATTGAAATAAATGACCCACTATAGTCAAGATCATTATTAACAACCTCTGTTAGGGTCCTAACAATAAAATCTTCTACACTAGAAACATCACAATCTATAATGTTATTTACTTTCTCCATTTCTAGAGCGAGTTCTGATATTTGTTTATCATATTCACCATGAATATAGTTTTCTAATAGCTTATACCGTTGTACTTTTCCACTTACTGTGGTTGGGATTGAATCAACTAACACAAAATCATTAAGATAGATGCCGAGTACATTGTTAAGATGAGATAATACCTTTTTGATTTTACTCACAATAGTTTCCATATGACGACAACCTTGTATAAAACAAATCACATTATCATTGACATCCTTGATATTTTTTCTATATCCGTGTATAACGATTCGTTCATCATTAAAAATACCTAGTTTCTTAATATATTTTTCAATGTCATTATCGTAATAATTTTTACCATTATAGATAAACATCTCTTTATAGCGGGCTGTAATATAGAGCCTATCATCATGGATAAAACCAATGTCTCCTGTATTAAACCACTCACCAACAAAATTTTCATCTCGTTCTAGATTATAATAGTTTTTTAGCACACACTCACCCGCAATAAATATTAAACCAAAATGCCCATCCTCCAATTGATTACCATCCAAATCAAGGATCTTCAATTGAAAGGCTGGAAGTATCCTTCCAACACTAATAATGTCAGAAGCTAACTTATTATCATCGGAGACAATCTCTAAAGCCTGACCGATGCCCATGCTTTCTTTATTAACAGATAATTTCTTCGCTTGATCATCATCTGTTGTAATAGAAACGGCTAAAGTACCTTCTGTTAATCCATAGGATGGTGCTAATGTTGACCGTCTGAATTTACACGTATTCATATACTCTGCAAATTGATTACATAAGGTAATGGAGATAGGTTCAGCCCCCAGGAACATGGAATGTATAGAGGAAAAGTCCCAATCTTCTTTCACTCCCTTTTCCTCTAATAACTTAATAATAAAATTAAGGTAGAAGTTGGTTCCAGTCATTACTGTTCCTCTCACTTTATTACAATAATCCAAATAGAACACTGAATTTTTTACCACGTATTGTGTATCTATAATGTGGGCATTATGATTATGTCTAATTGGCAAAAATAAATTAAAAAATAAGCCAAAATTGTGATATAACGGAATCCACGTCACATATTCTTCCTCTCCATTAATGTGGCGACTGGAAAGAATACTATCAACATTTGTTAGAATGCCTTGATTGGTTATCCCTACACCTTTTAAACTGCTTGTTGACCCAGAAGAGAATTGAATATAAGCTATATCTAGGCTACTCTCCTCCTCTGATAAAACTAACTCATATACTTCTGGAGATTCTTCTTCTAACACCTTATCCATGTCACTTAACATTTCTTTATCCCAACACATACACGCCTTTAATCCGAATTCTTGCTGACTTATTGCTTGGAACAACTCTTCTTTATCCGTAACAAAAACAGCATGATAACATATCTCCAAAACACCTCTTAGTTTACCTAGATCATCAAGGCTAACGCTTAAAGGAACGGCAATAAAATCCCCTAATAAACATGCCCAAAAGGTAATATAAAAGCTCTCCGTGGCATCTGTTGAAATAATCACTTCATCCTTTTCTCTAACACCTCGATCATATAAATAGTCCTTCATCCATAAAGCTTTTCTAAATAAATCATGATAGGAAGTAAAGTGAATATGCTCATCTGAATGAACAAAGCTTACTCCTTTTTCTTTTTTCTTACTAATCTTATATAGTATTTCTTTTATTTTTTCCATATTATTCCTCCTACACTTGAGAGAATTGCATCATTACCTAACATTGATTCTTGTCTACAATAACCATTCTAGCTAATATAAAACCTATATACTGTAGAAGAATTTCAATATTAATTTTGCAAATCACTTAATTTTATTTGTAATAATATTAATCGTATCTTTCATATTCTCAAGATGAAAAAAGTGTCCTCCATTCACCTTACATATCGTACACGTTCCACTAGTCGTCTTTCGCCACTCAAGAAGCTCCGCACTTTTGATAGAACTGTCCCTCGTTCCGCTTAATACGGTTATATCACTTTCAATTAATTTATTCTCTGTAGGGTTTTGATAGTGATCAATAATGGCAAAATCACTTCTTAATATTTTCAGATACCTATCTAAGAATTCTGGTGTACTTAATATTTTCTCACTGGTTCCACCAATCTCTCTAATATTATTCACAAACTCCTCATCTGTCATATCCGTATATTTAAGTTCCTCCTTAATGGTTAATGGTGACCATCTACCAGAAAAAAATATATGCACTGGCGGCTTTATCCCCTTATGGACTAACCTGAAATACACATGGTAAACCAACCAACAGCCTAGACTATGTCCAAATAAGGCATATTCTTCATCTGATTGATCATGAACAATATCATCGACCAAATCATCTACTGCTTCTTGAAAATCACTATATAAAGCCTTATCTAACTTAGCCCCCCTTCCTGCTAATTCCAGAGGAACAATTTTTATACTATCTGTCATATGAGGCTTCCATTGATAAAAGTTTAGAGCTGAACTTCCAGCATGAGGCACACAATATAGTATCATTCTAATCAACCCTTTCTTATGAAGATAATAGTAATCAACGGTTATTCCGATAGAATAGGGGAATATTACGTCAGCCAATTAAACGTCCATGTTTAAATGGCTGAACTCGCCGTCCATGGCTCGCAGCTCCATATTCCCCTATTCTATCTCCACTCGGTATTGTCATCCAAGCATAACATGGGTATTTCCTACGCGTTAAACATAATATTCCCTCAGTAGATAATAATGACTTGTTTCATCCAGTAGTTGTTTCATCCAACTCTTTTGTTCTTTCTCTGGAACCATTTTTGCCTTCATGATATTCTCAAGATATTGAAGGGCTATTTCCATATCGGTTTTTAGAACCTTACGATTCGTATCTTGAATATCTTTCTGAATCTTTTTAATACGGTTATAATTATCCACTACACCTTTTTGGTAGTCATCTGTCGATACATTAGCGTTTTTAGTGGCTACTGCAATGCCTAGACATCGGCTGATAAAATCTGGAATATCCTTTTTATAGTTTTCATCTGCTAAAAATTTCTCATGAAAATACTTTCGATCCATTTTCTTTCCGAAACAATAAGCTGTCATATTAGGGGCTATATTTCCAATAAGGTTTGTTACCAAGTTTTTTGGTCCCATTTCTAAGGCAATGGACACGCCATACTTGTTCATACATTCAATAATTGTCTTCCACTTAACAGGATGCGTAAGATGCTTCGACATAACATCTGGTATTAACGCCGGATCACTAAAAGGTGTACCATGTAAATTGGTAATAACAGGTATTCTAAAAGGGTAAAATTCAAACCCACACAAATAATCATAAAATGTTTTCTGGATACTTCCCATTAAAGGGCAATGCATGGGTGTACTTGTGATAAGTGGTGTGATTCTTGCTTGACTATCGAGAAGCTTCTCCTGCATGATTTCAATACCTTCATCGGTTCCACTAATTAGTATCTGATTATGAGAGCTCTCACAAGAAATAAAGACGTCCTTATTTAACTTAGCATCCTCAATTAATGTCTCCACAGTATGAAAATCCACTTCTTCAGCTATCAGCATTGTACCAATATGTTGTTCATAGACATTCTCTAATAGCTCGCCTCTCTTCATCAGTATTTTAATACCATCTGAAAAACCAATGGCACCTGAAACAATGAATGCTGCTATTTCACCAACACTATGCCCAGCACAAAATTGTGGCGTCATACCATACTCATAAAAATAGGCACGTGCAATGGCTACACAAGTCGTTATAACAGCCAATTGCATGTTTTTGATATTACTCAAAGTCCCAAGACTACTTTTAAAACATAGCTGAGCTACGTCTACGCCTGATATGTCGCTGGCCTCCTCATAGGTCTGTCTGCATACCGAATAATTATTATAAAAGGATTCTCCCATACCCACATATTGGGTTCCCTGTCCTGGAAAAACCAAAGCTATTTTATCCATGTTTCCTCCTTATCTCGTCTTCGTCATATTCCTCAAGATCTGACATTAACGTCACATACTCAGGCATCTTTTGTATTCTACCAAAGTCATTATGCATGAGTATATAATCATCTTTTTTTTCAGAGACTTTAAAACCTGCTAAATTGTATGTAAGCTGCATCATCTTATTCTTTGGTGTGGGAATAAACTTCGCATATAATGCCCTACTTGATCGATACGCTACATCCATGATGTGATTTAATAAGATGGTTCCAATACCTCTTGACATGACTCTGCATGACATAATAAATAATTCCAGTGTCCATTGCTCATGACTTGTATCGATTAAGATAATACCAATTTTTCCATAGGTTCCATACTTATCATCCAATCCAACAATCAATAATTTATGACTGCTAGAATTCTGCATATCTTTTAATGTTTCATAAGAATAGGTATACCCTGTTGTATTTAACTGATTGGTTCTCTCTGTCAATTCAATGACCCTGTCCAAATCCTTATCTCTTGCATACTGAATACTGATATGCATATCTAAAGAAGCCAGAAAATCTTCATGAGGTCCTTGATAAGCATCCTCGATTTTCTTTCGATTATAGTCTGCTTGATACATTTCTCTTCTTCTCATGGTATCTTTTGTGATAAAATCTGGAATGAATATATCTTTATTAAGTAAATCCCCTACTTCACATGCATCGAAACACATGACCTCTGGTACACCACTCTTTACCTCGTCCCGTTCAAAATTTTGGTCATCAATGAAAGCAATTGTGTTTGCACCAATGTTTAAGCAGTGAATAATTTCTTTTACAGCTTGTGACTTGCTGCTCCAACTAATCTGAGGGTATAAAAAATACTCCTTTATTCCAAATTCGTCTAATTTATTCATGGCATCTTCATAATTGTTTTTGCTTGATATAGACTGAAGAATGCCCCTGTGATCAAGCTCTTGAATGACTTCAAGGATATTACTTTTTAATGTGACTTCCTTGTCCTCCACAAGAACCCCTTCCCACAACGTGTTGTCAAGATCCCATATTACACATTTTATTTTTTCGTTTTTTGGGTCATCTAAGGACTCCCTCCTACCTATATATATTGAACTTAAACATCTATACATCCATTTCAATAAGCTCAATATATTTTCCTTGATTTTATAACTATTATTTAATTCAACTTATATAGTTAGTTCATTTTCTTTTCAATCATATCCACAATTTTATGTAGGGTATTAAAATTATCCATATCCAATTCTGCCACATCAATGGTTACATCAAATTCGCTTTCAATAAATGTGATGAGCTGCATAGCAAATAAAGAATTGACGAAGCCTAGATCAAAAAAATTATCATCGTCACCTAATGACTCAACACCCTTTTTCCCAAAAAACTTTCCTAAAAATGTTCTAATCTTTGTACGAATAACATCCCTATTCATATCCATTTCTCCTTTTTATTATTTATAGTTATAGAAACCTTGTCCGCTTTTTCTACCAAGCAACCCTGCACTTACCATTTTTTTTAATAGTGGACACGGTCTATATTTACTATCACAATAACTCTCATATAATACTTCTACAGAAAACAAAATAGTATCAAGTCCTATTAAATCTGCCGTCTCTAATGGTCCCATTTTATGTCCAAAACACTGTTTGAAAATCTTATCCACATCCTTAGGTTCTGCAACCCCCTCATGTACCAAAAATATAGCTTCATTAACGGTTAACATTAATACACGATTGGATACAAATCCAGGAAGATCATTGACGACAACACCTTCATTTTCAATACTCTTTAGTAATTGAAGTGTTTGATCAATGGTTTGATCCGACGTATAATACCCCTTTATCACTTCCACCGTTGACTTAATATGTGCAGGATTCATATAATGCGATCCAATGACGTTTTCTGGTTTATTCATAAGAGCACTTACCTGTGTAATGGAAAAACAAGAGGTATTAACAGCATAAATCGTATCTTCCCCACATATTTTATTTAATCTTACATAGACATCTTTTTTTATCTCCCAGTTTTCAGTGACATTCTCAATGATGTATGTACACGGAGCTACATTCTCTAACATGGTTGTAAAGGTAATACGTTGTAGAATATTATCTATTGTATCTTCACATTTTTTTCCATACATGCCTTGAAATCGATAATCCCGCATGATCTGTTGTTTGGCTTCTTCTAATACTGATTCTTCTTTATCTACTAAAATCATGTCATGTCCATACTGAGCATAAGCTAATGCAACACCTCGTCCCATTACCCCTGCTCCAATAACACCAATGTTCATTGCGTAAACGCCTCCTCCAATTGTGTATGATATTTATTATTTTCAAATGCTTTATCTAAATCAGCTTTAAAAAAGGGTGATAGTGTATTAAAAAACATTTTTGCTTTGATTTCTAATTTTTTACACTCTCTTTTATCTTTTAATAACTCAATATTATTTAATTTCATATAAATATAGTAAAACAGCGCTTTCATCGATAAATTATGTGGGTTATAATCCTTCACCAACTGTTCATACTCGTCTTGGCTGTTCCACATACTTAAGCTCACATTTCTTCTTAAGGGGAATTTCTTACCATAAGCTTGGTGGTTCATGAGTTCAAGCCGCATGCCATCAATATACATAATGGCAATATTTTTTCGGAGTGCAAAATTAAGTGCTTGTTCCATATTGTTGATAATGGGTTCTCCTTTGTCATTTAAAGAAGTATTGCAAATAATAGGAACTCCTGTCAGGTCATAAAAACTCTCCATGACTTGAACTATTTTTTTCTGTCTACTTGTAGCATCAATGCTTTGAAGTCTTGCTGTTCTATCCTCATGTACGATAGCGATGACTTGCTTATCCTTATCTTCTCTAATTTTTGATGCATGAAGCATATAGGGTGACTCATATGGGTCCTCAAACCATTCGTGTATTTTATCCTTAATAATAATGGGTGCAACTGGTCTCCACCACTGTCTTTTCTTAATCTGATTGAGCACATCCTTGGTTTTCAAGGTTCTAGGGTCCCCCAGTAAGCTTCTTGACCCCAGTGCCCGAGGTCCAATTTCAGCGCCATTCTCAATCCATACAATGGGATTTTCTATGATATCTTTAGCCGCCTGTCTTGAATCGAATTCACTGGTACTTTTTATAAACTGACCATAGTCTTCCATATTAAATGTCTTCAGATCACTCTTATCTCCCCAATAGGCATCTTGTAATGTGAAATTAAAATCGCCATTTAATCTATCGTAGAATACATATAAACCAATGCCTAACGCCATACCCGTATCACTGACACATGGTGGTGCAACAAACCCTTTAAACTGATATTTGTTCATTAAATGAGTATTGCATGGGCAATTCAAAGCAAACCCTCCTGCTACGGCAAGATAAACATCTTTTGTATCAATCCCATATTTTTTTATAAAGAGTTCTATATTGTATTCCATAATGTGATAGGACATTTCTTCGATGATTTTCATGACCATGCTTATTTTATTTTCCTGCTCACTGAAGCGTTCATCATAATAATTAAACTTAGTTCCTGCATCCTCATGGGTTAAATGATCCACGAACTCTAATAAATGAGTAATACGGTCATATACATCATTAGCCACTTGTATATTACTGTATAGCAGTATATCTTCCATAGGATAATCGACAACACTTTTACTTGCACTGGCAAGGGCCATCAAGCTTCCCTCTCGCATACCATAATGTGAACTCATAATATCCCATAAGATAGCAGGTGAGCATACTGATTCACATGCAAACTGGCCATGCTTATAGTCTGAAAAGCATCCTACAAATGGCGAGCGTGTATCTGCTTCTGTATCGGACACAATGTCAGAGCCACCATCAACAGAAAACGCCAATACTTTTTCATGATGAAAGATTTCGGTATCCATAAAAAGACAAGAGGCTAGATGGCACATTGTATGATATGTAAACTCTGGATAACAATTAATGGACATATAGGATTCACCATCACCTAGCTCAGGTGTTCCCCATACTTCTATGATGTCTTCTATGCTTAACCCATAAGGAGCTAATAACCCATCCATCAATTGATTAAATTGGTCTTTATCAAAAAATGCATATTGATGTTTCTTTACACCACTTAGCCGTTCTAGTTCCCAATAATGAATTAACTTGACTTCCTTTTGTTCAACCTGCCATAATGCTATATTTTGATCATGCCTATGGGCAAATTTATAGATATTACCTAGCTGATCAATTTCAACATATGCAGATAGATAATAGCCATCTACTAAATGTTTTTTCATCTATCTTAACCTTCTCTCTTATCAATCATTTTATCGACTTCTTCTACTTCATGAAACTGCAATTCCTTTTCTCTTATTTGACTAAATAATTTATAGAGAAATTTCATTTTAAGTTTTCTAATGGTACCTAACGTATTCATAAACATCTTTGTTTCGACGACATTTCTCAATGCATCTGGCTTATTGTCAGCATCTATGAGCCGATTAATTGGCATTCCCCAATATAATCTACTCACCATTAATTCGTCATTCACATTGTGAGGATTGTATCTATGATATAATTGGAGATACTCTTCTACACTCTTCCATATACCTAAGGTTAATTGCCTACGTAATGGCTGTAATGCTGTATAATTTTTTTGGTTTTTAATTGAATGCGATAGCCATTCACATACATAACATGCATATTTTTTCTTAAGGCGAAATTAAAGGCTTCATCAATGCAGTTAATAATAGGTTCTCCTTTATCATTTAGAGACGTATTGCATATAATGGGTACTCCCGTAACCCTATAAAATTCTTGCATAACCTGATATAATCTTATCTGCTTCGTATCCTTATCAATTGTTTGTAATCTTGCTGTACCATTTGAATGGGCAATGGCTACCACCTCATCCACTTTATTATCCTTTATTTTTAAAGCATGTAGCATATATGGTGATTCGTAATTGTCTTCAAACCAGTCTCCAACACACTCCTTCATTACAATTGGTGCAACGGGTCTCCACCATTGCCTTTTTTTAATCCTATTGAGGGCATCTTTTGTTGCTTGTTGCCTTGGGTCACCAATTATACTTCTACCTCCTAAAGCACGAGGACCTATTTCTGAATGGCCATCGAACCAAACAATTGGTTCCTTCATTAAATCCATAGCAGCTTTTGTTGGTTCAAATGCATCAATAGAATGAATAAACTGATCAAATTCATTATGCTCAAGAAAGGCTTCTAAGCTATCCTTTTCTCCGTAATATGCAGATTCCAGCTTAAAATGGAATGCTCCATTTGTCTTATTATAAAATGCATAAAGTCCAATACCTAACGCCATACCACTATCGCTAACACAAGGTGGTGCCATAAAACCTTTAAAATGGTATTTCTTCATAAGATAGGTATTACATGGGCAATTCAAAGCAAATCCGCCAGACATGGCTAAATAAGTTTCCTCTGGAACAATATTGTATGCTTTAATGGCATTCTCCACATTTAGCTCCATAATTTTATAGGACATATTCTGTATAATCTTCATGACCATGCTTATCTTATTTTCTTCTTCACTAAATTTGTTGTCAAAGTAATTAAACTTTATGCCTGCATCCTCTTGGGTGTAAGACTCAATCTCCCTAACTAGATCGAGGATTTGATTTTCTGCCTCATCTGAATTCTCCAATGGACAACTCTTGTTTACAAGAATATGATCAACGTCTAGATATGCCCTACTCTCACTTGCCGAAGCAAGAGCCATTAAACTTCCCTCACGCATGTTAAGATAAATGGCAGCGTAATCCCATAATACCCCAGGCGAATATGCCGGATACAATGAAATATCTGTACTACCCACTGAAGAATAAGCCCCAATAAATGGATACTTATTAGCCTCACTCATTTCACCCACTTTGTTGTAGGCATCAACAGTACAGTCTGAACCTCCATCTACAGTAAATCCAAGGATATTTTCATTTTTAAATTGCTCTGTATCCATAAATATACAAGTAGATAAATGTGACATACTGTGATAGGAATACTCAGGATATTTGTGTTTCGATAAATAACTATCATCTGCTAGCAGTTGTGGAACCCCCCAAATTTCGACAATATCCTCTAAGATCAATCCCTCTTTTTTCAAAAAAGTATTTAGAAACGTTTCACAGTGTTCTTTATCATAGAAAGCAAAGGCATTCTGCTTATATCCAGTTAGTCGTTCAAGCTCCCAATAACGTACAAGTTTTACATCAGAATCTGTTTTTTCCCATAGTGCAACACCATTATCATGTCGATTTCCTATTGTAAAAACATGACTTTCATGGGCAATATCTAAATAGGCTGATAAATAATATCCATTTTTCAATGGGCTTCCACCTTTCCTATTAAAGTTTTTTACGGTTCAAATTGACCTTCGTTATTCTTGTAAGTAGGATTTGCTTATTAAATAGTGGATCGTTCTTAAGAAGCTCTTTTACACGTTTCGCAACTTCCTTTTGTTCTTCTTCTTCTAATTCAAATAATTCAATGCTTTTATACAAATTGGTATATATATAGACATAGATTTCTTTGGGGGAAAGATTATATGGATTATATTGGTTAATCAATGCTTGTTTTTCAGACGTATCTTCCCATATTTCCATGTTAAGCTTTCTCTCTAAAACTTCTTGTTTCTCATACTGTTCATGGTTTTTAAAGCAGACACGATAACCATTGAAGTAACCTACTCTAATATTCTTGCGTAATGCAAAATTACATGCTTCTTCAATGCAATTAATGATAGGCTCTCCCTTATCATTTAAAGAGGTATTACAGATAATGGGTACGCCTGTCAATCGTTCAAATGTCTTCATCACCTGATATAAATACCGTTGAGGATTTTCATCTCCAATACTTTGTAGCCTTGCAGTTCCATCTTCGTGAACGATGGCAGGTACGGCTTGTCTTTTATCCTCCAATAGCTTGAGGGCATGCAACATATAGGGCGACTCATACCCATTGTAAAACCAGTCACTGATTTTTTCTTTTAATACAATTGGTGCTACAGGCCGCCACCACTGTCTTTGTTTGACTTCATTCAGACGATCCTTAGTCCACTCATATCTAGGGTCGCCAATTAAGCTTCTTGCGCCTAAGGCTCTTGGCCCAACTTCAGCACTCCCCTCAAACCACACAACAATATCTTCTTGCATATCTTTTACTACCGTTGCTGCATCAAATGGCTCCACGCTTTCTATAAAATCTCCAAATGTTTGTTTTTCTAAAAATGCTTTCACATGGTCACGATCGCCATAATAAGCATGATTTAATTTAAATGCAAAATCACCTTGAGTTCTCACATAAAATGAAGATAATCCAATGCCCATGGCCATGCCAGAATCACTTACACATGGCGGAGCCATGAATCCCTTAAAATGGTATTTGTTCATTAAGTATGTATTACAAGGACAATTCAAAGCAAATCCACCTGACATGGCAAGGTAGGTATCCTCTGGTATAAGTCCAAATCGATCAATTGCTTCATCAATGCTATTTTCCATAATTTTGTAGGATAACTGTTGAATGATTTTCATCACCATGCTAATACGATTTTCCTTTTCGCTAAATCTTTCATCAAAATAATTAAATTTTACCCCTATATCCTCTTGGGTATAGTGGTCAATTTCATCCATCAGATCAAAGATTTTCTTGCGACTAATGGCCCCCATTTTTAGTTCATCAAATGGTAATAATCGTTCTATGTTATAGTAGGCTTCACTTTCACTGGCAGAGGCTAATGCCATCAGTGTACCTTCTCTTATGTTATACCGAACTAAAGCCCACCCCCATATTACCGCTGGTGACACGACTGGGAATAAATTCAGCTTATGATCCTCAGCTTCTGAATAACATCCCATGAAATGGTGTCGGTCATATTCACTTTTGCCCTCTCTATCATAGGCATCAATATAAGAATCAGAACCACCATCTACAGAAAATGCTAGCATATTTTCATGCAGAAACACATCCATATCCATAAACAAACAGGATGTCAAATGAGCCATGCCATGCAACGTGTATTCGGGAAACAAGTACTTTGATAAATAGGTATCATCCTCTTGTAGTTCCGGTACACCCCATATCTCCACAACATCATCTAATGTAATGGCATATTCCTTTAGTAATTCATTCATGGTATCCTTACACTGTCTAACATCAAAAAATGGCAGTCTCTGTTGTTTAATACCTGTCAATCTTTCTAATTCCCAGTAGTGGACTAAAGACACGTTCTGTCCTTCCTTTTTCCATAAGGCAATACATGCATCATGTCGATGCCCTGCATTGTAGAGATTACCCAATTTAGAAATATTAATATATGCGGAGATATAAAATCCATTCTCCATAACTTATTACCCCTTTCAAAATAATTTCAGATGTCCTATTTTTATAAAACAAGTTCATGCAATACATTTTCTCCTTTGTCTACTATCACATAATCTGCATAATCGAATATTGGGGCAGTATTATCGGAATTAACCGCAATAATGAGCCGTGCTCCCTTAATCCCAACCATATGTTGACTTGCTCCCGATACACCAAATGAAATACAGATATCAGGGCTAATACTAATACCAGACTGACCAATCTGGCGATTCTCATGGATCATATTTTCCTCAACAGCTGCTTTGGTTCCTACGATGACTGCACCATATTTTTCTGCAACTGTCTGACATAAGTCCATGCAGTGTTTCATGCCTCTTCCAACGACAAAAATAATTTTGGCTGACTTAATGTCTACACGCTCTTTAAGGTTTATGGTTTTCCGTTCTAAAACCTCAACCTTTCTCTCCGATTCTTTATCCGTATACACATAATATTCCATATTCCAGCGAATCTCATTTGTTACGAAAGCTGACTCAAAGATATTTTCTTTAATCGTACACATTTGCAGCTTATCATTAATACAAGTTATCTCTGCTAATACCGAATCACTCATAGCCGGTCTAATAAAAACAAACCTGTCCATGTCATGGGCATACTGTATATCTGTGCAACAAGCGGTTAACCCAGCACGGTATCTAACCGACAAGATTGCAGCTGTTTGTTTTCCTGTTATAGAGGCTGGAAATAAAATCACATCTGGCAACTTATCTTTCAATAGACTTGCTATACATTCAACGAAAAAAGATATACCGTATTCTTCCTGTTGCTCACAAAAAACGATGCCATCAGCTCCATATTGAAACAATGTTTTGAACTGTTCTTCTTTATTTACACCAACACAAACAACTGACACTTCGTCTTTGTGGCTTCTCTTTAATTCAATGGCTTTATGCAAGATTTGTAATACATGCTCTGTTGCATAGTCTTCATTCTGATCGCTAATAATCCATAATTTTTTATTCCCCATATGTACATACTCCATTGTCTTTCCCTAATATAATATTCTTAACGATATTAACAGTATCCTGAATATCGCCATCTAGTATTGTTTGCTCTTTTTTTGAGATGGCATTATACCTTTTCACAGATTGAACAATGGTCTTAGACCCCTTTTGTCCACACATGGATTGATCAATCTGTAAATCGTTCATATTCCAAACAACTACTTTATGGTTTTGTGCCCGCTTTAATCTTAATAGATTTATTTTCTTATAGATGGTTGTACAATTTCTATAGGATATGACTGCTGGTAATTCTACCTGTATCTTTTCAGAACAATCACCATTCACCCTTTCAATGGATATACTCTCCTGATTCAAATCTGTTATGTTTTCTACCTGAGCTAAACAAGGTATTTTCAGCTGTTCCGATAAAGCATAAACAACTTGTCCTGTTTCTCCATCTACTGTTTTTTGTCCACAACATATGAGATCTACATCACCTATCTTTTCTATGGCTTTTTTTAAAACATAAGAGGTGGCAATGGTATCAGCACCAGCAAAATGCTTATCGCTTAAATGAATGACCTCATCCACGCCAAGTGCAATACAGCGACGTAAAGTTTCTGTAACAGCCTCTGGCCCCATACTAATACAGATTATTTCTGTATTATTTTTTTTCACCTCAATAATATTTTGTAATGCGTACAAATCATATGGATTAATGACGAGATTTTCCCTATAATCATCTTCCCTATATACAAGTTCTTTTTTTACTGATTTAATACACATAACTATTCTCATAAGTATTTCCATTCCTTTCGCAATCTTGGAGTACTAAACAACCCCAATTTTGTCTTATAAAGTCCGACTACGTATCATATTATAAATCGTATTTTTTTGCATTTCGTTGGTACCTGAATATATACTACATGCAAGCGCATCCCTTAATTCTCGTTCAATTTCATACTCACAGGTATACCCGTACGCACCAAATATCTGAAGAGCGTCTCTACATGCCTTGATGTAGTTTTCACTAATATATAATTTAAAAATTGAGGTCTCCATAAAAGCACTTTTACCTTGATCCTTGAGCCACGCTATTTTATATAGCATCAATCTGGACATCTCTATACTTACTTGCATGTCAGCTATTTTATGGGAAATGGCTTGATTTTCACCAATTAGGCGATTAAATTGTTTACGACTATTGACATGCTCAATGCATCTTTCCATTATCCTCTGCATAACACCTACATGAGGTGCAAATTCATAACACCGCTCCCATTCAAGAGCTGCTGTCAAAATATTAGCTCCCATGTTGAATGTACCCAAAACATTTTCCTTAGGAACAATACAATCATCCATCACAATTTCTGATGTAGGGCATGCTCCAAGACCCATCTTTTTTATGTCTTCACAAACTTGAAATCCTTGAAAATCCTTCTCCACAACAAAAGCGGTATAGCGTTTAAAGCTATCCTCACTTGTTACTGCAAAAACAATAAAAATATCTGCTATAGGACCATTAGAGATAAACATTTTTGTGCCATTTAAAACATAATAATCGCCTTTATCCTCTGCGTGAGTAGCCATATTCATAGCGTCCGATCCAGCCTCTGCTTCCGTAATAGCAATTGCTCCAATTTTTTCTCCTGCAACCATAGTCGTCAAATACTTATCCTTTAATTTCTGATTTCCATAAAGATAAATCAGGTTTTGGCTTACCCAAATATGATTATTGATGACAAAAATAAAACCATTATTTTTACAGGCATATCCTAACCCTTCAAACATTAATGCTGCAGTAAGATAACTTTCTCCTAAACCACCATATTCTTCCGATACAGTAACCCCTAATAAACCAAAATCACAAATCTGCTTCCACATTTCCATTGAAAATGTTTCCATACTTTCCTTGTCATTGAGGTGATTTTTTGCAAACACAATCATTTCCTTTTTTAACATTATCTGTTCTTTCGAAATCAAAAAATCCATGGCATCCTCCTTATAGTAAGTAATCCCTAGGAATATCCTGAGGACGGTATTTTAAGGTTCTCTTAAAACACCTATTATCGTTCTTTATAGAATTTTTTTGGTTCGACAACATTTGACTATTAAAGTTGATATTAATATGGGGAAGAAAGGCTTTTACTATGCTATGTTGAATTTTTATACTGTTTTTTACCATGAGTCTTATCAGGCATTGTATCTCTAATACATAATGCGTGCTATTCTATCATTTGAGACTATAAACTTTTATAATATTTAACCAATGTATATTGTAATAGTCCCTAAAGTAGAAGCTACAACCGCCATTGAAGTTAAATGCAGAAACATGATGTCACTAGAAGTGTATTTGTTTTAATTTATTGCATTAATGTAATAATACCATGATTTCATATGTTTTTCAATATTTCTTCTATTTATTTATTATTTTGACATAATCTATATTTCCCTTTTTTTCTTCCATTTACAACAAATATTTCAATACAAATATTATATTTATTTTTTTTATAATATAATTCAATCTTTAAAAGTCAGTCTAGTAATATTAAAAATTTTATGTTTATATAAATCATATTTTTATCTGTCAATTACGCATTACAGT
>JMSU01000106.1_pt1 | contig 45992 bp, 42 predicted proteins | sample 179011 | NCBI WGS metagenome assembly JMSU01 (sample SAMN02769580, study PRJNA246767) | bioreactor metagenome | isolation source: Culture-1 Bioreactor ArsB derived from microbial biomass from the upper 2 cm... | place: Germany: Bremen | collected day 87 after inoculation
TTTATTAAATTCAGATGTTTCATCTTCAGTTCCCTTTTCGTCACTATCTTCCAATGGTTGGTTTTCAGTCTCAGTATCTGTTTCAGCAGGAGCCTGCTCTTCTTGAAATAGTTCTGATTCAGATGTTTCATCTTCAGTTTCATTGAAGTCAGACGTTCCGTCTTCAGTTCCCTTTTCGTCGCTATCTTCCAATGGTTGGTTTTCAGTCTCAGTATCTGTTTCAGCAGGAGCCTGCTCTTCTTGAACTGATTCTGATTCAGATGTATTCTCATCCCCAGGTGTGCATGCCACCATTGAAAACATCATCGTACCTAACAATATAATAGAAATTATTTTTTTCATTTTTAATACACTCCTTAGATATAAATTTTAATGGCATTTCTTTGTTGCACTTATATTATAGTAAATAATTGCGGTAGAAAAATGATATAATTATGTAAAAATAAGTGTATTCTCACTGGAAATACCACTCCCTTTATAGTCAATACCTATTTAAATCAATCTAAAGAGTATAGTTTGGCTAACCCCTCGGCTAGTTGTAACTGCAAGGGACTTTATTTTATCATCAACAGTTTTCTAGTTTGCTTCCAACATCATATCATGCTCAATATTTTCAAGAATATATGGCTCAGCTTGATAATAGCGTCCAATAGCTATTGTGGTTTTTGCAGAAATCATTTGTTCTATTTTCTATCTAACTATCAATAGGGAAACTTTATTGCTAATCTTCTGCTCCACAACTGGTTTTAAACACTCTTCACCTATTTTAAATGATTTTGATTGTAATAATTTACCAAAATACCTTTTTTATCATATGATACTGTCTGTGACAAGAATAAATCTATAGGAAAGTTTTCTGTTTTTTTTCCATTAAATAATAAAACTACCCTTTGTATTCTATATGGATGTAGGTGTAATATTTTTTGACTATTGCTCATCCCATTGAATGTCCTATTAAAATTGGCTTACCTTCTAATGAAAGCATAACATTTAGTGAAAGTTTAAGGGTCTGGCTTTACTAATTTACTTTCTTTTTCTATTTGTATATCCTTTGTGTCGTCAGCAACTCCGTCCCCTTGACATTTTATGCTGTTAAGCGAAGTCAAGGTTTATCAAGTACTTCTTGTATTCATTGTTCTTTAGAGACTCTGACAGGATTGCTCGATCCCCATTTCTTGTTAATAAACGCGACAACTTCCTTAAGCGATTTTTTTCCTTCTGGAGTGTGATCGGGAAAAATTGCAAAAACATGAAACATTCCCTTCCATAATTTGAGGGTTACTTCTACATCATCTTTTTTAGCCTGTTCTAACAAGTTTAAGGAATCATCAAGTAACATCTCATCTGCAGCTGTATGTATAAGTATTGGAGGAAATCCATTAAAATTGCCAAACCTAGGGGAAATCAAATGATTTTTTACGTCGTTTCCCTGTGAATAAGCTTCCACCAGCTTTTTTTGGTCATCCAAGAATACCAATGGATCTCTTTTTGCATTGGTTTCTAAGCTCTTAGAGGTTAGGGTGAGATCCGTCCAAGGAGAAAAAAGTACAAGTGCAGCGGGTAATGATTCATTGTTATCTCTTAAAGCCAATGTTAAAGACAAGCATAGTCCTGCCCCGGCAGAGTCTCCTATAAGAATAATATTTTCAGAAGATATTCCTTGAGATAGAAGACTTTGATATACCGAATTTATATCTTCTAATGCTCCCGGAAATGGATTTTCAGGAGCTAACCCGTATTCCACATACAGCACTCTAAAACCAGTCGCCTTGGCTAATCTACTCGTAAAATGCCTATACGTATTTATAGACCCTATGCAAAACCCCCCTCCATGTAAAAATATAATGACTTTATCTAATGACGAATTTTCTAGATAAGCCCACTCGCAATCTACACCATCTAGCTGAACCTTTTGGATTTTAATATGCTTTGCCAATGAATATCTTCTGGCTAATTCATCCGTTTTTTTCCTTCTTACGTCTAAATCTTTATCCATAGGTATTACTTTCTTAATTATTTTTTTTATTATCCAAGCCCGAATACTCATTTGAATTCCCCTTTATATAGGTCTCGACGTAACCGTCCCGCAACACCCTTCTTCAAATATCATCTGACGGTTAATTCCTCTTATCATAATATGATAAATTCCTGTTTTACTCCTTTTCCGTGCTTGTCTTGGCATATTATACCATATAAATGCAATTATATCATATCCTCTACTTCAGACAAGTCCCTGTCCCTTTGTCTGATTTCATCTTGAAATTTCAAATATCTTTTTTTTAGAATTGTCTCCTTAACACTCTTATTCTTCAATCCAGAAAAGACATTTATGAGGTCAAACTTAGAGAATTTTAGCGTAAGTTCTTTAAGTTGCAATTCTCCCAATGTGCAGACATATTCAGAGTTCTCTGAGTTTGCAATATTAATATCAAGTTCCTCATTATTACTTTTCAGCATAGTGTTTTCACCTGATGTTATATAATTTTGTATTCTGTTCTTTTCACCCTGATCTCTTTTTAATATCCCTTTGTTTTCCAAACTTCTACAGGCTTGGTTAATAGGTTGTTGTTGGGCACCATTTCCTAGAAGTCTGTCGGTTATCTCCCTATCAGTAAGTCCATTTTCCGAACCAAGTAATTGAATTATTTTTTCTTTAAGTGTCATTTCATCACCTGCTAATAAATCTTTACTATCTAAGCAATCACTACATAATTTAATCAATCGTTCTCCTACAAACTAACTTTACCTTTAGCCCATTTCAAAAATAGCGTCCGATTGTCTTTCATTGATTTATTAGGTCCATACCAATGATTTGTAACTATATATGCTTTATTTCCAATAAGAACTTTTTCTTGATAGTATCTACTCCTCCCAGATTTGTCACAATAATCTTCTTCATTTAATTCGCCGAATCTAGAAACCTCGGAAAGAATTGCAAATTTTGAGCAATCAAACAATCTTTTGCATTCGTCTTCATTAGTTAGAATATTTATATCCTTATCAGACAATGCATTCTGTTTAATTAATTCCTTCATCAATGTCAGTGCAAATTTTTTATTACTCAAGCTTTCAAAATTTATCATAACTATATCGCCTCCTATGATTGCTTTATTACTGTTAATACTTAAATGTTTTAATACATCTATAATTTATTAAAACTTTAAATTCTAAACTTCGTTCTATTTTGCAAACTTAATAAACGTACTTGCAAACAACTCTGCATGCTTCTTAATCCATCTAAATTGCTCGTTCCAATCCTCTTTATTTGCAAAATCAGCCTCTTTGGAAAGTTTAATCCGGCTTGCCTTCTTATTAGGCAATTCCATCCACTCTAGAGATCTTCCAATCATGTTTTCAATTTCGTCCCTATGATTGAGATATCGCTGATAGAGTTCCATTGAATCATTGATGTAGATCTCTACACCTATAACCTTCTGTTGACTATTCACTGTCAAACCAATGTGGCTACCAGAGATTCCGTATGCAATGTCATACCAATGCTGTGGCATTGCCTTTCTCAGCCTTAGGCTTGTTCCTTCATTTGTTGAGTATGCTTTCAAAGCGTTCCAATAATCAAGTTGGAGAAGTTTTATATCAGTGTAAGTTCCTTCGACTGATTGACGCAAAGTTCTCGTCCAATCGTTTGGACGGGCAGCAACATTAAATTTAACTGCTAATGGAGACTCTTCAATCTTCCATAACTCTATTTTTACTACAAAGAAATTAATCTTGTCGTTGGTATTCTCATTCAGCCATGTTACAGCTTGAAGATGTTCCTCTCTAATGTCCTTCAAAACCCAAATAATAATCTCAGCATCATAACCTGAAGCATATGTAAGAATCTTACCTAAGTGGTCATGGTCAGAAGTTTCCAACTGATTCTCAATTATAATTTTGTGACCTGTACTTTCTTCTTCAGCCAAGATATCTACACTGAATCCGCCAACGTTGGCTTCTGTCTTTATCAATGAAATTTCAACACCTATTTCCTCACCAAGCATTGTTAAATTTTCTTCTTGTGCAAGCCATTTGGTGAAATCCAACGCCTCGTGTTTCCACACTGACCTTAAATCAGTTATTTTCTCTAATTTCCCTAGCATAGCGCCTCCCCCAATCTATTATCTCCATTGGTAAATGATAATCTCAAATTACAAGTTTCTTAATTTATCAAACTGCTTAAATACTACTTCTATCACATTTTCCTTATTAATATCCATCAATTCATGTCGCGTAATTGTGGTCTTCTTCAACCCCAAAAACTTATTTGAAACTCTTTCACTTATTGGGCTTGAAATAAATATCTTACTATCTTCATTAATTGGCTCAGTACTAAATTCATTTTCATCTTCAATTGGCCAAGTGAATCCCCAAAAATCAGATGGTGAAATCCCTTTATTCTAATTCCCAACATCTTCATACTCATATTTTGAGACATAAACTACTGCTTCATCATAAAATCTGATGAACATTGCATATACAGGCCTGTCAAGTCATTCATTTTTAGCACAGACAGAGGCAGACAGAGGGACAGGGACTTATCTTCTATGCTTTTTCCACCCTATACTTACTCACCCCTGTTACTCTAGCAAGCTGTCTTATTGTAATCCCATTTATTTCTTTTAACTCTTTTAGTATCGTATCTATTTCTTCTCTTTTTAGCAAATGGAGAAAACCATTTTTTACTCCGTATTTTTCTTCAATTAGTTTAAATATCTTTTCATCTGAAATCCTATGTCTTTCTTTATAGTCTAAACATATATCTTCATTACTTTCCTTCATGTATTTTTCGAATTGCTTCCTTGCTTCTTCTTTCTGCTCTGAAAATAATCCAAATATAAATTCTGTATCTATAATACTTTGATCATGCATATATTTATTATAACTACTCCACTTATATCCTTCTACTGAATCTGTTATACTAGCCTTAATGGGATTCTGATGTATATATCTTAATACTGTTATTAAATATGAGTCATTTTCTACAGCTTCACTTTTGTACCGTTCTTGAAACAAGTGTCCATAACGATCATATTTCCTATTGTACCAATATACAAAACTGAAACATATTCTTTGCAATGCCAGAGATATTGATTCCTTACCCTCTTGCAACAGTAAATGCACATGATTTCCCATTAAACAGTATCCATAAATCATAAACTCACTTTTTTCTTTAACTCTAAGTAATGTGCTAACAAATTTTACATAGTCATCATCTTCTTCAAAGATTATTTGACGGTTAATTCCTCTTATCATAATATGATAAATTCCTGTTTTACTCCTTTTCCGTGCTTGTCTTGGCATATTATACCACCTCAACAAAATTATATCATATCTTCTATCTCAGACAAGTCCCTGTCCCTTTGTCTGTTTAAGGTTAATGAATATATCAAACAAATTTATTAACATAGCTTAATCAAAAACCGTTACCTTTAGACCCACGAAAATTCGAATCTATGGATAAATTAAAAAAATGAAAACCTTGAAAAATCAAGGTTTTAGTTTTAGCACGCCCGAACCCCGACGCCTAGATTCGAAGTCTAAGTATCTACTATTGATTATGTCATACTAAAGGTGTCAACAGAACCGTCCCCTGACACCTCTTAGTTTCAATCCTGATTTACCCGTAATAACAGCAGAGGAAGAAAAAGAGCTATGGATAAGTGGAATGAATAGGCTTAAGGAGAAAGGTATTGATTTTATATCTCATAAAGACATGAGAGTGAGAACAGATGATAGTTTTACAAGTGGAAGCGTGATATTAATAATAAAGTATAAGGAGAGAACATATGATATACACCTCTATGCACATCTAAATAGGGGGGGATTCTCACCTGGAGGGGTTCAAGGATTAGGTTCTTATCCTCACCCAGATCCTACAGTTCAGTATATAGTAGATCAAATTAATGCGGTAATGCCTACCGCTGATCCAGGTTAGATAAATGGGTGAGGAATAAAAATCAAAGTTAGAAGAAGAAAGATTTCCATTTATCGATTAATGCAATATGTCGCAAACTATAAGGTTAATGAATATATCAAACAAATTTATTAACATAGCTTAATCAAAAACCGTTACCTTTAGACCCACGAAAATTCGAATCTATGGATAAATTAAAAAAAATGAAAACCTTGAAAAATCAAGGTTTTAGTTTTGGCACGCCCGAACCCCGACGCCTAGATTCGAAGTCTAAGTATCTACTATTGATTATGTCATACTAAAGGTGTCGACAGAACCGTCCCCTGACACTTCTCCACTACTCTGTCCAATCTCTGCATTACACCTAATCATAAATAAGGCATGTCGCTAACTGGCGTGTTAAACAAAGTTGGTTTGCAGTTCTACAGATTAAGCAATTTCCTCATATTATTGCCTAAAATCGACTCTTTTTCTCTTTCTGATATATTCATTTTCTTAATTCTCTCAATACTTTTTTCAAGACTATTATTCCCATAAGGAGTATCAGAACCCATTAAAAGATTTTCAGCACTTATATATTCTATAGCTTTCATTATTCTTTTATCAGAATTCATCTGATAAGGAGATATATCAAAATATAAGTTTTCATCCTTATAGCCATTCTCAATAAATATTTCCAAACCAAATAAATGAGCGACTATTAATTTCAACTTCGGATGACTCATTTTATACTCAATCAAATCAACCGCATCTTTATCTGAATATAAATGAATAAATAAAGGAAGATCATTCTCTTCAGACCATGCTGCTACGCGCCTAAAAAAATCTGATTGAATCGAAAATTCTTCCCAACATTGATGTAACTTCACACCTTTAAAATTCCAGTTCATATACTTACTATTTAAATGTGATTCGATATTTTCTGTTTCTTTCGTAATCCAGAAGAATTGGATCACTCTTCCGTCAGTTTCTTTGCTTAACAAGTAAACATATTCATTGCCTGAAGGTATCGTCTTAGTGGCACCTGTCATTTTTATGACAAAACGGCTAAGTACATTAGTGATTTTTACGACATTTTTATTGGGAAGTAACTTTGCAAAGTTCAGCAACGAGTATTCTTTAATACTATCTGGTTCACCAGGTACAAGTACTACATGACTTATTCCCATCTTATCTAATTCCTTGATAATAGTATTAGGTTTTAAATATTTTCCACAGGCATGTGCATGTCCATCAATCATTTTAAATTTCCCTTTCTTCGTAAAATAATTTCGTCTAACGTTCCGGATTTGCGACGTTTCTCAACTTTAGAGTGAAGGTGCTCATGCCCTGCCAAGAGATAATGTGCCGAGCGGTCCGATGGACTTAGGTTGAGGAATAGAGGACATAGGGATAGGTTTTATATCCTGCTAGCAAATTTTACATAGTCACCTTCTCCTTCAAATATCATCTGACAGTTAATTTCCCTTATCATAATATGATGAATTCCTGCTTTACTCCTTTTCCGTGCTTGTCTTGGCATATTATACCACCTCAACAAAATTATATCATATCCTCTACTCCAGACAAATTCCTGTCCCTTTATCTGTTAATTTACTTTCTTTTTCTATTTGTAGATCCTTTGTGTTGTCAATAACCCCATCCCCTTGACATTACAAAATTTTTCAAACATTGACAAAATTGATAGAGGAATTTTATAAAATTTACATAATTAATATAGTAAATGATTAGTAGGATAATCTTCTAATATTTTCAGTGTAATATTACAAACATATATCTTGAATATCATAGTTATGTGACCGTTCAAAACAGGACACAGGGACAAAACAGGACACAGGGACAGGTTTTATGTCCTAAAATTTCATCTCAATTAATCATCATCGGACACGCAACCTGTCCCCCTAGTCCTTTGATTTTTTTAAGAGACATGAAGAGGAGTTTTGATTATTATCAAAATTAGCGGCTAGGTAAATTCAGAATCTTTATAAAAATAAGAAGAAAAGTACAAAGAGACAGGTTGTGATCTCCCCCCTCGTCCTATAGTAAATTCAAGGTGTCGATAGAACCGTCCCCGCGACACCTGTATCTAAACTCACTTTTTTCTTTAACTCTAAGTAATGTGCTAACAAATTTTACATAGTCATCATCTTCTTCAAAGATTATTTGACGGTTAATTCCTCTTATCATAATATGATAAATTCCTGTTTTACTCCTTTTCCGTGCTTGTCTTGGCATATTATACCACCTCAACAAAATTATATCATATTCTTTATTTCAGACAAATCCCTGTCCCCTTGTCTGTCCTATCTGTTTAAGTTCTTCTTCTTGTAGTCTTAACCAAGCTTGAAAGACTTTATTTATTTCTTGTTGTTCTTTTTCTGACCAGTAGCCTCCAATCCCAGCTATGGCTCCGCCAACAAAAGGTATACTACCTAATGCCGCTAACGCAAATCGTGCAACCCCTGGTCCACGATTAGATTTTAGTACTCTGTTCAATTCCTCTTCTATATTCATCTTTTTTATATCGTTTGATTGCATTAGAACCTCCTTAAAAATATGTTGTCTAATAGGCTCAGAAGTTTACAAAGTCACTCTATTAAAATAACATCTTGCTAAGATGATTTTGTGAATTGTCTATTCTTATACGTCGCAATATTTAACAATCACTTCTAACGGGATTCTGTATTTCGTTATATTTGATGTACTTAACTTCATTTTTATCGATTAAGATAACCTCTTTGCTCTCTTTCTTCTTTAAAATATAGTAATTATTATTTTTAGATATAAAATGACATTTATCAATACACGTGGTATCTTTTAATATAAATGTAATCTCAACATCAATGTCGTCTTTGAAGTATGATGCAGTAATATTCTTGTAAGGTGATATTAGCATTCTAGTTACAATATATTGTGCTAGCAAAAATATTGATATAGAAATAAGTAAGCTACTTATATGTTTAGAGTTAATATTTTCAAATATAAAATCAATATATGAATATCCAGTATAATTAAAATTTAGTTTTAAGACATTTATCATGTGACTATGCACTAAAAAATAAATAGTAATCGAAATGAAGATTCCCATTATTAAGATTATAAATCTAATCTTTTTAGAAATAGTTACTAATTTATCTAATAAAGATTCTTTATACTTTTCTTTTAATTCTCCAAAATCACTTAATGCTATGAAAATAACAATAATAAGATATAGAAAAATTAAAATTGTCATGTACATTTTAATATTATTATCTATGTTTCCTCCACGTATAACTAGGGTAAAAACCACTATTATTAAAAACACCACTATTTCTCTACTAATTTGTTTTAAAATTTTATTTTGTACACTTTCAAAAGTTTTTTCTATATCAGTCATAGTAGCATAGCAAAATATCTTATAGATAACTGTAATGATTGAAATAGCAAAGGTGAATATCACAATATATTTTTCCATAACTATCTCCCTTTCATAGCACTTAATCTTTTTTATTAAAATATTGCCCCGAGTAGTTAGATAAATTACAAGTCTATTAGATCATAATCATAATTCACTTTCTTTAAATCTCTATTTGTCTCATATTCTCTACGATTTTTTGTTTTTCTTCCTATTTCTGATATTAAGTGCAAGTTTCTTTTTGCTCTTGAACAAATAACATAGAGTAGTTTGTTAGAGAAAGGTACTTCATATGCATCATCTTGAAAATTTATATTTCTCCAGTTTGGTAAATATCCACGTAGTAATCCGAACGCTATTACAGTTTCGTACTCTTCTCCTTTGACTCCGTGACAACTGCTAACTACAACACCATCAGCTCTTTTAAATATTTTTTTTAAATACTCTATATCATCTGGTATATCATAATTTGAGTCATTTATTCTTCTTCTGGCTCCTTCAAAAAAAGATATCCAACTAGAAATCAATTCTTGATTTATACATATATCTACTCCAATACATTTCATTAAAATCTTGAAATAGGTTTCTAAATATTTTAGACCCTTAGAAGTATCTGGCTTTATAGAATTGATAAGCCTTAAAAATAATGAAATATCTTTAAATTCTTCTTTATAACTTTCATAAATCATTAATTTTTCAATAAGCTCTTTAGCCCACTTTCTTCTCAATAAATAAACTCTTGCCGATGGCGTAACTAAGGCTACTCTTGCAACACAATACCAAATATTTTCAGGATTTTTACTAAATGGCGCTAGCCCAGGAGCATCAAAATTTATATCTGGCATAAGTTTCTTTAATTTTCTTGCCATAGATGATACCAACCACCACTGTGGAGCTACAACACATATTTCATTTTGAGGTATTCCATTTTTTAAAGATATTCTGATGCATTTTGCAATTTCTTCATGTAAAATATCTTTAGAAATTAATTTATTACTAAAAGTAATCATTCCCTTTTCATTTTTATATTTTCCATGTGATTCAATAGTTTGCTCATGATACTGAAAGTTATTAATGAAATCTACAATTCTTTGTGATGACCTATAGTTTTTTATTAGATCTAACTTTTTTACATTAAAACCTCCAATTTCATCACTTATTTCTGTATCGTTTTTTGCAATACCTAGATTGTAAATAGATTGATTTTTATCTCCGACTATAAACAACTTAATATTTCCTTCACTATTTTTTATTAATTCGCCAATTATTCCATATTGTAAGTCCTGGGTATCTTGATACTCATCAACACAAATATAATGAAATAATTTACCTATTGTTTTAGCAATATAACTATTATTTTTTAGTAGCTTATATGATAAATAAAGTATCATGTCAAAGTCTATTAGCTTTTGGATTTGTAATTTTGTATGATACCTTAAAGCTGCTTCTTTTTTAATCATACTTTCATTATTGATTAATCCATTTCTATCACATCTAGTATTAAATTCATCATAATTCCTCAACCTTAATTCAGTTTTAACCTCAGCTATTATGTTATTTGTTACATATTCATCTGCTATTTGATAACCATTCTTGATTTCATATATATATCCTTTGTACGGTTTAATAATCCATTCCATACAAAAAGAATGAATTGTGCCTGAATACAAAAAATCAGTCTCTATACCCATATTTAGAAGTCTATCTGTTATTTCTTCTGATGCTCTATTAGTATATGTTAAACCCAAAATATATTTTTTAAGAGGTAATCTTTTTAATTCATATGCAATTTTGTAAGTTAATGTTCTTGTTTTTCCACTACCTGGACATGCTGTTAAAAGAATGTTTCCCTCTTCTTCTACTGCATTTTTTTGTTCATCATTTAAATCTCTTAGCATATTTCATCACCAAAATGCTTCTTTAATAGTATTGAAAGAACATCATCAGGATTCTTTTCTGTATACAATTTTAATTTAGTAAGTATCTTCCCCTCAAATTTATAAATTTGATTAAAGATTTCTCCTGAAATTTCATGTTCATCTTTAAGTTGGGTTATTCTATACTCTACCATCTTTTCAAAATGATTTACATTAAGATTACCTGAGGCTGAAAAATAAACAGCATCTAGTATGTATTTAGGAATGCTCACTTTATAATTTAGTCTTTCTGATACCATAAGAGCAAACCACCCTTTGCCAACTTTTTCAGCTAATCTTAGTATCTCTCTACCCTTTATAGAAATTTGAGAATCCTTTAATTTTTCCTCCGAACCATCCTTATAACTTTGGATTTCATAAATTTCATCAAGACATTCTATAATGTACTTGCTATTATTCTCTTTAATAAAGTCTACTTCAAAAGTATATTCGGCATAGAATGGTTCAATCCATCGATTATTACAACATAAATCGTCTAGTATTCTTTTTCTCTCTATTCCTTTTTTCTGAGAATTCCTAAGTTTCTTTTCTTCATCATTATCCTCTTCGATATTATCTCCTAACTCTATGTATGACTTATCTGAATCTGTTATTATTGAACACTTCCTACGCATTCTATCATCATGAAATATTTTGCAAATATTTTGAAATACAGCACTATTCATATTAATTAAGCTAACACCGATTTCATCTAATCCAATGCCAAAAGTTTTTTTAACCATTGCCGGTATCATAATCATTTCAGCATCACCTTCAACTAAAATAACTCCTTTTGCAAAAAGTAAAGTACTCCTTACTGCATCTAAATATCGCTCAATCCTTTTAGATTCGTTTTCATCTAGTTTATTACTTGGTAAAAATACATCTGTTTCATTTGACTTTGTAGAAAGAACATTTACACTTCTTATATTACTTACAGAAGATATATGAGTTGAATGTGTAGATATAATTATTTGGGTTTCATCATTCTCAATGCTATTAAATAATGTCTTCTGAATATGCGTATGTATGTGTGCTTCTGGTTCCTCAATAAGTAAAAAATGTGCAACCTTATCTAATGCTTGTTTTTGCTCATATTCATACAACTTTAGCGACAAGTATATTAAATTGGCTCCACCTAAACTCAGCTCGTGAAGTTTTCCTTTATAAGCTTTATTATCACCAACCCATATCGCTAGATTGTTCATCAATTTATTTATATCATCCGGCAATTCAGAATGTATGTCTATATTTGGAGCATAAGTATATCCTACAGCATTTGATAAAGTCCTCCTAATACCTTTTGAAATATTTTTTATTTCATCTATCCCTGAAATTTCCTCATTTAAATTTTTTATACTCTCAGTAATTGCTCTACGCTCATAAGTACTAATTTTCTCTGCGGTTGTCCTTAATAAACTTAATAATGGGCTATATCTTGTGTTCTTTAAATCTGTAATTACATCACGTAGCGCTTTAATAAAAGTACACGTAATTTCTTTTTGAATGTTTCCACTTCTCAAACTGCATCCATATTTATCAGACATATCTTCATTGGGATTTGGAAACCTGAATTTTTCTAAATCTCCTACATATTTCTTATATTCATCTTCATCAGCATAATTAATTGTATTTCTACATAGATATTCATATTCATAATCATCAATAGTTAAACTTGATATAAATGTTTCTATTTCATCAACATTCTTGTCTTCTTTAATAGACAAATCATATAATTTTTCTCTTATAGTTTTCTTAGGTCTAAATACATATGTTAAATTTCCTTTCTTGCTACCATCCATATGTTCCATTCGATGAGAAATCATACTAGTTATTTCACCATTTCCTAAATTTAAAAATTCAATATCAATAATTATCCAATGGCCTTTCCACTGCTTTAATAAACGATTAAAATCGCTTTCTATTAAATTAGCCACTCTATTTGGTAGACTATCATCTAACAATAATCTCAATGCAAAAAACAGATTTGTTTTACCCGAACCATTTTCCCCAATTAAAGTATTAATTCCTTTATTAAATTTAAAAACACAGCTTTTAAAGTTCCTAAAATTTCTTAGAGACACCTTTGAAATATACATTATTGACCTCTTTTCTTTATTAGAATTTTATAATTGATGCTATTTAAATTGTAAAAGTCAAACCCTAAATTATTTCGAAAAATGTCTACCTTTCTAATACTATAGTAGACTACCTTCTAGAATACTTCTGTATTCTACATTTTTGTCGTAATCCCTTTGTCTGTTTTTCTCATATTTTGTCGTAATACATATATTTTCCCACAAAAAATACATATGATAAAAACATCATATGCATTTTAATTTCTAAATCTATTACTTCTTTAAAGCAAATGGCAAACAGCTCATAGATTCAGGCGATGCAAGAATAAATATAAGTCATAAAATGTATTTTCTTTGGTCTCTTAGAAACTTTCAAATCACCCCGACCTCTTTCAAAAACCGCACACAATCCCTAAATCCTTCAATATAAACTGCACTATTATAATCATAAGTTAGACAATTTATTTCAGACATATATTCATCAATCATATTTTCCTCATTGCTATCTAATCCCGATATCGCTCTTTGCATTTCTTTACTCAATCTAATTAAGTTAATCTCTTTTTTCCTTATTTTAGAGTTGTTATTTTTCAAATCATTAAGTATGTAATCTAGTCTTTCACCTACTACAACACCTATAATATCTTCGTAATCTCTTTTCATTTGATCTCTCCCCCAGTCCATTTTGGTTTCTAATTTTATACTTTTCTTACATGTTTGTGTAATGAATACTTATCTTCTCGTAAATTTCTTAAATATTCATCTTTCATAAATCCATTTTATAAAAAATATATTATAGTCCATATAAGATCACTGGCATAAAGAACAAAACGGACTATAACTAATAAAATATGCTGAAAAAGCATACTAATAATCTACTTCCACAACTACTCAAGGACTTTTGATATTTCATTTGAGTGATTTTTATCAGCCTGTTTTCTCCTTCAAAATCATATAAAAAACAGGCTGATTGCATGAACGAAAAGGAAATATCAAAAGTCCGCGTCACAGAGACTAACTAAGCTTGTAAATTTCCCATAAATATCCTTTCAATCTAATCTTATATATCATTTTATGGGAATTTCCCATAAAAGTCAATATGGTAATTTCCCATATTATAAAATGAATCAGGAGGTGATTTAAATGACTTTCCAAAGAGTAAAAAGTTTACGAACAGATTTAGATATTAAACAAAAGGAAATAGCTTCTTATCTTGGCATTGATCAAAGTACATACTCAGATTACGAAACTGGTAAGCTAAACATTCCTATTGATGCTTTTATCAAACTTTCTAAATACTACAACACCAGTATTGACTATCTAGCAGGGATAACCAACGAAAAAGCTCCCTACCCCAGAGTTAAATAATTTCCCCCACACAAAAAACCACCTACGACACACGCCATAGGTGGTTTCCTCATTCTCATCTATTCAACCGTAACACTCTTAGCCAAATTCCTCGGCTTATCAACATCACACCCTCTAGCCACAGCAACATAATAAGAGAACAACTGCTGAGGTATTACACTTAGTATAGGTGTAAGTTCATCCATAGTATCAGGGATATATATCACAGTATCCGCTGACTTTTCTACTTCCTTGTTTCCTTCCTTAGCTATAGCAACCACATAGGCTCCTCTAGCCTTTACTTCCTTGATGTTTGAAAGCATCTTTTCATATAACCTATCCTGAGTAGCTAGGGCCATTACTAAAGTTCCGTCTTCTATAAGGGCTATAGTTCCGTGCTTTAGTTCTCCTGCGGCTATTGCAAAGGAGTTGATATATGATATCTCCTTAAGCTTTAGCGAACCTTCGTTGGCTACATCTATATCTAAGCCTCTTCCCATGAAGAATACGCTTTCGTTGTTGAATTGTGTATCAGCAAGGTGCTGAACTGCAGAAAAATCATCTAGTATGCTCTGTACCTTTTCAGGCATTGTTCCAAGTTCTGCTATTATTTCGTCGTATCTTTCTCTGCTTAAGGCACCCTTTGTTAATCCCATGTGTAGGGCTATCATATACATTGCTGTCTGCTGAGTTGTGTAGGCCTTTGTTGATGCTACTGCTATTTCTGGACCTGCCCATGTGTAGAATACATCGTGGGACTCTCTTGCTACTGAGCTTCCTACTACGTTTACTACTGAAAGGATTCTTGCGCCCTTTCTTTTTGCTTCTCTAAGGGCTGCCAATGTATCTAGGGTTTCTCCCGATTGACTTACTGCTATGAATAACGTGTTTTCATCTATAAATGGATCTCTATATCTGAACTCTGAAGCTATATCACAGATTACTGGTATCTTTGCAAACTTCTCTATTGCATATTTTCCAACAAGTCCTGCATGGTATGCTGTACCGCAGGCTACTATATATACCCTGTTTATTCCTTCTAGGTCTTCCTTAGTTATCTTTATCCCGTCTAGCTCTATAATTCCTTCTTTGTTTAGCCTTCTGTGTAGAGTTTCATGGATTCCCTTTGGCTGCTCATGGATTTCCTTGATCATGAAGTGCTCGTAGCCTTCCTTTTCAGCAGACTCTACGTCCCATGTTACCTTGTATACTTCCCTAGCCTGCACCTGTCTTAGTTCGTTGAAGATAGTTACCTTTTCCTTAGTAAGAAGTACTACTTCGTCGTTCTCTATTAAGAATATGTCCCTTGTATGCTTAAGTATTGCAGGAATATCTGATGCTAGGAAGTTTTCACCTTTTCCAAGTCCAACGATAAGTGGGCTATCCTTTCTAACTGCCACTATCTTGTCGGGCTCATCCTTGCAAACAACACCTATGGCATATGCACCTTCCATTTTCTCTATAGACTTGAATACTGCGTCTAATAGGTCTCCTTCGTAGTGGTAATCTATAAGATGGGCTATTACCTCTGTATCTGTTTCTGATCTAAAGGTAACTCCCTTTTCTTCTATTAACCATTCCTTTATCTTCATGTAGTTTTCTATTATACCGTTGTGAATTACTGCTATATTTCCCGATTGGTTTGTATGGGGATGAGAGTTTTCATCGGATGGCGCACCGTGGGTAGCCCATCTCGTATGTCCAATCCCTATTGTACCATCATAGTCCTTATCCTTAACATTATCTGCAAGTACGCTTAGTCTTCCCTTATATTTTTCTACATGTACATCATTGTCTCTAAATACTGCTATACCCGCTGAGTCATAACCTCTGTATTCAAGCTTTGATAATCCATCTATTAATATAGGCGTTGCCTTCTTATCTCCAATATATCCAACGATTCCACACATTTATATCGTCCTCCAATTTAATTATGTCAAATTTTTAACATATTCATATATTTGTAATTTCTTCTATAATATTCCTTAATCATACACAGATTTACCCGATTTCATTGGTTTCTTCAAAAAAGGCAAAAAGAAACCCCATCTCACCTGACTTTTTTGTTCCCACAATCACTTATGGGGTTTGTAAAGTCTTTATCGGTGGTGAGTTCCACCGCAGGGCACCCGCCGAATGCTCGATTAACCCTGACCTCGTCAACTTAAACTCTTCGTCCGATCTGGTTTAAGTTCTGGCGCTTTAATGATACAAGATATAGGTTCCAAGCTACAAATATGTAGTCATCTCTGTAAAGTCACTTTGGAACTCTCAATCAAACTATAGTATAGCCTTTTTGTACCACTATTCAGTTGTCATTATTCTCTCAATAAGCCTCACTCCTTTCAATGGTCTTAAGTTCTTATATATAATATCAAGGCTGAAGTTTAGAATTTGGGTTACCCCTATAGTTTACCATAAATCGTACCCAAATTCTTAACATTATTCACTTCCACCTTGCACTTATAACTAACTAAGTCTTTCTTCTATAAGTTCAACTAATTCTGTTGCATATTTATCTAGTTCTTCTTCGTCACTTCCCTCTATCATTACCCTTACCAGAGGCTCAGTTCCCGACGGTCTTATAAGTACCCTTCCCTCTCCGTGGAAGATTTCTTCTATTTTTTCGATTCTAGATGCTATGACCTCGTCCTCTAAATAGGTATATTTGTTTCCATTGCTTACCTTAGCGTTCTTTAATATCTGAGGATATGTCTTCATAATTGAAGCCAGTTCAGATAGTGGTTTATTTTTCTTTTTAACTACTGATATAAGCTGTAGTCCTGATAGAAGTCCATCACCGGTAGTGTTATGCTCTAGAAATATGATGTGTCCTGATTGTTCTCCACCCAAAATATATCCGTTTTTTTTCATTTCTTCTAGAACATATCTGTCTCCAACCTTGGTCTTTATTATATCACAATCGTGTTCCTTAAGTGCCTTTTCTAGTCCAATATTACTCATCACTGTTGCAACTAATGCATTATTTTTTAGCTTTCCTTCTTCCTTAAGATAGGCTCCACAGATTGCCATTATTTTATCTCCATCAACGATATTCCCTTTTTCGTCAATAGCTATAAGTCTATCGGCATCTCCATCAAAGGATAAACCAAGATCTGCTCCAGTTTCGAGGACGTACTTTTTTATTATTTCTGGATGGGTTGATCCACAATTATAGTTTATGTTATAACCATCTGGTTTGTGATTAACTATCTCTATTTCTGCTCCAAGATCGGTCAAGGCTTTAGGCGCAGCCATGTATGATGCCCCATTTGCACAATCTATAGCGATCTTCATTCCTCGTAGATCAACGTCTATGGTGGATTTTACAAAATCCGCATATTCGTCTACTGCCTTAGTTACTTTAATTTTTTTTCCTACTTCATTGCCACCGGGCATAAAGTCTATGTCTTTATTATTTAAGATATAATCCTCTATTTTGTCTTCTACTTCATCGGGTAATTTAAACCCGTCTTTATTAAAGAATTTTATTCCATTATATTCAACTGGGTTGTGGGATGCAGATATTACTACTCCCGCATCGGCTCCATACTTTCTTGTTAGATATGCCACAGCGGGGGTTGGTACTACGCCTATGCAGATGGCATCTGAACCAGCAGACAATATCCCTGATATAAGGGCCGCCTCCAGCATGTCACCAGATATTCTTGTATCCTTTCCAACTAATATCTTAGCTTTTTTCTTTCCTTCTGTTAAAATATATGCACCTATTCTACCAAGTTTATAGGCTAATTCACAACTTAATTCTATATTTGCTACTCCTCTAACTCCATCTGTTCCAAATAACTTTCCCATTCTAAACCTCCAAAACGTAAGAATCCTAATCCCCTATATTTTATCATATTCTAAAGTCCCCAGCAATGTTAATGACAATCACTGCTTGTACTATAGTATGAGTAGTAGGCAGATTTAAGAACTAATTTATTAATCCAAAAAATGGGTAAAACCTTGGATATCTAGCTAATCCAAGGCCTTACTATATTAAACAAAGTGGGGACAATTATGAAATGTGATAATTTTTTGGTAGTTTGAGTAATATTTTCCCATATAATACCTTGGTTTTCGATGTCAAGGTTAGGTGTTTTTTATGTTTTGTATTGTTGGTTATTGGGTGGTAGTTTGGCTTTTAGCTTATGCCTTTAGGGATTTCTTTCTTTTCTTTGATAGAACGTTGTAGGCTTGGTAGATTAGGATTAGTGCCAGGATGAATAGTGCTATACCAAATCCAACTAGGATGAAGTTTCCTGCTACCATATTTCCTTGGATTAGGAGAACTAGTGCTGTTAGTGTAACTGCAAACATGAATACCATTGGGTATACAAACATCTTATTATTTCTTCCGATGTTAGTCATCCATACTGCCATTGCAAGTAGGGCTATAGCACCTAATAGTTGGTTTGATGCTCCGAATAGAGGCCAGACCTGTTTCCATCCAGCAACGGCAAGTAATCCGCCTAGTACAACTGTTATACCTGTTGATACAAATCTGTTGGTAGCCAGTATACTTTGAACTTCCTTTGCATCGTCTTCAAAGAATTCCTGGAATACAAATCTTGCAAGTCTTGTTGCAGTATCAAGACTTGTTAATGCAAAGGCTGAAATAGCTAGGGCTACAAATGGCTTACCTACTTCCATAGGAATACCAATTGATGTCATAAATGTACCTACTCCATCGGAGAATACATTAACGGGTCCTCCACCTACTAATAATTCCTTTAGTTTATCTGCGCCAACGTATCCCGCAGTTATTAGGGCTATAACGGCTAATACACACTCTATAAGCATACCGCCATAACCGATCAGCTTAGCATCCTTTTCGTTGGATATTTGTTTTGATGAAGTTCCTGAACCAACCAGTGAATGAAAGCCCGATATCGCTCCACATGCCACGATTACAAATAGCATTGGGAATAGATATGTTCCGTTTACTTTAAATCCATTGTATGCTGCTAATTGCAGTGACGGTCTATACATTAATAGTCCAATAACTGCTCCACCCATCATAGCGTATAGCAGGAATGAGTTAAGATAATCTCTAGGCTGTAGGAGTATCCATACAGGCGTAACCGATGCTATGAATATATATCCTAGTAATAGTACTATCCAAGTGTGTAGTGAAAGACTTATAGGGAAACTCATACCTAACCATATACATACGAATAGTAATAAAACACCTGCAATACTACCGATTGCCAAGGAAACACCCTTCCTATATACTGCAAATCCAAAGACTACAGCTAGGATTATAAATAGTATTGATGCTGTAGCTGCCTGTGGTACCTTTACAAAGGTACTTGCAACTATGTTAACAAAGGCTGCTACCACTAGTAGTAACGTCAACCATGCAAATACTGAAAATAGTTTCTTTCCTGTTTTCCCGATGTTTACTTCAATAATCTGACCTACTGATTTACCATCGTGTCTTATTGATGCAAATAGTGATCCAAAGTCCTGTACTCCGCCGAAGAAAATACCACCGATGATAATCCAAAGCATTACTGGAAGCCATCCAAATATAGCAGCGGCTATTGGTCCTACTATAGGTCCAGCTCCGGCTATAGATGCAAAATGGTGTCCTAGAAGAACTGCTGAGCTTGCTGGCACGTAGTCAACCCCATCATTTTTTGTGTGGGCTGGAGTCTTTCTCCTTGAATCCACTCCCCACTCTTTACATAACCATGCGCCATAGGTTACATAAGCAATAACAAATACAATAATTGCAAAGGCTACTAATAACAATGCACTCATTTGGAATCCCCCTTTTTTTATTTTATTTAAGGCTGATAGAATTTATCAACCTTTTTGGCTTTTTTACTTGTAATAACCTCTCCCTTATTCAAGTCAACAAGCACAAGCCCTACATCAGCCCACCCCTTTAGGCCAAATGCAAAACTTTTTTGATAATTAAATCTTTGAATGTTCTTTATCAAATCATCTTCTTTTAGTTCATCTACTACTAATATCCCTGTTATTGTACTTGACATGTGTTCATGGTGTGGATCGATATAATCCTTAATACTATTTTTTAGAATCCCTATAATCTCCTCAAGCTCTTTTCTACTTAGTTCTTTGTAATGTTTCATAAAACAATATTGATCATTTTCAAAGGCATAGATAGTGAGTTTTTTACTAGCCATGTATCTCTCGTTTCTTACATTTGAGACAGCGAAAAGATCAAATTCCTCATTACTATATGTATATTTTTCTTCTACATTAAAATACCTGGAAAGTCGATCTTTAATGTTTTCCTTATAGTCTTTAAATTCCATAATATCACCAACTCTATTTTATTCTGGAAAGCTATTTTTATGTCTTGTTTTTGGAAATTTTTTACATTTATTTCAGGCTTAAAATCTATACTTTTAAATAAGTAACTATAGTATTCAACATTTGTTGTATTTTCCCTTTATTTCCAATATTATTTCCCGATTTTTTTTATTTTTGGATAATATATACTAGAGGCTGTTGAAATAAACAATTTTTGTTCTGTTGCTTGGAAAATATGACACGGGGACAGACACCCGGACACACTGGGGAGCGCGTGTCAGATGTGTCAGTCCCCGAGTCACATTTTCATCTTCTATAGTAATGTATGATTTCGTCTAAGGACTTTTTGCCTTAAAAAAAGAAAAAGGGGCTGCCTCATAAAGAAATCTTATGAGTTCAGCCCCTGGATGTTTCAGAATGAATGAAGTTCAAGGTTTTGAAATTCAGGCGGTTTGGCTAGTACTGACGTACGTGCCAAGTCGCCTGAATTTTAAATAACGCAGAAATTCGTCATTCTGAGACATCCCATTAAATTTATTTTATTCGTCCACCTTAAATCTATCCATTGATTTGTTTAAACTGTCTACTAAGGTAATCAGTTCCTTTGATATATCCCTTAGCTGTTGTGATGAGCTTGCCTGTTGCTGAGTTGAGGCCATAACTTCTTCTGTTCCTGCTGCGGACTCCTCTGTAACTGCTGCGATGCTTTCCACTGCATCGATTGTCATATTTTTGTACTCTGTTATATCCTCTACTGCTTTGCTTACCTCCTGTACTTCCTCAACAATGGATTCAACAGAATCTATGATGTTCTTGAAGGCAGAATCTGTATCGAATACTGCAAGGTGCTGCTCTCCAAAAATCTTCTCCCCTGCTTCCACTGATTGAACAGTACTTATTACATCTGTGTTTATCTCATTTGCTAAACCTGTTATTTTATTTGTTGCTTCCTTTGATTGTTCAGCTAGTTTTCTTATTTCATCGGCAACAACGGCAAAGCCCTTACCTGCCTCTCCTGATCGTGCGGCTTCGATGGCTGCATTTAGTGCCAGAAGATTTGTTTGATCACTTATACTCTTTATAATGTCAACTATATTAATTATTTCTGATACGCTATCCTTCAGCTGGGTAATAGTATCCTTAGTGGCTCCAGATATTTGTGCATATTCTTCAGTTTTTTCATAAAGGCTCTTAACTGTTTTTGTAGCATTATTGCTTATTTCTTTAGTCTTATCCGTTGCATCATGTACTACATTTATACTCTGAACCATATTGTCTATTCTGTTTGACAGCTGACTCATTGCATTCGTGGCCTCTTCAGCGCTTCTAGCCTGCTCTGAAGCTCCATTGGCTATTTCTCCTACTGATACAGCTACTTGCTCAGATACCATTGTATATTGCTCGGCAATCTCATCCACATCCTTTGTACTATCTTCAACTGACTTAAAGGTTTTGTTGGTATCCTTTATTAGTTCTCTCATACTATTCACCATATGATTAAATCCAGTGGATAATTTACCAATTTCATTATTCCCTATAAAGTCTGATTTAACAGTTAAGTCACCTTCTTGAACCCTATTCATCAGTTTCATAATCTTTTTAAGTGGATTTGTTATGCTAAATGTTATATACATGGATGAAAATATGGATACTATAATACATAATATTGCAAGAGTTACTGTTATTTTTCCTACATTAGCTACATCTCTCATTAAATAGCTTAATGGAATAATTGATAATAATCTCCAACCGTTGTAGCATGTACTATATGCAACTAAGTCTCCATCCGAAATGAATGATCCAGATTCTTTGTCACTTTGTATGTAATTGGTATAGCCTTGAAATAAATCTTTACCTTGCTCTATGTCAGACTGCTCAGCTTCATTGCTTAGTTCTTTGTTATCATATTGGTAAATAAGATTATCTTCTGTATCGGCTATCTGTATAATTGAATCTTCACCTATACTTAAAGAACTAAACAATCCATCTATAAATTTCACGTCTATTTCAGCTATTAAAATATTTGATGAGCTATCATAATAATCAATAACTTTTCTCAGAATATAGATTTGCTTATAGTTCCCAAGTAAACCATGAACCCAAAACACCTCACCAGTTGAATTCTGAACCTTCTTATATATTTCGGTCTTTTTGAAATTATCGGTTTTAACATAATCCCCTATTTCGTTACTATTTCCACGGCCAAATACCGTCTCGTTATTTTTTAAAATAGTAATAGACTTTATATCTTGATTTGAAAGAATTATATTCATTAAAATATCCTCTATTTCTTGCGTATCTTTTAGTTTTTCATATAAATCCTCATGAGATTCTTTCCCTAAAATTTTCCTGAGTTCTAGGTTAGTTACTGCTAAAAGTGTTGATTTTTCAGCCTCTTGTAATTTTGTATCTACTAATGCTGCATTTTGTTTTGTTAACTGTTCTGTCAATGTTCCTACCTTACTTTGTATAGTACTTTGAAAGCTAATATAGGAATATCCACCAACTATCAATATTGGTATAACACTTAAGACAAGGCATAATAGGATTAATTTTACTTTAATACTTAAATTGCTCTTTCTCGTTTTTTTCGATTTCTCTTTGTTTTTTAAATTCTTTTTCTTTATCATTACCATCCCTCCAGAAGAAATAATGAACTTAATGATTACGTAAATCACATTTGCATTTTTTTGTAATATTATGAATAATTCTACATCGCTTTTAAAATCCCTCTCTCTATTATTTTTTGTTTTCAACAATATATTCTACAGATAAAAGCTCAGGGGCATCGAACCCCTTCGTTTTGGTCCAATTTATCTTCGCAAAATGGCCGCAAAAAAAAGACAGGAAAAGAGAATACTTTTCCTGTCTAAATTCTATTATTTGCTTTGTTTTGCTAAGCTTCGTCATCTACCTTAAATCTATCCATTGATTTGTTTAAACTGTCTACTAAGGTAATCAGTTCCTTTGATATATCTCTCAGCTGTTGTGACGAGCTTGCCTGTTGCTGAGTTGAGGCCATAACTTCCTCTGTTCCTGCTGCGGACTCCTCTGTAACTGCTGCAATGCTTTCCACCGCATCGATGGTCATATTTTTATACTCTGTTATATCATCTACTGCTTTGCTTACCTCTTGTACTTCCTCAACAATGGATTCAACAGAATCTATGATGTTCTTGAAGGCAGAATCTGTGTCGAATACCGCAAGGTGCTGCTCTCCAAAAATCTTCTCCCCTGCTTCCACTGATTGAACAGTGCTTATTACATCTGTATTTATTTCATTTGCTAAACCTGTTATTTTATTTGTTGCTTCCTTTGATTGTTCAGCTAGTTTTCTTATTTCATCGGCAACAACGGCAAAGCCCTTACCTGCCTCTCCTGATCGTGCGGCTTCGATGGCTGCATTTAGTGCCAGAAGATTTGTTTGATCACTTATACTCTTTATAAGGTCAACTATATTAATTATTTCCGACACGCTGTCCTTCAGCTGGGTAATAGTATCCTTAGTTGCTCCAGATATTTGTGCATATTCTTCAGTTTTTTCATAAAGGCTCTTAACTGTTTTTGTAGCATTATTACTTATTTCCTTGGTCTTATCCGTTGCATCATGTACTACCTTTATACTCTGAACCATATTGTCTATTCTATTTGACAGCTGGCTCATTGTATTTGTCGCATCTTCAGCACTTCTAGCTTGCTCTGAAGCTCCATTGGCTATTTCTCCTACAGATATGGCTACTTGTTCAGATACCATCGTATATTGCTCAGCAATATCATCTACATTCTTTGTGCTGTCCTCAACTGATTTAAAGGTTGCATTTGTATCCTTTATTAGATTTCTCATGCTGTCTATCATATGATTAAAGCCAGTGGATAGTTTTCCAATTTCATTATTTCCTACAAGGTCTGACTTAACCGTCAAATCTCCTTCTTGAACCTTAGTCATAAGTCCCATTATCTTTTTAATAGGATTTGTTATGCTAAATGTTATGTATATAGATAGAAGTACCGATACTACAATACATATAATAGCTATAGTTATAGTCATTTTACCTACTTGATTTACATCACCCATTAATGATTTCATTGGGATAACTGATAGCATCGTCCATCCATTTTCACATTTACTATATGCTACTAGTCCATCATCTAAAAGAAATGATCCAGATAGTGACTCTTCAGGTATATTAGCAGTATAGATATTGTTTATTTCCATATCTTCTTCATCTGCTGCCTCAACTTGTGTGTCGCCTGACTCCTCGGCCGCTTCTTTTGATTCATCATCTCCAGCAGCTGGCTCTTCTCCCTCTTCTATAGCTTCTCCTACTTCACCATAAATGATATTCTCTTCGCTATCGGCTATTAATAGTTTTGAGCCTTCGCCCATCTCTATATTACTAAATAACTTTTCAACGGTTTTTGTTTCAATTTCTAGAATTACAATCCCAGCTCTAATGTTATAGTAATCTGAAACTTCTCTCATGGCATGTATCTTATCATAATGGCCTAATAATCCAGGTGTCCAAAAGACTTCATTTTTTGAATTACTAACGGTTTTGTATAAATCAGTCTTCAAAAATTTCCCTTCTTCTAAAAAGTCTACTACATCCTTATTGTTTCCGGCACTTATTACCTCACCATCAAGTCTGAGAACAGTTATCGATCTTATGTCTGGAGTTGATAAGATTACATTCCATAGTACCTGCTCAACTTTTTTAGTATCCTTTAGCTTGTCATGTTGATTCTCATAGGATCTTGTAGCTAAAACTTTTTGAAGCTCTCGATCTGATTTTACAAGCATTGCTGCTTTTTCGACATCTTCTAGCTTCGAATCTAATATGAGTGCATTTTGTGTTGATAGTTGTTCGGTAAGTCCACCTACCTTTTTTTCTATTGTGCTTTGGAAACGAGTGTAGGAGAATCCTCCAACTATTAATATTGGAACTACACTTAAAATCAAGGAAAATATCATTAATTTTGCCTTGATACTTAGATTGTTATTTTTTACTTTCTTTGAATTTTTGCTAAAGTTCATCTTTTTTTCTGTTTTCATTTTCTTTGGCTTGTTCTTGAAACCTACCTTCTTTTTTACCTTCATCTTCTTTAGCATGTTCCACCTCCATAACTTATAACATTATAATTCCATGTACGATATGTAACTCCGTTTCCCCATCCCATAATATATTCTCACTTTAAAGCCTAGAGTTGGCCCTCAGCGTGCCTATAGTGGCAATATATATTTTTATATAAATTAAGACACCCATAATGAAACGGATGCCTTAATATTTATATAGTATGATGTTAAAATTTTTCTATTAACTATATCAAATATGTATTTTGGCAACCTGGCGATCATAGAACCTATTATTCCTTAGACCCATAGCTTTGCGACCCTACCTTTCGATAGATGTGCCCTTCTCAAATCATTCAAATTTTTAATTATCAAGAAACTGATTTTTATTACTATTTCCTTAAAATTATACCATATTTTTCGATATTTTACGTCATTTTCTAAGAAAACATATAAATGAATATAAATATATCACTCTCTAGAATTTCGACACATACTTTTTTTTTCCTTCTGAATAACCGCGATTACATATTTTTCGGAAAATTTAGGTCCACAGTCCTAGTTTTTTAGGATTTAAGTACCACTTTTTGAAAATTGTGCTATATATTTTTATATTTATCAGCCACAACTCTATTTATGACGCAAAAAAGCAGGCACTATGCCTGCTTTCAAGTCAAATTTTAATATTTTCTATGCTTTTACAGCTTCTGCTCCTCTTTTAAGAGCTTCTTGATTTAATGGAATTAAGTGTTCTTTAGAAGGTCCAAATACCTTTCTTAGAGCTTCTATAACAGTTTCAACCTTAACTACCTTTGTAAGTTCTAAGTATGCTCCTAGCATTACCATGTTTGCAACTTTAGTGTTACCTATTTCTCCAGCTATCTCATTGGCTGGAATACAGTAAGCCGTTACATCTTGTCTTTCAGGTTTTCTATCTATTAATGAGCTGTTTATTAAAACCATTCCGCCCTCTTGTAATTCTGCTTCAAATTTTATTAATGACGGTAGATTCATAACTATAGCTGTTGTAGCATTATGGGCTATTATTGGAGAACCTATTGGAGTATCTGATACAGTTACGTTACAGTTAGCTGTACCTCCACGCATTTCAGGTCCGTAAGATGGTAACCATGATACATGCTTTTCTTCAATCATTCCAGCATATGAAAGAAGCTGTCCCATTGACATAACTCCCTGGCCACCGAATCCTGCACAAATCACTCTTTCATTTGTCATATTACTCAGCCTCCTCTGGGGTACGGAAATTTCCAAGTGGATAGTATGGAATCATGTTCTCTTCTAACCACGTTAGAGATTCTACTGGAGTTAATCCCCAGTTTGTAGGGCATGTAGATAATATCTCTACTATTGAGAAGCCTTTACCAGCTAATTGGTGTTCAAAGGCTTTCTTTATAGCTTTTTTAGTCTTTCTTATATTTGCTGCATTATGCACAGATGTTCTTTCTACGAATGTAGCACCTGGAATAGTTGCAATCATTTCAGATACCTTAAGAGGCATACCAGTAGTTTTTGGATCTCTACCATAAGGTGATGTCGTAGCTTTTTGTCCCGGTAATGTAGTTGGAGCCATTTGTCCGCCTGTCATACCATATATTGCATTGTTTACAAATATTGTAGTCATGTTTTCACTTCTGTGTGCTGCATGAACTATTTCAGCTGTACCTATAGACGCTAAGTCACCGTCTCCTTGGTAAGTAAATACAACGCTATCAGGATGTACTCTCTTTACACCAGTTGCAACTGCAGGCGCACGACCATGAGCAGCTTCATGCATATCACAGTTAAAGTAGTCATATGCTAAAACTGAACATCCAACAGGTGCAACACCAATTGTTTTTCCTAATACGCCAAGTTCCTCTAATACCTCTCCAACTAATCTGTGGACAACTCCATGAGTACATCCAGGGCAATAATGGAAAGGAGTTTCAGTTAAACCTTCTGTTCTTTTGAATACAACAGCCATTACTTAGCACCCCCTAACATTTCTTTAGCTTTATCAACGATTTCCTGTGGAGATGGGATCATTCCACCAACTCTACCGTAGAAGCCTACTGGTAATCTACCGTTGTTAGCAATTTTTACGTCATCAAGCATTTGTCCACAGCTCATTTCAACTGTTAAGATACCCTTTGCACTTTCAGGTATTTCATCAAATGCCTTATGTGGGAATGGCCATAAAGTTATAGGTCTTATTAATCCTGCATTTATACCTTCAGCCTTTAGTAGTTCGATAGCATTCTTAACTATTCTTGAAGTAGTACCATATGCGCACAATACTAAATCTGGATTTTCCATGTTGTACATTTCGTATCTAACTTCGTTCTTTTCGATTTCTCTTAACTTACTTTGAATCTCGTGATTTAATTTTTCTAATTCCTCTGGATCAAGTCTAAGTGAGTTTATAATGTTTGGTTTTCTCTCACCCTTTGTTCCAGTTGTAGCCCAATTCTTAGCTGGAAGCTCTCTCTTCTTAGGCTCCTTAAACTCGATTGGCTCCATCATCTGTCCAATCATACCGTCTCCAACAACCATAACTGGGTTTCTGTAGTAATCTGCAACATCAAAGGCTTCCATAGTTAGGTCAACTGCCTCTTGAAGATTTGCTGGAGCATAAACAACTAATTTATAGTCTCCGTTTCCGCCACCTCTTGTTGATTGGTTGTAGTCAGACTGAGCTGGCTGGATTCCACCAAGTCCAGGACCTCCTCTTACTATGTTAACAATAACACATGGAAGCTCTGCACCTGCTATATATGATATACCTTCTTGTTTTAAAGCTATTCCTGGTGAAGATGAAGAAGTCATAACTCTTGCACCTGATCCTGCTGCTCCATAAACCATGTTAATAGCTGCAACTTCACTCTCAGCTTGAACGAATGTTCCACCATGCTTTCCAAATTCTCTAGCCATAAATTCCGGAAGTTCATTTTGTGGTGTTATTGGATAGCCAAAGAAAAACTTACAACCAGCTTTTATAGCTGCTGCACCGATGGCCTCGTTACCTTTCATCAATATTCTAGCCATATCTATATCTCCCTCCTCGATATCTAACCCAGATTGTTTATGGAAAGTTTGAAAATATACAAGTAATTTTGATTTCTAAGGCTTTCATCAAGTTCGAAGGCATACCAAATCGGTACGTCGAGAATTTGATGGATGTCTTAGAAACAAAAGGACGTAGTAGATTTTTGAATTTTCTATGAATAATCTGGGTTGATATATCTTACTTCTCTATTTCTCTTTCAACTGATATTACAACATCAGGACAGATAGTAGCGCAGTTTCCACATCCTATACACTTGTCCATCTCTTTTACTCCTGCTGGATGATAACCTTTGATGTTAATTCTTTCTGTATCCATCTCTATTATGTTAACTGGACATGCTGTTGTACAAAGCTCACAGCCTTTACATAAGTCTTCTTTGAAAAAAACCTTTCCTTTTGCCTTAGCCATTGTTACAACCCTCCTCATTTTAAATAGTAAACTATAGATATGCAACATCGAAACTTGAAATAAATTTTTGTGAAAATAATGAACGCTTCTACATTTTTTCACAGAAATTTATTAAACCTTAAAGTTGCTTATCTCTATATTAAAATCTTCACTACTACAAGTTTCAGAAAATTACATCCAATCCTCCCTCATATACATCTTAATGGGGAAAATCTGTCCCGCAATGTCCTTAGGCAGCTGTCGGGCAACCTTTTCTAAAGCACTGACATATTTGATTGGAATAGATAATTTTTCTGAAACCTTAATAGCAAGTTCTTGACCTTTTAGTACATCATCTACAGTTGTTTCTCTAAGTAAATGAGTATTATTAATAATTCCAGTAACCTTAGTTCTAGATGATGCTTCAATACCTTTAATATGCTCTATTGCATCCTCTACGTTTTGAGTTCCTGGTCTATTGGCATTTATAACACAGAACATATCATAGTTTCCTTCTTTGAAGGAAGCATAATATCTTGCTAATGCCCTAGCTCCTACAGAATCTCCTCCAACGTCTAATACCAAATCATAGGATTTATCTTGGATTGGAGCAAGTATACTTGCCGAAACGGACGGAAGATCAACACCGGATTTCATACCTAGCGAGCTTCCAATCACTCTGATTCCCTTTTCTTCAAGGATGTCTTGTTTTTCCCTTGAACGAAAATATGGATTTACTACATCAAGATCTCCCAGAGCAACTTTTTTTCCCTCATCGGCGAGCTTCATGGCATAATTTACTGAAAACTCAGTTTTACCACTACCATAATGACCTATAATGATTCTCATTCTATTATCATTAAGCATCTAATCACCTTCAACTGAAAGATCTCAGGTTTAAAACCTTACACCCCTCAACCTTTTTATTTGTATTCCTGAGCTTGTTCTTCTTGTCTCAATACTCTTAGTCCACCTTCAGCTAGTGCTATCATTTCATCTTCTCCAGGATAAACTAGTACGCTAGATATAAACCCAACCTTTTCTTTTATCCAGTCTACAAACATCTTGTCGTATGCTATACCACCTGTTATAACTATAGCATCAACATCTCCTTTTAATACAGCACTGCAGCTTCCAATTTCCTTAGCAACCTGGTATGCCATAGCCTTGTAAACTAGCTCAGCTTTCTTATCTCCATTTTCTATCATCTTAACAACTTCTCTACCATCATTTGTTCCAAGGTATGCTACTAATCCACCTTGACCCTTTATCTTTTTCTTAATTTCAGGATGTGTATGCTTTCCTGAGAATGATAGCTTTGCTACATCTCCTATTGGTAGTCCTCCTGCTCTTTCAGGTGAAAATGGACCTTCTCCATCTAAAGCATTATTAACATCTACTACTCTACCCTTTTCATGGGCTCCAACTGAGATTCCTCCACCAAGGTGAGCAACAATAACATTTATATCCTCGTAGTTCTTACCCTTTTCCTGTGCCGCACGTCTTGCAACGGCTTTCTGATTAAGGGCATGGAATATACTCATTCTTTTTATTTCAGGCATACCTGATATTCTTGCTACATCCTGCATTTCATCAACAACAACTGGGTCTACTATAAATGCTGGGATGTTAAGCTTTGAAGCAATTTCATGAGCTAATATTCCACCTAGGTTAGAAGCATGTTCACCTAAAACTCCTACCTTAAGATCATCAAGCATTCTATCATTAACATCGTAGGTTCCACCCTTTATAGGCTTTAGAAGTCCACCTCTACCTACTACTGAATTTAACTTCGTTAGGTTTATTTCCTTCTCATTTAATGCATCAAGGATTACATTCTTTCTAAACTCGTATTGATCATATATCTTATCATATTTATTTATTTCCTCAGCGGGGTGTCTCAATGTAGTCTCTAATACAGGTTTTTCATTATCAAATATTGCTATTTTCGTCGAAGTAGAACCCGGATTAATAGCTAATATTCTAAATACCTCAGTCATCCTATTACCACCTTTCATCTGCATCGTATAGATGTATACTATAAGATTTTACATTTTAATACTTATTATTTCTTTGCTGCCATTAGTACTCCTAATGCTATTGAGTTAAGCTTGGTTTCTTCACTATCTGCTCTAGATGTTAGAACAATTGGTGCCTTAGCTCCTACTATAACCCCAGCATTCTTTGTATCAGATAAGAAAACCAATGACTTATATAGTACGTTTCCAGCTTCTATAGTCGGTACCATTAATATATCTGCAAGACCTGCAACTGGATGGTCAATTCCTTTATGCTTTGCAGCCTCTAGTGATACAGCATTGTCTAATGCAAATGGTCCTCCAACGATACAACCTGTTATTTCACCATTCTTATTCATCTTTTCAAGTTCAGCAGCGTCAACAGTTGCAGGCATCTTAGGATTAACCTTCTCCTTAGCACATATTACTGCAACCTTTGGCTCATCGATATCTAACGACTGTGCTACAGTTACAGCATTTTCGATTATTTGTTTTTTGGCACCTAACTCTGGTGCTATATTCATAGCAGCATCGGTTACGAAGAACAGTCTATCATGTCCTAATACATCGAATACTGCAACGTGACTAAGTACATTTCCTGTTCTAAGTCCTACTTCTGCATTTAGAACTGCCTTTAGTATGATGGCAGTATCTACTAGACCCTTCATTACGATATGTGCTTTGCCCGATGAAACTAATTCAACGGCCTTTAATGATGCTTCGCTTAAATCCTTTATATCAATAATTTCATACTTGCTTAAATCTATAGTCTTTTCCTTTGCTATTTCTTCCATCTTTTCCTTGTCCCCAACTAATATAGCATTTGCGATACCCATTTGTTTTGCGTCGTTTACCGCCATAAGAACTTCGGTATCCTGCGCACATGCAACTGCTATAGTTTTAGGACCTCTTTCCTTTGCGAATTTCAATACATCATTAAAATTCCTGATCATTACTACACCTCTTCTTCATATATTTTTGCTTGTTCTTCGCCAGACATTACTCTTAGAACTCCTTCATTTAAAGCTCTCATTTCATCTTCTCCTGGCTGCAGCATCACTGGAGCTATAAATCCTACCATATCTGTTACATAGTCAGTTAATATTTTTGAATATGCTACACCGCCAGTAAGCACTATTGCATCTATGTCTCCATTTAATACAGCAGCCATAGCACCGATTTCTTTTCCGATTTGATATGCCATAGCATCATATATTAATTTAGCATCTTCATTTCCATCATCAATCATCTTTTGAACTTCTCTAGCGTCATTAGTTCCAAGATATGCCACTAGTCCACCTTTTCCGCGCATCTTCTTTTTCATTTCAGCATAGGTATAGTCTCCTGAGAAACTCATTTTTACTATATCTCCCACAGGAAGACCGCCAGTTCTCTCCGGTGAAAATGGTCCCATTTCATTTGCATTGTTGGCATCTATCATTTTACCCTTTTTCAAAGGTACAATTGAAATACCACCACCAAGATGTGCTACAACAAGGTTTAGTTCATTAACTTTTTTCCCCATCTCCTTAGCCACATTATGGGTTACTGCCTTTATGTTTAAAGCATGAAGTAATGAGCGTCTTTCTATATCAGGCATTCCTGATATTCTTGCAACATCTTCAAACTCATCAACTGCAACGGGATCAACTATATATGAATCTATGTCTTCTATATCTGCTATACTTCTAGCTATTATTCCTCCAAGATTAGACGCATGTTCACCTTGCACTCCAACCTTTAAATCCTCTATCATAACATCAGTAACATTATATGTACCACTTGGCATAGGCTTTAATAATCCACCTCTACCTACTATTGCCTTAAGCTTTGATGTTTCATGACCTTCAGTCTTCAACCAGTCAAGTATAATATTTTTTCTGTATTCAAATTGATCAGATATTCTTTGGAATTTGTCTAATTCTTCAGGTGCATGACTTAAGTTCTTTTGCAAAACGTTTTCCGTATTTTTAAAGATTGCAACCTTTGTCGATGTAGAACCAGGGTTAATTGCTAACACATATTCCCTATTCATCTTCCGCTGGCACCTCCCATTTTTATTCACATATAATTAATAAGCAAATAGCATGCCAATTTTTTTGCATTTCTTTATTTATCTCAACTCTTGTATTTTTCCCATTTTATATTCTGAGTATTACTTTTTTTTCTTAATTCTTTGAACTGTGCATTATCTTGCATGAAAAAAATTGCACACCCCAGGAAGAGCGTGCAATCTATTGCATGGTCATTAATTAATTTTCTATTTCATATTTTCTGATTTTGTAATACAGATTCCTTATTGATACCTCTAGTTCCTTCGCAGTCTTGGTTTTATTGTTATTATTTTTCCTTAAGACTTTTTCTATATATTCCTTTTCTACTTTTTCTACAACATTTTCAAGGGAAAGGGTTTCATCTTCCTTTACATCAATATCTAGCACTTTTTCAATTTTTTTTTCTACTTGACTTTCACTATTTTTAGGGAGATGATCGGATTTTATTATTGTCTCATTAAACTTCATATTTATAATTGCTCTTCCTATAAAGTTCTCGAGTTCCCTAACATTACCAGGCCAATCATACTCCCTAAATATTTCTAATGCTTCTTCAGAGATATCTGTAACGTATCTACCATATTCTTGGTTATATTTTCTTATAAAATGCCTTACAAGCTTATATATGTCTCCTTTATGCTGCCTTAGGGATGGTATCCTTATGGGAATTACATTCAATCTATAGTACAAGTCCTCCCTAAAGGTTCCTTCCTTCACTGCCCTTTCAAGATCGAGGTTTGTCGCCGCTAAAACCCTTACGTTAATCGCTATTGGTTTTGTCCCACCAACCCTCACTATCTCCTTCTCTTGAAGAACTCTAAGAAGCTTTACTTGAGTGCTCATCTTTATTTCACCAATCTCATCGAGAAAAATAGTTCCTCCATGGGCTCTCTCAAAGAGTCCCTTCTTTCCTCCCTTTAAAGCTCCTGTAAAGGCACCTTCTTCATATCCAAACAGTTCACTTACTAAGATGCTTTCACTTATGGCAGCGCAATTTACTCTGACAAATTGACAGTGTTTTCTATTGCTTGCATTGTGTATAGCATGGGCAAAAAGCTCTTTACCAGTTCCACTTTCTCCCCTTAATATTACTGTAGCCGGAGTTGATGCAGCAATTTTGGCCTTTTCCATAGCATTAACTATCTTCTCGTCGGAGCCAATTATATCATCAAAGGTATATTTTGCCTCCAACTTTCTAATTATTTGCTTTGCCTCATCTAATTCAGAATTAAGTCTCTTGATCTCGCTAAGATCGTGGATAACTCCAACACTTCCCCTTAGTTCTCCACGTACTAGTATTGGAGCAGCATCTATAATAACATCCTTTTTCTTAGGCCCAACCTTTATTCTAGCTGCCTTAATTGGCTTTTTTGTCTCTAATACTTTTAAATGTATACTTTCTCCTTCTGAGATGTCAACTGAGCAGTGATTACCAATAACATCTTGCTCAGATAATCCAGTCAGCCTTGTGTAGGCAGGATTGATAAGAACACCCATACCATTTTGATCTACAACGGATATGGCATCCTGTGTCGAATTAAATATCGCCTCAAACTTAGCCTTTATTTCCTTGAGATCTGTTATCTCTTCAGCAAGGTCAAGTACTTCTGTTATATCTCTAAAAACTGCTACTGCCCCAATTATATTTCCCGCTTCATCCCTTACCGGCATTCTATTTGTGATAATATTTATATCTCCTAGGGGTTGTTTTCTATTTAACTCTGATTCACCTGTTTCTAGTATATACGGAAGCCTAGTTGTCTCTATAACATCTGCTATATGCATTCCTATAACCCCATCTGCGTTTTGCTTAGTTAACTTTTCCGCAGCTCTATTGAATAGAGTTATTATTCCCTTCGAGTCAACAGCTATCATGGCATCATGGGTGGAATTTAGTATAATTTCTATCTCTTTCTTCATCTATTCACCTCGTTTTATGCTGTTATAGAGATTCAAGTAAAATTATTAATTTATACATATCAAAAACTCCCATAAACACTGGGTATTTGTGTATAGAGATTCAAGTAAAACTATTAATTTATATATATCAAAACTCTTAAAAACACTGAGTATTTTGATATGTATAAATTAAGTTTTGCTATATGAACTCTATATGCATAAATTAAGTTTTACTAGGAACTCTCTATAGAAAGAAAAACTAAGAGACCTTTGTATCTCAATGAAATAATTTGTCATGACTATAAATATTGCCTGGATTAATTTCCAGGCATATCATTTATTTCTTCTTAATGAGTTTTATCATCGGTCATTTGTCTCTGTTGGATCATTTGTTTCTTCGTTTGTTTCATTGTCGGTCTCTTCATTCGTCTCGTCATTTGGTACTTCGTTCGTTTCATCAGTTATTTCATCACTGGCTTCGACTGTATCTACTTCATCTTTGTTATATATTTGGATTTCTATTTCCTCTGGTGCTATCTCTATATTCTCATATCTACCACTTTTATTTAGATTTAAGAGGATTATATGTATACCCTCATCTAATCCTCCAACATCTATTATAAGCTCTAAATCACTTCTTCTAACCTCATCTAAGATACTTCCCACATCACTAATTTTGACTTTAATATTATTATCTAATTTTCCAACATTAGTGGTTAGTGTATTCTTTAGATTAGTAACAGATATTTGATTAGCCTTAAATGTAAATTCCTTTGTTTCTATCTTCTCCACTTCAACTCGTATTTTAGGCAGACCTTGTAAAGATGGAGTTTCGATATATTTAGGCAAGTCAAGGTTAACCTCTGCTACTAGAGTAGCATCTAGTCCGTCTACATTTATGGTTTTAGTAAGAACTTCCTCTATATTATTTACTATTCCCTCTTTAGCTTTTAAAGTTATATTGGCAGGTTCAATCTCTATCTTTGTTATTTTGTACCCGTCTTTAATCTCTCCTTTTGTCATAGGCTTAATAGCTACGTTCTTAAGCTTTAGTACAGATAAGTGCACGTTTACATCCTTAGTCTTTACCTTTACACCTACAATATCGTTGCCTTGGCTATCTACTGCCCTAGCAGGAACACTTTTCCTAATATTTTCTTTAGCTCCTGCAACATCTACTTCAGCAACAACCTTCGCAACTGATTCCACTTTTGACTGGGGACCTTCAATTAAAATCTCATCGGGAGTAATTCCCTGTTCTCCTATTTCATAACCCTTCGCAGGTTTTCCCTTATATATAATTTCAACTGGTTTTTGACTCTGAACTATTTTATCAAGTCTTACAATGATTTGCTGGGGTGTCACATCTTTTATTTCAACATTTACAGGTTTACTTACATCCAATACTATAAAGTTTTCTCCTTGTTTAGCTCCACTTAAGTCTGCACTAATTTTTATATCAGCGGGAGAAATTTGGGGTAATTCGGTCTTCTTCCCAGAAACCTTAACATCTACAGTAGATTCATTTTGATCGATGATTTCGAGTCCAAGGTTTTCTAGTTCTTCTTTGTTTAAAAGCTCAATCTGAAGATTGTTTATTTTTTTTCAACCTCTGGATTTACCTCTCCCATAACAAATATATAGAATACTATAGAAACTAGTATTGCTATTATCTTTGGAGCCGTGTTTCGAGTTATTTTACTTCTTTCAAATATCCCCTTTAAAAACTTAATCATCCTTATGCCTCCACTTCAGATTAATTAGTTTATTCTGTCTTTGGGGATTGAAGGCTTCCTTAATTATGGTGTTTAATGTCTCAACATCTAAAAATCTGGATAGCTTTCCTCCCATTGAAACCGATATACCACCGGTTTCTTCTGAAACCATTATAGCTATGGCATCGGTAGTTTCCGTTATGCCTATACCCGCTCTATGTCTTGTTCCAAGCGTCTTGCTAAGGCTTGAATTTTCAGAAAGGGGTAAAAAGCAACCTGCAGCCATGATTTTATCTCTTCTTATAACAACAGCCCCATCATGTAGTGGAGTATTTGGAATAAATATATTTATAAGTAGACTGCTCGATATCTCACCTTTAATCATATTACCTGTCTCTATTACATCATTAATTCCTGTTTCTCTTTCCAAGATTATCAATGCCCCGATTTTTTGTCTAGATAAAGACGCAACTGCATCAGCTATTTCCTGAGTTCTGTCAGAAAGTTCTTCGTGGGCTAATTCAACGATATTTTTCGTCAAAAGTTTACTTCTCCCCAAATGCTCCAATGCCCTTCTAAGTTCAGGCTGAAACACTATTAATAAGGCTATAAGTCCGAGAGTCATCGTATTCTTTAAAATATAGTTCACAGTATATAATTTTAGCCACTCGCTAAGTTTTGTGGCCACTAATAATATAATTAGTCCTTTTATAAGCTGCTCTGCCCTTGTTTCCCTTATAAGCATGTATAATTTATAAAATACAAAGGCCACGATGATTATATCAATAATATCCCTTATTCCTATGTTTAAAATCATCTCCATTAGTTGTTCCAAGTCTAACACCTCTTAATCTTATATATATGATTACTTTAAATATCTAACATAAGCCTCGGGAAAAATCATGAATATCTCAATTTTTTTCCACAAAATTCACTTACTTAGAAGTCATTCATTTTTACCCTCAATTTTATTGTACAGTTTTTCAAACATTACTTCAATATTACTATTGTATTATATTATCCGGGATTTTTATTATTAAGTTCTATTTACTCTTTATCATATACTATTTATTGCTGTTTTTAGACCTTTATCTTTGTAAAATCTATTTACATAATAGTTTTTAAACTAAGCTGTCACCTTTGATTTTAAAGGTATTCATGGTTTTAGATACAATTATATATTCTTTTATCCAAATCTTTTGTCGTTTCTTGTATAAGCCATATTAATTTTATATTACATTTCTTACATTTCCATAACACACGGGTATTTGTAAAGTTTTTAGGGTTATATATAAATATAATTTTCAAAAAGTCAGCCTTGAGACCTATAGATTATGTTCTTCTACGGTTTTAACTTTCAAATTTATTTGATAAATTCTCTTTTTTTGTGGAAAAATAAAATAAAGTCATGAAATTATTTTGTTATAGAAATCGCAATAAATCTTTTACATTTTGATTCTCTGAATATCCTTAAATCATTGGCTATTCAAAAAATCAAAATGTAGATTTATAAGTGCGTTCTATATAGATGCAAAATTAAAAACTCAAAATGCTGTCATACATATTGAGATTCAAGTAAAACCAGTAATATATACTATATGAACTCTATATAGAGATTCAAGTAAAGCTAATAATTTATACTATATGAACTCTATATAACAATTATTTTTCAAAGGATGGTGTTTATGCAAGATAAAAGAGCAAATTGGATTGAAGATGACAGAACGCCCACACAGGATAATTTAATAGTTGATATGATTAAAGATCAATTAGAGGAAAAAATGCAGGCAAGCGCTATGGATATAAATGTTACTTGTAAAGATGCCTATGTTCATCTATCAGGTATAGTTGATGTTCTAGCTGAAAAAATCAAATCTGAAGATATCTCCAGAAGCATCTATGGTGTAAGAAAAGTTGAAAACAAGATAACTATAGCCATGGATAGTAATTTTACCGATAAGCACATGGAAAAGGAAGTTTTTAATAAACTCAGAAAAAACGAAGATTATGATGGAGTCAGCTCAAAGGTTCACGATGGTGTGGCAAATATGATTGGATCTACCCATACTCTAAAGGAAGCTAAGGAAGCCTGTACACTAGCTACTAAAACTAGAGGTATAAAGGATGTTGTCAACAATATTAAGATTGAATCCTACGGTAACTATGATGATTCAACTATAAGCAATAGAATTGCCGATGCTCTTACTACGACGGATTTAAGCTATATGGATATAGGGCATACAGTTAGAAATGGCAGAGTAACTTTGACAGGCTATGTAAATAATAGGAATGAAGTTGAGTTAGCCAAAGAACTAGCCATGGGTGTAGAGGGTATTAAAAAGGTTATAAACAAGTTAAGGATACGAAGGGATAATCAGAAGCAGATATAGTTAAGATGTTTTATCCTCTTTATTAGTTATAGGTTCCCAAATATTAGGGACCCTTAGATAAGTCCTAAGAGGCACGAAACTACCTATGAGATAGCTTATTTTCATAGGTAGTTTTATTTAGTTCATTTTTCAAAGAGCAATCTAACCGAAATGAAGGGACTCGATGCCCCTGAGTTCTTATTTATGGAATCGTATTTTGTTATTTATAGAATAACCCGATACCAACTAACATTGCTATAAGTCCCATAACTCTATAGCCCGATATGCTTTTTTGAACCAAATCGAAAAGACCAAAGTGCTCCACCATCATAGATGTGAGCAATTGGCTAAATATAACTATAGCAAAGGCCACCAATGGTCCAATCTCCATAATGGAAAAGGTCAATGTACTCATTATTCCTAAGCCCAAAAGTGCTGATATTATTAGAAAGCCCACACCAAATTTTACATCTTTCAATTTTAGAATATTACCTATAAGATCTTTTTTTGCAAGAATGATGACGCTTAATATGATAATCTGTGTGATCACAGGCACTATTATAGTTGGAAATATTCCAACTTTATTTCCTATCATACCATTTATACCGCCTTGTATAGCTATAAATATTCCACCTATCAATGCAGCAATTATTCCATAATATAACATGTTTTTTCCTCCATCTCTAAACCCAGGTTATCCATAGAAATTTTGAATTTCTGCTGCGTCCTTTTGTTTCTAAAGCATTCATTCAATTCTCGACATACCGTTTTGGTATGTCTTCAAATTTAATGAAAGCCTTAGAAATCAAAACTACTTGCACTCTTTCAGATTTCCCATGAATAATCTGGGGTAAAGCTTACTTTTTATGTCTAAATATCCCTAACACTTATGCACTATACGACATATTTCCTGGGAAATGGAAATAATTAAATATTTTTGCGGTAACTTTTGATTCGACAAAATTAGTATATCATATTCTCGTAGAATATGTTAAATAATGCCTCTATAAATAATGACTTTATTTTACAATCTCTTCGACATCTTTTTAAGCTGCTTCAAAAGATTTGTCACATTGATTTTTTAAGTATGTCGAGAATTTGTTTAATACATTAGAGGCAAAAGAACATAGCACAGTTTTAGATTTGATATGAATAATCTAGGTTTAATATATTTATAAATCTAACCATATTTGCATATACTATCACATAGTTTATAGATACTAATTTACTATAGATTATTCTATTTTCCTAAATGCTTTTAATTAACCATATAGTTTTTCATTATATGCAGCAGTATATAAATTCTCTAATGGAGGCGATTCTGTGAACCATGAAGAAATTCTTCAAAGTGTAGTCAAGTGCAACAATTCCAAAATAGTTCTAATTGTAATGGATGGAATTGGCGACATAAGAAATAGAGACTATCATTATAAAACTCCCCTTGAATATGCAAAGACTCCAAATCTCGACAAGCTGGCTTCCGAATCAGTTGTTGGTAGGATGATTCCTGTTTCATTAGGTATCACCCCAGGAAGCGGACCTGGTCACCTAGGCCTTTTTGGATATGATCCGATGGATGTTACCATAGGCAGAGGGGTTTTGGAAGCTGTAGGATTGGATCTACAATTGCGGGACGGCGATGTAGCAGCTAGATGCAATTTTGCTACTATGGATGATAATGGATTGATAGTCGATAGAAGAGCCGGTAGAATCCCAACAGAAAAGACTATTGAGCTTTGTAATATTTTAAAATCTATAAAGGAAATCGACGGTGTTGAGATAATAATTGAGCCGGGAGAAGGGCATAGATTTGTAACTCTTTTTAGAAGTAAAGATAAGAAAATTGATTCTCTTATCAATGATACCGATCCCCAAGTTGAAGGTAAGACTCCTTTAGAAGCTAAGGGCCAAAATGATGCATCTAAATTTCTAGCCTCCGTAGTAAATGAATTTATTAGACAGGGGTTCGAATTGTTAAGCAATCATACATCTACCAATGCTTTCTTAACTAGAGGATTTTCAAAAAAGCCTACTCTCCCAAGCATGAGAGAAAAATATTGCCTTGAATCAGCTGCAATAGCTGCATATCCTATGTATAGAGGCATAGCTTCTTTATTGGGAATGAAACTCCTTAAGGCACCTAAATCAATCGCTGGTCTTTTTGAGACCTACATAGAAAATAGACAAAAGTATGATTTCTTCTTTATCCATGTAAAGGGAACTGATCAAGCTGGGGAAGATGGAGATTTTGAATCTAAAGTAGGCTGCATTGAGAAGGTAGACAAGGCTCTGCCTATACTTTTAAAAAACAGACCTGATGTAATTGCCGTAACTGGAGACCATTCTTCTCCATGCCCAATGCGTTCACACAGCTTTCATCCAGTTCCAGCTCTTGTTAATGGTGAGTTTTCGGGAAGAGATGATGTTGTATGCTTTAATGAAAATGCCTGCAATGTTGGCGGACTGGGTTTTTTTGAAAGCAAATATCTTATGACCTTACTTCTTGCAAATGGCAAAAGGCTTAATAAATTTGGAGCATAACCAAAATCAGCAATTTGAAGGCGTCTAATGGCGCCTTTTTATTTTTGCCGTCTTACTTATTATGAAATTCATTCATTGTTTTTAGTAAAATGTAACTTTTAATGAAAGTCATTCCATATTTTTTCTCTATATACCATAATTATCTTGTAATTATTTAATGGCTATTATCAAAAACTAACTGAGAAAGGAGGAAGACAATTTGAAAAAATATAGATTTCTACTAACACTATTCACTGTATTTTGTTTGTTAATGATATTCAATATAGACAGTGTTAATGCTGCCCAAGCTCAAAATGATACAGATGTGTATATAGTTAAAAAAGGGGATTCTTTATGGAAAATAGCAGTTAGATATCAAGTTGGTATTAGTGAAATTATTGCTGCTAACCCTCAGTTTAAAAACCCTGATTTAATATATCCGGGAGATAAGGTATATGTTCCTTTATTTAGCACAGTTAAATCTATAGAGCAAGAAGTTGTTAGATTAACTAATATAGAAAGGCAGAAAGCAGGCCTACCGGCGTATAAACATAATTGGCAATTATCTAGAGTTGCTAGATATAAGTCAGAAGACATGAAGAATAAAGGGTATTTTAGTCATACGTCGCCAACCTATGGGTCGCCTTTCCAAATGATGAAGAATTTCAAGATTAAATATACTGCTGCTGGAGAAAACATTGCCATGGGTCAAAGAACGGCTCAGGCTGTTGTTCAAGGATGGATGAATTCATCAGGACATAGAGCTAACATATTAAGTAAAAACTTTACAGAAATTGGAGTTGGATATGCGAAAAACTCCAAGGGCTCAATATATTGGACACAAATGTTTATTAGGCCGTAACAGACAAAAAGCGACTTCTGGTCGCTTTTTTTTAACCCAGATTATTCATAAAAAATTAAAAATATTGCAAGTATCTCTAATCGCTGAGACTTTCATTGAATTTGAAGGCACATCAAAACAGTACGTCGAGAATTTAATTGATGTTTTAGAATCAAAAGAACGTAGAAGATTTCTAAATTTCCCATGAATAATCTGGGTTTATTTATTAGTTTATTTCCAGTGCTTGTTCTTCAATAATACACTGAGCAACGTAGAATGGAGATTTTTGCTTTTTAGCTATTGTTGAAGCTAAACTCGCTTCATTAATAAGTTCATATACTACTGATTCTATATTTGAGTCTAGTATATTACTAACTATTGAAATTCCTGCTGATGCCCTCACCTTGATGCCATTAGAAAAAATAAAATTGGAAATGCTATCTAATAAGTTCTCTGTAAGACTAATACATTCATCTATGTAATAAGGTGTTAAAACCACAAATTCATCTCCTCCAAATCTACATAGATATGCATCTGGAGGTATGTTGCTTTTTAATAATAATGCTATCTCTTTAAGTATAACATCGCCTTGTATATGTCCATATTTTTTGTCGATATACCCGAAATCATTAATATCAATAAATATTATTGTTGCGTTTTGTTTCTCTATTATAAGTTGCTTTGCGTAATAGTAAATATAGTCACTTTTATACAATTCTGTAAGCAGATCAACATGTTTACCTAGTTCAGTATAAATTTGAGTCTTCGTCACAATTCCAAGTAATTCATCATTATCTATTACTAATAAAACGTCTAGTTCACTTGTATCTATTATTTCTTTTGCTCGCCAAAGAGGAGTACGCGAAGAAATAGTTATGATTGTTTGGCTCATAGCATCTGCTACAATTCTGTTTGAGTGCACTCCTATTAAATGTCTATATGTTAATATACCTACCAAACGTTCTTCATCAACTACTGGGAAAAAATCAATGCCTTTTTTCACTACAAGGTCTTGAGCTACTTTTACTCCTTCAAGCAAATCTATATGTCTGAAATTCTTTAACATGATGTCTGATACGTTTCTCATCATAGTTCTACGGATTTGCTAACGTGTACAACAATATTGAGGTGTGCTTTTATTATTGTTGATTCGTTAGCTACCTTCTCCCCTTCATCTAAAATAATATTTATTAATTTATCCTTAGGAAGCATATCTATTAAGAATTTTCTAACAACAATGGCTTCAATTACAGGATGGTCAACTTTTATAATTTCATATTGGTTTGGTGATAATATGTCAACCATTCGTCTAGCAGCTTCAGGTCCAATAGGAGCATTTCTGCCAACAATTAAGGCATCTTGCATAGGTGGGATTTCAAATTCCGACAAGCTCATTTTTATCTCGGCTCTTTTTTTGTTTTCCACTATATCTCTCATATTCGATTCTCCTTTTGACAAATTTCTCTATAATTTTACCACATCGTGTATATGTAAACAATATTTTACTAGAACTTTAGTCCCATTTTTTATAAATTTTCATATATAAGGAGCTCTAAAATTGTATACCCATAGATAATTCCTACCTATGGGTATTATTTCCGCTAGCTAAGAAAGTCATTCCTTTAACTAATTATAAATAAAAACTCATGAGCATCACGCATCTTCGATAAATGGCCTAAATAAAAAAAACTTGGTTAAATAACCAAGTTTCTCTTTGGTGCCCAGAGGCGGAATCGAACCACCGACACGGGGATTTTCAGTCCCCTGCTCTACCGACTGAGCTATCTGGGCAAATTAAATTTTGGTGGACCTTCAGGGACTCGAACCCCGGACCTGCCGGTTATGAGCCGGACGCTCTGACCAACTGAGCTAAAGGTCCAAAATATGGCGTGCCCACAGGGATTCGAACCCCGGACACACGGCTTAGAAGGCCGTTGCTCTATCCTGCTGAGCTATGGGCACATATTAATTGGAGCGGTAGAAGGGATTTGAACCCTCGACCCTCGCCTTGGCAAGGCGATGCTCTACCACTGAGCCACTACCGCATAATTCATACTAAGTTTGCTAATTATTATCATATCCATTATTGATTTTTTTATAACATATAGTAATTTATAAACACTGTTTTGCCAAAAAAAAAATTCAACTCAAAAAATTGACTCAAATAATAATTAGAGATCTCAATATTTTGAATGGTGCGGGTAGAGGGACTTGAACCCCCACGTACAAGACACTAGATCCTAAGTCTAGCGCGTCTGCCAATTCCGCCATACCCGCGTATTAAATGGCGATCCAGAAGGGACTCGAACCCTCGACCTCTAGCGTGACAGGCTAGCGTTCTAGCCAACTGAACTACTGGACCGTATTTTAAAAAATAGTTTATTTGCCTAGCGACAAATATCGTAAAATTTCTTTCGAGCTAAAGCTCGCTATAAAATTTTACTAATTTTTACTAATTTTTTACTAATAAGGTAGTCTTTTTATCTATCGATAAAAACCACAAAACTTCTCTCGAATCTAAAGATTCGCTACGAAGTTTTGTTGACTTGGTGGGCGCAACAGGGCTTGAACCTGTGACCCCCTGCTTGTAAGGCAGGTGCTCTCCCAGCTGAGCTATGCGCCCAAGTCAGCTTCTAGTTATTAGAAGCTAAATTGGTGACCCCTAGGGGACTCGAACCCCTGTTACCGCCGTGAAAGGGCGGTGTCTTAACCGCTTGACCAAGGGGCCATATATGGTTGCGGGGACAGGACTCGAACCTGCGACCTCCGGGTTATGAGCCCGACGAGCTACCAACTGCTCCACCCCGCGTCAATAATGACTGCTTATATGGCTCTTATATAATTGGCTCCAGAGGTGAGATTCGAACTCACAGCCTACCGGTTAACAGCCGGTTGCTCCACCATTGAGCTACTCTGGAACTTCAAACTGGCAACGACTTACTCTCCCAGGCAGTTGCCCACCAAGTACCATCAGCGCTGAAGAGCTTAACTTCTGTGTTCGATATGGGAACAGGTGTATCCTCTTCGCTATAGCCACCAGATTTTTCGCCTTTAGGCGAATAAATTTCATTAATTTTTGACCCAAGGTAAACTACCCTCGGTATCTATTAACTT
>JMSU01000107.1_pt1 | contig 45811 bp, 33 predicted proteins | sample 179011 | NCBI WGS metagenome assembly JMSU01 (sample SAMN02769580, study PRJNA246767) | bioreactor metagenome | isolation source: Culture-1 Bioreactor ArsB derived from microbial biomass from the upper 2 cm... | place: Germany: Bremen | collected day 87 after inoculation
ATACAAGGGGTTCTCTATGATGATATGCAAACTGCTGTCTTATCGATAATTAACAATAATACTATTGGAGATCAAAGTGTTTTAATTGATGATCAAGTTATATTAGAAGGCACTGACGACAGCTATGAAAGTATAGGAATTAAGTATGAAGGTACTGCTAAAATTACCCATATTAGTAACATGGCTGATAATATTATACAAGAAGACCCTTTTATAAGCATAGATAAGAGTTACTATCAGGAGATGATGGGCTATTATGAAACAGATTACAAGAAGAAAGATAATGTCTATTATCAAATAACAGATATGCCCTATGTTAACATAAAAGAAGTTCACTTTGCTAAATTAATTGACATGAAAGATGGTACACAAACATTTCTTGAGGTTAATGCCTCATTGCAACCTGTTAATGAAGTTGTGAATGTCTTAAGAGATTATGCCATATTCTTTTATTTAATAGCCATATTGATATCAGTGTTTATTGCACTTGTGTATTCAAAGTTAATATCTAAACCACTGATTACCTTAACGCATGTGGCGGATAAAATGGCTAAGATGGATTTTACAATAAAATCACCACTAAGACGTGAAGATGAATTAGGTCTATTATCCAATAGCTTAAATATCTTATCGTGTAATCTGGATGATGCACTTTCGGAATTAAAAGAAGCCAATAAACAGCTGGTACTTGATATGGAAAAAGAGAAGAAACAAGAACAAGTTAGAAAAGAATTTGTAGCCAATGTCTCTCATGAATTAAAAACGCCACTTGGTATTATCAAAGGATTCGCTGAAGGCATCAAAGATGGTATTAAAAAAGAAAAAAGTGACTATTATATGGATGTAATATTAGATGAGATCGAAAAAATGAACACATTAATCTTAGATATGCTGGAATTGTCTAAGATAGAAGCTGGGCAAAGTAAGTCTCAAGTAGTATTTGCTGTGAAGCCCTTAATAGAAAAAACAGCTAAGATATTAGAGATTCCCATGCAGAATAAGAAGCTTCAGATAAAAATAGAGGGGGATTTTACAACGATACAGGGCGTGAAATTTCAAATCGATCAAGTCATTGTTAATCTCATTAGCAATGCAGTAAAATACGGTAGAGAAGGAACAGACATTGTTGTAACAGGTGACATAAGAGAGGGATATAATTATATATCTGTTTACAATGAGGGGAATTCATTGACAGAAGAAGAGCTTGAAAGTATCTGGTTAAGGTTCTATAAATTAGATAAGTCTCACCATAGAGAGAGTGGGGGAACTGGCCTTGGACTTGCTATTGTTAAAGCTATTCTCGAAGGGCATGGTGGTGAATATGGTGTGATGAATCATAAAAAAGGGATAAAGTTCTATTTCGGGTTAAAAATAGCTGCTGATGATATTGTATAGATAGAAGAGGGAAAAGCACTGATAGATATTGGTGCTTTTTTTTGTGGTGTTTTTGTAAATGCTATTTTGCAAATTATTCGTAGCTGCCATTTTTTACTTGCTTTTTCTAAAAAGGCGTGGTATACTCAATTTAAATTAACATATGAACAATTATTCATATGTTTGAATGAAGAAGGGGTGATTATATGCACGAAAAAGATAAAAAGCCATGTTGCAGAGATGATAAGTTTGTTGAAGAAGTTCAGAAGATCATGGATGATGAAGAAACAATCTATCGTTTAGCAGATTTTTTTAAGAATTTTGGTGACAGTTCAAGAGTGAGGATTATGGGTGCTTTATTTAATGGAGAGATGTGTGTAGGTACCATAGCTGAAGTGTTGAACATGACTCAATCAGCAGTATCCCACCAATTAAGGGTTCTTAAAATCAGTCGGCTCGTAAAAGCGAGAAAAGAAGGTAAGTTAGTTTACTATTCTTTGAATGATGAACATATTAAAGTTATCTATAAGATGGGTATTGAACATATATTAGAATAAGATGTTTTCTTAGAGACAGTTAAGTATCACATGTAAGAGCTTGTAAGAAAGGATGTATAGTTATGGCGGAGAGATTAACAGATGGCATTGCCACATGTGGATGTGGCAGCGGTAGTTGTTCAAGTAATAAACAAAATAAGCATGACCACCATAAAGGTCATGATAATCATGAGGGGCATGACCATAACCATGATCATGGTCATGAAGAATTTACAAAAAGAGATGTTATAGAATTTTTTATTGCCTTAGGACTGTTTGTATGTGGTTTAGTGTTAAAGGTTGATGAACCTATAAGAATTGGATTATTTGTAGTATCTTATATTATTGCAGGACGCACAATTGTGATAGAGGCTATAAAGGGAATCTTTTCAGGTAAATTCCTAGATGAAAATTTCTTAATGACCATTGCTTCTATTACAGCATTTATTATTGGGGAATATCCAGAAGGTACAGCGGTTATTTTATTCTTCCGTGTAGGGGAATTATTTGAAGGGATGGCAGTCAATAAATCCAAAAACTCCATTGAAGAGTTATTAAATATCAAACCTGAAATTGCTCATGTCAAAGTAGGTGATACTTTCCAAGATGTGGCACCAGAAAAAGTCAAAGTGAACGATAGGATCATGGTTAAGCCTGGTGAAAAAATTCCTGTTGATGGGGAAGTGATGGATGGAACATCCACAATTGATACATCTGTGATCACAGGGGAATCATTACCTCGTGAAGCCACAACAGGGACAGAAGTCTATAGTGGTTCCATTAACTTATCAGGAGCGATAACCGTTCGTGTAACCAAGGCTTTTAGTGATTCAACAGTTGCTAAGATCTTGAATCTTGTCAAAGAAGCCAATGAACAAAAAGCAGATACAGAGAAATTCATTACAAAGTTCGCAAAATACTATACACCGATTGTTGTAGGTATTGCTATCCTAGTTGCACTTATCCCACCAGTAGTTCTTGGTGGCGGTTTTAGTACTTGGCTTGGTCGTGCAGCTATCTTCCTTGTTGTATCCTGTCCTTGTGCTCTGGTTATATCCATACCTCTTGGTTATTTTGGCGGTATTGGTGGAGCGTCTAGATATGGTGTATTGGTAAAAGGTGGTAACTATCTTGAAGCAATGCGTAACATTAAGAGTGTTGTTCTGGATAAAACGGGAACCATTACCAAAGGTGTATTTAAGGTAACAGAGGTATATGTGACAGATGATCAAATAGAGCGAGATATGTTATTAAAGATTGCTGCACATATTGAGCATTATTCTAATCACCCAATTGCGATTTCTATTGTTAAGGAATATGGGCAAGAGATAGATGAAAATCTCGTGAAAGATATTAGTGAAATAGCAGGAAAAGGATTAAAAGCAACTTATAACAATGCTGTCATAGCAGTTGGTAATAAGAAACTCATGGATCAAGAAGGGGTTACTGTTAAGCCTATGGAAACCAGTGTTGGTACAAAAGTCTATGTGGCTAAGGATAATCAACTACTCGGCGTCATTATCATAGCAGATGCCCTTAAAAAGGATTCTATCCAAGCTATCAAAGAGCTTAAGCGTTTTGGTGTAGAAGATGTTATTATGTTAACAGGCGACCATGAGGATGTAGCAAAAGAGATTGCGCATAAAGTAGGTATTACCAAGTATTATAGTGAATTATTACCTCATGAGAAAGTAACACAACTTGAAGAGATTATGCATAAAGCAGGTAAAAAAGATACAGTGGTATTCGTTGGGGATGGTATTAATGATGCACCTGTACTGGCAAGAGCCGATGTAGGTATTGCTATGGGTGGTGTTGGGTCCGATGCAGCTATTGAAGCAGCAGATGTGGTTCTTATGGCTGATGAATTATCCAGCATACCAAATGCTATTAAAATATCAAGACATACCAATAAGATTGTATGGCAAAACATTATCTTTGCTCTTGGAACAAAGGTAATTATTATGATACTAGCTACATTGGGGTTTGCAAACATGTGGATGGCTATCTTCGCTGATGTAGGTGTAGCGATCATTGCTATTTTGAATTCCATTCGAGCACTGAAACTTAAGGAATAATCTTATAAATGAAATAGAGGTATCTCCAACAATCACATGAATGGTGATGACTTAACCTTAACATAGGTATAGCCATCACCATTTGTTATTTAGCATAAATTAATGGTAAAAACATCTTTTCTAAAATGAGTAATTATGTATAACTGAATGTTTACAAAAATTTCCTTTTAATTGTTTGAAATAACAAGTGCTTTTTAGCAGTTTTTTATGTCTTTGTATCATTCAGTATTTGTATTGGAAAAGTGGTGACGCTAGATAACCTTTTTATCTTTCCTGAGCAATTGCAGCTATTCTGCCATTGCTAACAGTTGCAATGGTTGGTCCCAAAGAATCTTGGACCAGTTCAACAGCTGTAACGGTTACAAAGTAATCACAACAACATCCAAGACATACTTCGGAGTCACAATAAGTAAAACCAAAGGATTCTGTAGATTCTATGGTTATATTTTGATTTTCTTCATTAACCATTACAAATTCCCAAATGCCTAAAGAAAGTTGTGTTCTATTATCACATTTTCTAAACAACTCATAGCGTAATTGAACAGACCCTGCAAGGGTTACTTGCGATCGAAAGTTCACAATGCTTGAGAATTCAATATTAACCATAGGCTTACATAAAGAACTTGTATCGATTGTAACTCCTGTTATTAGAAATGGTTGTTCACTTTGTGAAGTAAATGTCTTCTTTCCTGTATTATGACCACACTCAAGTATTATTTCTTTCGATTTTGTCTGTAATAACTTACTATTTATGCAATGACTTGCCAATTTTTCTTTGGATGATTCTGCTAAGGCAGTCATTCTAGCATTATGGATTAATATATCATTATCTGTAGACGTATCTATTTCGATGGGAACAACTCTTACGAAATAGTCATAACACTTAGGTAAAGCATTGCATTCACAAAATACAAAGCTAAATGCTTTACTTATTAGTTCCTGTGCATTCGCTATTTCGAATCTCCAAACCCCTTGCGATACGGGCTCACAATCTCCATACACTCTAAATAACTCAAATAGAATGATAGCATCTCTAAAATCTTCAGCAAGTTTAATGATACATGAAAACTCTATTAAGACTTTTGGCTTATTTAAAGGCGTTATATCTATCGTTACATGAGCTATATCAGCTGGAACGCGTATAGATGGATTATCCGTATCTTTAAAAACGATACCGCCATTACCCTGTCCACATGCTAAGATAGTATCCCTTGGACATATAACTTCAGCTAATGCCGCCATTTGTCCAGTACTAACTGCCACTGTAGCATTGGCTATCTCCATGGGGGTAACGCTTACAATAAAACTACAGCAATCATGGCAATTTGAAGAAGATTCACAGAAGTTAAAACTGAATGATTCTTCTAGAAGAGTAAATCGTTCTACTGCTTCAGAGAAAGTATCTGATTTCTCAAACTTCCAAACTCCTAAGGATATAGGTTCTGCACCATCACAAGTTCTAAATAATTCATATTGCAGCCTAACTGTACTAGAAGCCTCAGTATCTATTTTCTCCAAACTAACAAGACTAGAAAATTTTATTAACATGTTTGATCGATTTAAACAAGTTGGATTAATCGTAACATGAGCTAATTGGAAGGGGCTATCATTAGATGAAGTAAAGATTGTACTTCCATTACCTTGCCCACATTCTAGAGATATCTTTTCATGCTCCTGGTGCTTTGGCTTACATATAACATATTGATCTACCGATTTCTCACCTACCAATGCAGCTATTGTACCATTGCTAACAGTTGCAACTGTTGGCATCGCATCTGCCTCCGTTATCAGCTCAACGGGTGTTACAGTTACAAAATAGTCAACACATCCAGAACAACATTCAATGTGATCACAAAAAGTTAAATTAAAGGATTCTATAGCTTCTATCATATTTCCATCTTCTAAATTTACCTGTAATTCCCATACGCCTAATGAAAGTTCTCTTCTATTATCACATTTTCTAAATAGTTCATAGCGTAATTGAATAGATGGTTCGCTTACTATACTCATCAATTGGTAGCTCACAGTGCTAGAAAATTCAATATTAACCATAGGCTTACATAAGAAATGCGTATCTATTGCAACGTGAGCTATTTGAAAAGGTTGCTCACTAGGTGAAGTAAATGTCCTGCTTCCTGCATTATTACCACATTCAAAGAATACTTCTTTTGGCTGAGTATGGAAACTTTCATTCTGTGATTGGGCAAGTGCAGTCATCCTAGCATTATAGACCGTTGCATCATCTTCAATATTATCAGCATCAATAGCTATTGGTATAACTTTGACAAAATAGTTACAGCAACTTGAAGGAACTTCACATTCACAAAATATAAAACCAAAATTTCTACTATATAAGGTATCTATATCACCTATTTCAAATGTCCAAAATCCTCTTGATACAGGCTCACCATCATCGCATACCCTGAATAATTCAAATTTTAGAATAGCATCCTCAAAGTCTTCGGAAAATTTAATGAGACATGAAAACTCGATTAACATTTTAGGCTTAATTAAACAAGTTGTGTCAATACTAACGTGGGCTATGTCAGCAGAAAGTAGTAAGGCATCATCTTTATAAACGATACCACCATTACCTTGTCCACATGCTAAAATCGTGTCCTTCGGGTTTATAGCTTCTGTTAATGCTGCCATTTGTCCATTACTAACTGTAACTGTAGCATCCGATATTTCAACGGGGGTAACGGTTACAAAATAGCCATAGCAACCATGGCAAGCTATCGATTCACAAAAAATAAAACCAAATGATTCTTCTAAGCTGGAAAAAAAATTAGGATTAACCTGTTCGTACATCCAAGTGCCTACGGATAAAGGTTCTTCTCCATTACAAGTTCTAAACAATTCGTATTTCAACCTTACTATTCTTAAATTGGAAGCTAATAATTCTAATTTAACTAGGCTAGAAAATTTGATTAAAACTTCAGGTCTTTTTAAACCAGTTGTGTCAACTGTAACATGGGCTAATTGGAAGGGTAATTCATTAGACGAAGTAAATGTTCTGCTTCCAGTTCCTTCACCGCATTCTAGTAATATTTTTTTGGGTTTAGGGTGCTTATGGTTACATTTTGAAAGTTTGTCTACTTCTCGGCAAGACTTACAATCATGATAATCTTTATTATATGTCATTAATTTTCAACCTCCTATCTTAGTATTTATAGTTAGACATAGAAATACTTTATTTCTATTACATATTATGCAGCTATAATACTAATTGATAGTCATTGGTTGATATTTGATATAGATACTTTACTGTATATTTTAATGGATTGGTTGATGGAGGCGCATTTTCGGAGGGGTTATACAGGGTGTGAAAAGTTAACCCCATTATTTTCTTATGGATTTACTATAAGCTAAAGGACTAATATGATAATATTTTTTAAATTGCTTTGAAAAATAGTGAATCGATCCAAAGCCTAGAATTTCAGCAATCTGCGTAAGACTAAGCTCCGTTGATTTAATATACGCTTTGCTTTTTTCTAGCCGATAGTGATTCATATAATCCACAATGGTTACGCCCATGACATGTTTGAAGATACGGGAGAGATAAGAGGGGCTTAAGGAGACTTCTTCAGCCAGAGTATTGATGGTAATTTTTTCGTTAATGTGTGAATAGATATAACCAAGAGCCTTATTGACGATGGTATTATTGGTATTCACCTGCATGGAAGAATGCAACTGCTTAAGGGTCGTTTTTTTTGACAGACTGCGCATGAATTTAATAATAAACTCTTTCAGATAACAGATAATGAGATCGGCACTGTATAGCCCATACTCATTTTTTTCTTGCACAATTTGCTCAAGAATTTGGCTGAGTTCTTGAGAACAATTAAAGACTTGATGTTTAAATATATCTTTCTTGGGCGTATCCAAATGAAAGCTAATGGTTAAAAAAGATATAGGTGATGAGGTATTATTTTTCTGAGTATGGAATTGGTTAGGTCCATAGAAAATAAAATCACCTTGTTGCAATGTATAGGGTTTACCATCAATTGTGGTTAATAATTCGCCTTGATCCACATAAGTCAATTCCCAAAAATCATGTTTCTCTCCTTTGTAAGAAAAAGAAGCATCAAATTCTTGATAAAATAAAGTGTAGATTTTATTAATCTTAAGAATGCTTTTAATATCAGAGGAGAAATCCAGTCGGGTATTTTTAGTGATCTTCGTGGTAGATTTAAAATTATATGTGATGTTAACCTTACAGCCACTATGAACAGGCGTGACTTTGTAGAATACATTAGGGTCTAGAATAATGCATTTATCAAGAAAGAAGGTTTTTGAGTCATGACCGGGTGTATGAACATATAAAAAAGCAGTACCCCCTACAATATCAATAATGGTGTGATGCATACGATCTATGAAGAAAGAATAGAGGTCAAAAGACGTTATAATTTTCGTAATGGCTTTATAATCTTTTTCCTTAGGCAATTCAGAATAGGGCTCAGTTGCTATGGAACCATATTCTGCAAAGGATAGTTTTGTAATGTTTTTAATCATAAGGATTGTCCTTTCTTTAAGATAAAAAATAACCACGTTGCACATTTATATGATAGTAATCATCATTAGGAATTGATTAACTCCCTTTACAATGATTGCTAATATATGTTTATATTGTAACCCATATTATTGGATTAGACAAATATAATTCAGGATTAGACAAATACAATATGTCAGTGGTGGTTTACAATGAACATAAGATAGCAATCATAATTTTAGCCAGGGCTGGAAAGATTCCCTCAGCTAGACCTTATGCAAACTATTGTGATTAACGTGAGAAATTAGAATGATAAAGGAGAAGGTATATGATGAAAGTATCTGTTTCAACACCTAGTCGTATTTGTTTATTTGGAGAGCATCAAGATTATTTGAATCTTGAGGTCATCTCATCGGCAATCAATCTTAGATTCAAGGCAGAGGGAACTAAACGTGAGGACCGCATTATACATGTAAGGTTAAAGGGTGAGAGTATCGAAACAGAAGAAATCATTAATCTAGATGAGCCTATCACCTATGACAATAATCGTGACTACATAAAAAGCGCCATAAATGTATTACAGCGCCAAGGGTATAAGATAGAATCAGGTTATGATATCTATATGGATTCTGAGATTCCTATTGGTAAAGGGATGTGTTCTTCAACAACCATGACGGTAGTTTTTATAAAAGTTCTTCTTGAACTTATTGGGCATACCGACAAAGATAATCCTGAAAAAATTGCTTTATTAGCTTTCGATGCAGAAGTGGCAGAGTTTAATGAGCCAGGTGGTCTCATGGATCATTACTCATCAGCTTACGGTGGACTTCTACACTTAACATTCAATAAAGATAATACGTTAGTTGATCCTCTGAATACGAAAGTTCCAGGATGCTTTATCTTATTTGATTCATTGGAAGATAAACAAACAACGAAAGTTTTAGCAAGTGCCAAATTCCCTGTACTTGAAGCTATAGATGAGCTAAAGGAATACGGTATTCGTAGCATTCGAGATTTTGTTGAAAATGAAGATAACTTAGTTTACTTAGAAAAATTATCACCAGCCAAACAAGTAAAAGTAAAGGCTAATATCGATAATTACAAAACATTAAAAGAAGCAGAAAAGATGTTTATCAGCGGTAAGATCGATTCAGAGCGATTAGGTGCGTTACTAAAAAGACACCATGGTAATCTGAGAGACGGATTGGAAATATCCACACCTAAGATTGAAGAGATTCTAAATACAGCTTATGAAAATGGCGCATTAGGTGGTAAAATCAATGGTTCTGGCGGCGGTGGCTGTTGTTACGTCTATACTCATGAAGCAGACAGTAAGAAAATATTAGATGCTGTTTGTGATAAAGGTTACTGGGGCGTTATTCTTAAGCAAGATTCAGGTGTTCGCGTGGATGAATGACATGAGGTACGCGTAAAAAGTATAGCCCAACATAAAAGGAGGATGACGATTATGAAAGCAATCGTACTAGGAGCAGGAAAAGGTACAAGATTACAATCTGAAAAATACAACATGCCAAAAGTATTAAGAGAGGCCAGTGGTAAATCATTACTTGATTATGTCCTTGAAGCATTGGATTTTCTAAAAGAAGAGGATATTACCATCGTAGTTGGTTACAAAAAAGAGATGGTTTATGATGCCATCAAAGGTAATTATAAATTCGCAACCCAAGATAAACAATTAGGAACAGGTCACGCAGTCCTTGTAACAGAAGAGGCATTCAAAGGTTATAAAGGACCCATATTAGTAGCCTATGGTGATATGCCATTATACAAGAGAAGTACCTATGAAAAAATGTTTGAGATTCATGAAAGTGAAAAGGCTACCTGTACTGTATTAACAGCAGTTATAGACGATCCACCAGCATATGGACGTATTATTAGAAATACAGATAATCAAATGACAGGTGTCATTGAAGCGAAGGATTGTACCAAAGAACAGTTAGATATCAAAGAGCTAAATGTGGGCGTTTATGTATTTGATAGCGAATTTTTATTTGAAAATCTTAAAGGTTTGAAAAATAACAATATCCAAAATGAATATTATTTAACAGATATACCAAAAATGGTTATGGACAAAGGCAAGAAACTAGTGACACATACCATCTACAATACTAACGAAGTATATGGTGTTAATACAGTAGAAGAACTTGAGTTTTGTGAACGTGTTTTAAAAGGCGAAAGAATATAAGATTTTATTAGATAGACAGCTATATAAATTAAACAAAACTGTTCAAATATAGTGGAGAGTAATCACATAAGTGAGAGGCAAGTGAATTGTGCCAAGACAGAAATGAAAGGAATGAGACAGATGATTAAATTTGGAACAGGTGGATGGCGTGCGATAATAGGTGAAGAGTTTATTAAAACGAATGTTCAACTTTTAACTCAAGGTTTAGCAAATAAGATGATTGAAGAAGGTACCATGTCATTTGTAATTGGTTATGACAGACGTTTCTTATCGGACAAAAGCGCTCAGTGGATGTCAGAAGTATTAGCAGGTAATGGGATTAAAGTATACTATATTAATCGTATTGCCCCAACACCAATGGTTATGTATAGTGTAAAAGAATTAGACCTTCAGTATGGAGCTGCTGTAACAGCAAGTCATAACCCAGCTGAATACAACGGTATTAAGATCTTCACAGAAGGTGGAAGAGATGCTGGTAAGGACATAACAGATGAGATTGAAAAGCACATGGAAGAAGTAAAAGACATAAAAGTGGTAACATTTGACAAAGCACTTGAAAATGGTCAGGTCATGATATATAATCCATTTAATGATTATATTGATACCATCATTAATCTTGTTGACCTTGAGGCCATTAAGAAAAAGCAATTAAAAATATTACTTGATCCAATGTACGGTGTATCCAAGACATCTCTACAAACCATTCTTATGACTGCTCGTTGCGAGGTGGATTTAATTCATGACCGTCATGATACTCTATTCGGTGGTCGTCTACCTTCACCAAGTGCTAAGACATTAGGACGTCTTAAGAATGAGGTAGTTGAAAAAGGTTATGACTTAGGGATTGGTACGGATGGTGATGCTGACCGTCTTGGTATTATTGATGAAAAAGGTAACTTCATTCATCCCAATGATATCATGGCGCTACTTTACTACTACCTTCTTAAATACAAGAATTGGCGTGGACCAGTAGTAAGAAACCTTGCAACAACACATCTTCTTGATAAGATTGCAGAAGGTTTTGGTGAGACATGTTATGAAGTACCAGTAGGATTTAAACATGTAAGTTCTAAAATGGAAGAGACAGATGCGCTTATCGGTGGCGAGAGTAGTGGTGGTTTAACTATTCGAGGACATATAAAAGGTAAAGACGGTGTGTTCGCAGCTTCTTTATTAGTCGAGATGATCAGTGTAACCAATAAACATCTCTCCATGTTATTAGACGAGATTCATGAGCAATTTGGTAAATTTGAGATGATGGAAGATAGCTTCGGATTTAAGGTTGAAGATAAAGAACGTTTATTAAAGTTACTGTACACAGATAAGAAGATTCCTGAGTTCAGTTATGAAGTTGACCATGTCAGTTATATGGATGGGGTTAAGGTATTTTTTAAGAATGGTGGATGGATCATTGCACGTTTTTCAGGTACAGAGCCACTGCTCCGTGTTTTTGCTGAGATGGATTGCTTAGAGAAGGCACAGCAGGTGAGTGAAGAAATGAAGGCGTTTTTAAATATTTAAAAATAGACAACGCCTAGAGTGGAGGATATTAGATGAGTATATTAGTGACTGGTGGGGCTGGATACATTGGTAGCCATACGGTTGTGCAGCTACTTCGTGATGGTTATGATGTGGTGATCGTAGATAATTTTTCCAATAGTAAACCAGAGTCATTGAAGCGTATTGAAGAGATTGCTGGGAAGACAGTTAAGTTTTATGAAGTAGATCTACTAGACCCTGTAGGACTTGAGAAAGTTTTTGAAGAGAATACGTTGGAGGCTGTGATTCATTTTGCTGGATTGAAAGCTGTTGGTGAGTCTGTGTCTATACCCATGAAGTATTATCATAATAATATTACAGGGACTTTGGTGCTCTGTGAGTTAATGAAGAAGTACAATGTGAAGAAGATGGTATTTAGTTCATCAGCTACTGTTTATGGAATGAACAATGTATCACCATTAACGGAAGATTTACCGTTAAGCACCACAAATCCTTATGGTAGCACGAAACTCATGATTGAACAAATACTTCGTGATCTCTATGTATCAGACAACAGTTTTAGTATTGCATTGCTTCGGTATTTTAATCCAATTGGTGCTCATGAGAGTGGTCGTATTGGAGAGGACCCGAATGGCATACCCAATAATCTAATGCCGTATATTACACAGGTTGCAATCGGTAAGCGTGAGAAGTTAAGTGTGTATGGCAATGATTATGATACACATGATGGTACAGGTGTTAGAGATTATATTCATGTGGAAGATTTGGCAAGCGGACATCTAAAAGCCCTTGTGAAAGTAATGGCGTCAGAAGGTGTTGATGCTTATAATCTTGGCACAGGTACAGGATATAGCGTTCTTGATGTGGTAAATAACTTTGAGAAAGCTACAGGTGTGACCGTACCTTATGAGATAACGGCTAGGCGACCAGGTGATATTGGCACTTGTTATGCAGACTCTTCTAAGGCTTTGACGGAGCTCGGTTGGAAAGCTAAGAAGAATCTTGAAGATATGTGCCGTGATTCATGGCGTTGGCAGAGTCATAATCCTAATGGGTTTGAAGCATAATTATTTCAAATCATTTTACTAAATAGAAAATCCTTCCAGTAAGAGTCTGTTAAATATTTGCAGGCTCTTTTTTATTATAGTAAGAAGTTGTGCTTTTTATTATCTTGAATTCTTTACGATAGTCGTTACCATACAGTATCTAATCATAACCCTATAATAAGTGGACGTTAATGGTAATATACTAGAACAAGAGCTATATTCAGAAAGAATGGCGTCTATGAAAAAATTATATCTCATAAAAGTGAATCGAAAAGCGTTAATCGTAACGATTATCATTATACTAACACTGATCTCGTATATGATCATATACAATGCAAATACCATACGATGTAGTTTTCAAAATACCAGTGGAAAGTTAGCCATTATAATAGATGATTTTGGACAGAGTCGTGAAGGTGTAGAGGAAATGATGCGTATTGATGAACACCTGACGTTTGCTGTTATGCCATTTTTGGAGTTTACAGAGGAAGATGCTAAGCGAGGCAAGGAACTAGGTTATGAGATTATTATTCATTTACCCATGGAAGCTAACAAAGGTAAGTTAAGCTGGTTAGGTCCGAAACCCATATTATGTGGGATGAAGAAAAATGAAATTAGACAAATTGTTGAAGAGGCTGCTGAGGATGTGCCCTATGCTATTGGAGCTAACATTCATATGGGTTCGAAAGCTTGCTGCCAAGAGGAGATTATGGAGAGTATTCTCGAAGTGGTGAAAGAGAAAAAATTATACTATTTTGTGGATAGCCGAACAGCCAAAAAAACGGTAGCTAAGAAAAAGGCTGATGAAATGGGTATACTCTGTTATGATAATAATGTTTTTTTAGATGGGCAGATGCCCAAGAGTCATATGATTAAGCGACTACGAAAAGCAGGGGATGTAGCATTAAAGAAAGGTCAGGCAATAGCCATCGGCCATGTGGGAATTGAAGGCGGTGTTGCCCTAGCAGAAGCCATTGAGGAGATGCAAGAGGAATTTGCAGAACGCCGTATAGAACTAGTCTTTGTGTCAGAATTAGATGATGATGTCTATTAGTTCTATATCATTCATCATGTAATCAAGAAAATGTAAAATTAATGCAAAGAGCTAGTTGAATTTATCCATGTACTTCCATATATATTGGCAATAAAATAAAATTGGAGGACGATCAATTTTTATTGTACGCCTTTAGGCAACAAATATATGAAGGATGGAGGAAGATAATATGTTAAAAAGATACAAAAGACGAATAGCTTTATTTTTAACCTTATCGATGATGGTGGTGTCAATAAGTATGGGATATGAGGTCATTGCAGATGAAACCATTGTTACACAAGTTAACGATGATTCCCAGCAATTGACTTACACAGGAAATTGGCATAGTGATACAGGTAGATATGGAGGGTGCACCTGTTTTAATCAAGATTTACATTATACCATGATACCGTCTGATTCATTTGAAATAAGCTTTGTAGGTACGGGTATTGAGTACATAACGGAAAAAGGACCAGAAGCTGGACGAGTAGATATATATATTGATGATCAACTCATAGATACTGTAAACTGTTATGCAGCATCAAGAAGCTGCCAACAAGTACTCTACAGTAAAACAGATTTATCTAATGGTAGTCATACATTTAAAGCTGTAGGGAAAACAGGAAAATACTTTCAAGTAGACTGCATGAAAATTTTCACATCTAATGTTGGAGCACCTAGTGTATCCAATGTGATTATTGATGGATCAAAGGAAACAAAAGCTATGTTAGAGGTGAACTATGTATTTAATAGTAGCAACAATCAAGAAGGAAAAACAACTTATAGATGGTTGATGGCGGATAGTGCTGATGGTACTTATAATGAAATATTAGGTGTAAAAACGAAAACCATTGTTTTAACGGCAGGATATGCAGGGAAATATGTGAAGTGTGAAGTGACCCCTATTGATACAATCGGTAGAATAGGAACCCCCGTTACTAGTAACCCTACACCAGCTATAATCAATGCTAATGGTAACCCTAATACTAATTGGTTTAAAGATGCTAAGTACGGTATATCCCATCATTTTTTATCCGATATTATCAATCTAACAGCACAAAATGAAGATGAAAAATGGAAAAGCAATGAAACATGGGATGATATTATTAATGGGTTTGATGTTGATGCTTATGCTAATCAGTGTGAAGAAGCAGGCGTTGGTTTTGTATTATTTACTTTAGGTCAAAATAGTGGTTATTTCTGTTCACCAAATGCAACTTACGATCAAGTAGCAAGTTTAAGTCCAGGGGAAAGATGCTCAACAAGAGACTTGCCACTTGCTCTATATGAAGCTTTAAGTCTAAAAGGGATAAAACTAATGCTCTATTTACCATCCAATCCACCCCATAGTGCCCATAAAATACAAGGAGACTATGCCATTACAACAGCATTTAATTATACGCCAGGGCAAGATTCGCCACCGTCTCAACTAGCTCAGGAAAAATGGCAGGCAGTTATAAAAGAATGGGGCGATCGATATGGTGACAAACTAGTAGGGTGGTGGTTTGATGGTGCATGGATGCAGAGCGCTTATACAGATTTTACAAAACCATACAATTGGAGTAGTTTGGCTAATGCTGCCAAATCAGGCAATCCATCAAGAATTGTAACCTTTAACCCAGGGGTAAACAATACACCTTCAATGAACGCCATCTATGAAGATTATACAGCTGGTGAGTCCAATAATATAGGTGCAATCCCTCAAGGTAGGTGGGCAAATGTAGAAAATGGTATTCAATGGTATTCATGGACGTTCTTAGGTGATACTTTATATGGTTGGGGCGGACTTGGGACAAGAAGAAATACGGTAGAATTAGTAAATTGGGTGAAAGCTGCTACGAATAAGGAGGGTGTCGTGTGTCTAGATGTTCAAGTAAACCGTTATGGTAAGATAAATACAGAACAATTTGCCCAATTAAAAGAAGTGCATACAGGATTGACCTCGATCAATGATGATTCACAACAAATCATCTATACGGGGAATTGGGCAAGTGATACAGGTAGACATGGAGGTTGTGAATGTCATATTAGGGATCTCCATTATACAACCACTACAGGTGATGCATTTGAATTGAATTTTACAGGTACGGGAGTAGAATATGTGACAGAAAAAGCACCTGGATTAGGATTAGTGGACATTTATATAGACGGTACTCTTGTTGACACAGTTGATTGTAACGCGTCTTCAAGAAGTTGCCAACAAGTACTCTACAGTAAAAGAGATTTGTCAAGTGGTAATCATACCTTTAAAGCGGTGAAAAAAACAGGTACATACTTTCAAGTGGATTATATGAAAGTTTATAACTAAACAACGAGATAAGAAAAATTCTAAGGGGTTTTTAAAGCTGATCAAAATTTATTAACTAAGACTGACAGGTTTATTATGTCAGTGAGTATCGTATATGATGTAATAGGAACTGAGGCTCATAAAAGCAACATTATAGGGTAGAAGTTATAAACTATAAGAGGTATTTGCCTTTGGAGACGCCTCATACCAATAAAATCAGAGAATGACTTAGGATTATGAAGTCGATGAGGAGAAAAATAAGATGAATGTTGGATTATATGTATACGATGGTTATTACGAGACAGAGATTTGCATTGCTACATACTTATTTAAGGACAAGATTGTGACCCTTGCTAGCGATCAGAACGTTATTACAGGGATTGATGGACGAAAGATTTTTGTGGATCAATTGGTAAAAGACACGGACCCAAAAGAGATCGATTTACTCATTATACCAGGAGGGAAATTTCAGGCAAAAGAAGATATCTTTGAATTGATCCGTCAATGTGAGAAGAATGGAGCAATTGTAGGTGGTATTTGTGCTGGGGTAGACTACATGGTGCATGCAGGGGTATTATCAGGTAGGCGTTACACAAGTTATTATAAGCAAGAAGAAACTTATGAGCATCTGCCAGAAGATGGTATCTTAACCTACACACGATACGAAAGTGATCGCAATATGGTAACGGCTAATCCTAATGCGTATCTGGAATTTGCTTTAGAGCTGTATCATTTAGCTGGTAATGAGATTGAAAGCACCGAGGGGTTAGAAGGATGGTTTAAAAGACCACTTGAGTGGAAAAAATAATGGCGTATCATCCAAAGTATAGACAGAAGTCTTGAAGGTATATTATCTTCGAGGCTTTTTTTGTATAAGAAATTCTACTCTCTATTACCTAAAAATCATTTACATAATGTAGTCGTGTTTGTTTTGCCATTAATGGGTGGTGAAATTTCCAGTTTTTCGTACTTATTTACAGAAATGGACCCGTTTAATTATGCTATCATACAGACATCAACCAAAACACAGCTAAAGGGATGGTGCAATGAAGGAAAATCTAGTTGAATTAATACATATCAATAAATCCTTTCCAGGGGTAAAAGCGTTGGACCAAGTTAATCTTACACTGAAGCAAGGTGAAGTACTTGGATTACTTGGAGAAAATGGAGCTGGTAAATCAACACTTGTCAAAATCCTATCGGGTGTTTTCTCAAAAGATGATGGACAGATCATAGTAAAAGGTGAATCAGTGGCATTTAATAATCCCAAGGAAGCAGAAGCAAAAGGCATAGCCATTATCCATCAGGAGCTTAACCTATGTCAACATCTTACTGTTGCAGAGAACATGTTTCTTACAAGAGAAGATGCTCGATTTGGCATATTGAATAAAAAGAAAACCAATATTAAAGCTCAAGCTATATTGGATTCCCTTCATCTTGATCTTAAAGCTGCGGATATTGTTGGGGACTTGCAAGTATCCAAACAACAGATGGTCGAAATATGTAAAGCACTCTCTATGGAAGCAGACATTATCATCATGGATGAGCCCACAAGTGCTTTAACAGAGAAAGAGATTAGGGAACTATTTCGCATTATTAATCAGTTAAAAGCCCAAAATAAAGGTATTATCTATATATCCCACCGCTTAGAGGAACTTGTACATATTGTAGACCGTGTGACCATCTTAAGGGATGGGAAATACATAACCACTTTAGATTATAAAAAAGAGCAGTTGCCTGAGATCATTGCTCATATGGTAGGTAGAGAAATCAATGAGAAATTTCCAAGAGTGACTTGTCCAGTAGGCGAAGAGGTATTTCGAGTAGAGAATCTATCCACAGCTACAGGGGTAAGTCAGGTTAGTTTCCATGTGAAGAAAGGTGAAATAGTTGCTCTTGCTGGCCTTATGGGAGCAGGACGCACAGAATTAGTAAGAGGTATTTTTGGAGCAGATAAAAAAACAACGGGCAAAATCTATATAAAAGGCAATGAAATTACCATTAGAAATCCACGAGATGCCATTAAGAAGGGACTCTTCTGCGTGCCAGAGGATAGGAAAAAAGATGGTCTGTGTATTAAAATGTCTGTAAAAGATAATATTACACTTCCAAATCTAGACATGGTTACATCTCTAGGAGTTCTAAAAAACCATGTGGAGACTAAGATGACCAATGAAGCCATAACCCGATTGAGCATTAAAACACCCTCAAAGGATCAATTGGTAAAAAATCTAAGTGGTGGCAATCAACAAAAAATTGTTGTGGGTAAATGGTTAGCAAGAGATGCACATGTGGTTATATTTGATGAACCGACGAGAGGTATTGATGTAGCCGCAAAGATAGAAATATATAATCTCATGAACACCCTGAAACAAGAAGGGATAGCTGTCATCTATGTATCTTCTGAGTTACCAGAGGTTCTTGGCATATCCGACCGGATTCTTGTGATGTGTAATGGCCAGTTAAAAGCCAATCTAAAAACCCATGAGACCAATCAAGAAGAAATTATGTATTATGCAACTCAATATGACACAGCGGAGGTAAAGTAATGGGCACCTATATACAACGTTATAGATATAAACATCTACCTAAAAGTATCAAGCAATTTCTATCGACCCTTAGTGGTTTAGTTGTTTTATTGATTATATTTGGATTAAGTAATAAAAACTTTTTAACCACAAATAATATCCTCAATGTCATTGTTCAGACCACACCTATCTTACTCATTGCTATCGGTCAAACCTATGTTTTAATATCCGGTGGAATTGATTTATCTATAGGTTCGAACATTGCCATAGCAGGCGTTGTATCGGCTATGCTCATGACATCGGGTGTACCCATTATCATAGCTGTATGTGCAGGTGTGTTGTGTGCTGCCATTGTAGGCGCATTAAATGGGGCATTAGTGACTTATGGAAAGTTACCACCTTTTATTGTAACCCTTGGTACCATGACGGCTATACGAGGTATAACATTAACTTTGACAAAAGGCATTCCTATTAGCGGCTTACCGGAAGGGTTTACAGCTATTGGAATCAAAAAAACACTGAGTATTCCTAATCCCATCTATATCATGATTATTTTTGTGCTTATATTTGGTTTTATTTTAGCTAAAACCAGAACAGGGCGTTATACATATTCTTTAGGTAGCAATTTTGAAGCGGCAAGACTTTCAGGTGTAAATACCCATGGGGCACTTATTAAAGTGTATGCTTTTAGTGGTATTCTTGCAGGTGTAGCAGGATTGGTCATGGCGGCACGAATTATATCAGCGCCTCCTACTGCAGGCATGGGGTATGAGCTTGATGCTGTGGCGTCGTCGGTTATTGGTGGTGCAAGTACCATGGGAGGTGAAGGTACCATTGCAGGTACCGTTATAGGAGCCCTCATTATTGGTGTTCTTAGAAATGGATTGAATCTTATGGGCGTATCACCCTTTATCCAACAAATCGTCATCGGGGTGGTCATCATTGGTGCGGTATTTGCAGATAAGATTCGTCATAAAGACTAGTAAACCTCTAAAAATAGAGGGTAATATGAAAACGTTAGCATATTGAATCTTATTTGGTGAATGAGTAAGGTTCAATATAATAGTTGTTTATGGTAGAATTTCTATTTATATTCATTTTATATAGGCTAGAAAGTCATAAAATGCTATGATAGGATGAGTGTTATATGGTGTCAGTAATGAGACGATAGGATGCTATATTATGCAAACATATAAGTGAGATGAAAAACCATAACGACTAATATAAATTTAAGGAGGATCTACAATGAAAAAAATATGTGCATTATTGCTTGTTCTGACATTAGCGTTCTCAATGGTAGGATGTAAGAAAGAAGAGAAAAAAAGCACTTCAGGTGGGGATGAATTAACCATTACATTAATTACCATGGATTCCATGGATGAGCACTGGTTGAAAGTGAAAAATGGTGCAGAAGATGCTGCAAGTGAGCTTGGTGGGGTAAAAGTAGTTTTTGATGCACCACAGACAAAAGTGGATGCAACTGTTCAAGCCCAATTAGTAGAAAATGCCATTGTCAATAAATCAGATGCTATCATGTTAGCAGCCCTTGACAAAGAGGCTCTTAAACCAGCTGTGGAAAAAGCTAAAGAAGAAGGTATACCTGTAATTTTCGTGGATTCTGGTGTGAACACGGATCAGTATGATGCATTTTTCTCAACAGATAATGGTGCAGCAGCTGCAACAGCAGCAGACCAATTGGCTAAACTTATTGGAGAAAAAGGTAAAATAGCCATTATTAACGCTCAAGCAGGTGCAGGTACTACTATGACAAGAGAGAATGAATTTAGAAAACGTATAGAAAGTACCTATCCAGATATAGAAATTGTTGGTGTTCAGTATTCAGATGGAGATAAACAAAAGGCCTTAAATTATGCTACAGATTTTATGACCCAATATCCCGATTTAGTTGGATTCTACGCTTGTAATGAAGGATCAACAGTTGGTGTAGGTAATGCTATTGATCAATCAGGTAAAGCAGATAGTATAGCCGTTGTGGGATTTGATTTTTCAGCAGATGTAAAAGGGCTAATAGAAAAAGATGCTATCAAAGCGTCAATGGTTCAGAATCCTTATATCATGGGATTTGAAGGTGTAAAAGTAGCTGTAGACGTGATTAATGGTAAGGAAGTATCACCAAAAGATGTGGATACAGGTGTTACTGTAGCTACAAAAGAAAATCTAGCAGATATAAAATAAGAAAGATTAACCACCATAAGGGGTTGTTTCATCATCTATACATGAGAATTATTATTCTTAAGTGGTGTATATTGTATGATGAGATGATCCCTTCGTATGTTATAATAAAAAAGTGTGTATCCATTTATTAACCATAAGTTGGTGATGAAGATGAAGGCAATAAGGGTCTATGGAAAGCGAACCTGCCTAATAGGTTTATATATAGGATTGATACTTAGTGTCGTAGGATGTCAGTATCAATCAAGAATAAAACAATCGACTGATGTGGAAACAAAGACCAAGGATGGAGAATCATCTTTGGTCCCTTTGAAGATGCTTGTTATTGGCTCAGAGCCAATAGATTTCTCCATGATACTGACAGAAGTCAATAAGATACTGAATAATGAAATAGGTGTAGATTTAGAAGTGGAATTTCTAGAGGAAGAAGATCTAGCATCCAAATACCATGCTGTTTTTGCTGGTGGAGCTGATTTTGATTTGATTCAAGTTTTTCCTTATCATTATAACCAATATGTAGCCAAAGCCGCTTATATGAATTTAACGGATGATATGTTAAAAAAATGTGCCCCATATACATATAGTCAATTGAAGAATACTATATTTAAAGAGGTTAGGGTTAATGGACAGCTCTACATGATACCTTCTTCTGGTTATCTATCGAGGCAACAAGTTTTACTTATTCGCAGTGATCTGCTTCAAGAAAGTGGTTTGACACAGGTGGAAACAGCAACCGAATTAGAGGGTTATTTACGCTATATTAAAGAGAATATAACTGGGGTTATACCAATGGATATAGGGTATAATGCTTATGATTTATTTGATTTTATGTATGGGCAAAGCTTAGAAATAGAACGATATGATGATGCTTTATTAATGGTTGATTATCAGGGAAATGAGCCTAAAGTATTTTGGTTGCCAGAGACAGATCTGTTTAGAAGCTTTTTAGATCAGATGAAGTACTGGTCAGATGAGAATTATATACCAGCTAATGCATCTAGTAAAAAACATGTGTCCAAGGAGAGTTTTATAGAAGGGCGTAGTGGTGCTTATCTTGGAGATGTGTATACTGTTGAGTCCTTACGCTACTATATGAATAAAGGGGAGGATGAGTTTGATACTAAGCTTGTTACCTTAGGCAATCCATTGAATCAAGTCAGATATCCCATAGACCATGGTATAGCTGTTAAAAATGGTACAACAAACGCAGCAAAATCATTAATGGTTATCGAGGAACTAAACACCAATGAAGCTATCTTTCAATTATTGAACTATGGGATCAAAGGTATCCATTATACCTTATCAGAAGAGGGCAGGTACAAGCCACTAGCCATGAGTTATCGGTACCCAATCTACTATAATTACATATGGTTTATGAATAAGGATTTTAAAATACCCTACACCTTTTCAACGTCTTTATATATAGAGAACCAATTCACACCTAATAGACAACATAGAGCTGTCGACATGGGCTTAGATAAGATAAAACTTGATGCCATGAACAATGTCAATAAGAATCTGTTATATCCCATCACCTTTGGCCAGTTGGCTACGGAGGATAATCTTAAAAAATATGCAGAAGAGATGGAAAAGGCAGGCTATAGACTGTACTATGAGGAGGTAGCACGGTGTATAAATTATTAATCATTGATGATGAATATATAACAAGACAAGGGATTATCAATCACATTGATTTTACCCCATTTGACATAATGGAAATCCAAGAGGCTGATGATGGTATCAACGGTTTGAGGGTAGCAGAGACTTTTCATCCAGACATCGTTATATCAGATATAAAAATGCCACGTATGGATGGGGTCAATTTTGCATTTAAATTAAAGAAAATTCTTCCAGATTGTCGTATTATTTTTATGAGTGCTTATACAGAATTAGATTATTATCGAAATGCCATTAAATTAAATGCTATTAGCTATATCGAAAAACCCATTGATCTAGATGAGTTAAAGCAATCTCTTCAAAATGCAGTGGATGATCTCATGCAATACGCTCATTATGAATCCATGAGTAAACAAGTGGATGAACTTATACAAACCAACAAAGAAGTATTAAGGAGCCAACTATCTACGTTGTTTATTCAGAATAATGGTCAAGAAGAAACCATCATAACAAAAGCAAAAGAGCTACATATGCATCTTGATACAAGTCATCACTATTATGTGACTATCTTGATTAAACAGTATATAAAAGACCGTTTAGATCCATATGATCAAGGATTATCCAAGAAACGTATGAGTGCTTTATTAGATCGTTTTTTGAAGCCTTTGTCCCTTGATTATGTCATGCATTTCAAAGGTAATGTAACCGTCATTACATTAATTGCCCAAAGACACCATCGCTTAGTCATTAGCCATGAAAAATTAGAGGTTGTCTTTAGTGAAATCTATGAGGCATTAAAAGACACATGTCAGCTAACCATCAGTATAGGCAAAGTGGTCGATCATATTAAGGAAATACATGATAGTTATGTAACAGCAGTGGTAACAGGTGAAAGACTATTTTTCAAGAAAGGGCTGTCTCTTGATTATTATAGGCATATCCATGGACAGGGAATCTATACCATGGATAATAGCCAATACACCATCTTCAACGAACATCTTGAACAGTCCAATAAAATGGACTGCGTGTTGTTGGTTAAACATTTGACTGAAGCAATAAGAGGATGTGTCAATACACCTAAAGGTAATGTTGTGGATATGTATATGAGACTCTATGCCCTATTGAATCACTATATACAGCCCATGCAAGAAGGTATCAATGGAAAGAGTACAGATATGGCATGGCATGCATTATCTAAAATGGTAACCCTTGATGCATTAGAAGCCTACATGATTGAACACATTAATCTGTATTTTACATTATTACATGAACAAGATCAGGTGGGGTCAATGGCTATAAGAGTCAAGCAGATTATCCATAAAGACTATGGAGATTCCAATCTTACTGTGGAGGGTATCAGCCATCAGCTGGGTGTAACGAAGAACTATCTATCAGCCCTATTCAAAAAGGAATTGAGCATCACCATCAATAAATATTTGACCAAGTATCGTATGGATAAAGCGAAGATAAAGCTACGAGATACAAAGTATAAAATTGAAGTCATAGCTCATCTATCGGGTTATGAGGACAGTGACTATTTTTCCAAAGTTTTCAAGAAATATGTACAATGTACACCTAGAGAATACCGTCAGAAATTCTTAAAATAATGGGAGAGAATAATCATGCGCTATTTCAATAACTTACAATTAAAATATAAATTATTGATCAGTTATGTTGTTTTGATTGTGATTCCATTAATCATATTTAGTCAACTTTCTTTCAAAGAATTTGCCTCCATTTTGGAAAATAGAATTATATATTCAGCGGAGCAATCCTTTAACCAAGGTTCAGAGTATGTCACCTATAAAATCCATCATATTATTGAAGTATCAGATAATATTGCAGTTAATGGCTATATAAAGGAAATACTAGAGCGGGACCCAAAGGCGAGTACGTTACAGAAACATGAAGATTTGAATAATCTTAGAAATCTTATAGGGTCATACCGTGATAACAAGGATATCTCCAATATACATATTTACATAAACGATGCATTATTACATGATGATGGCAGTGATGATATTGCCTCTATTAGCCATGCGACTAAGCAAAAGTGGTTTAGCCAATTACCAGGTGCTGGTTCACGTGTGTTTATGGTTCCTCCTGCGTTCTATACGAATCCACGCCAACAAGAAGATATGGTTTTATCTGTAGCTAGGCGCATTACCCATTCCACAAATTACATTGATATAATCGGTTATCTCCGTATTGACTTTTTAGAAAAATATATTCGAGACATACTAGAAAATGCCAATGCCATTGATGGAAGTTTAACGTACATAAGAAGTCGAGATGACCGTATTGTGAGTACCACAGATGATGCCTTACTTGAAGCATATCGCTTGTCTTTGGCTGATATGGAACGGGTTCAGGAGGCATCTGATTGGATTATTATGACCATTAATGAGGAACCATGTTATGTAAGGGCAAAAGCTATTGATTATACGGATTGGTGTATTATTACGGTGATACCTTTAGACGATATCTATCGAGAAGTGGGGAATATTAGGCAGTTGATGCTGATCTTTTTAGTGATAATAATTCCCATAACAATTTTATCATCCATATTGCTTACCTATCAGATTACAAGGCGTTTGAGTGGTCTATCTAAAAAGATGCGATATGTAACGGAAAATGTCTATGAAGAATACAATGAAAAGCTACATTACAATGATGAAATAGGTGAGTTAGCTTCATCTTATAATTACATGGTTAAGCGAATTTCAACCTTGGCTGAAGAACAGTATAAGTCAGGACTAAGTATTAAGAGTACCGAATTAGAACTGTTGCAATCTCAGATTAATCCTCATTTTTTATATAACACCATGGACATGATTAATTGGATGAGTTATGACAATAGAGGGGAAGAAAATAAGGCAGATTACAAAGGCACTATCCACGTTCTACAAGCTCAGTTTAAGTAAAGGCAAGAATATGATTCCCCTAAAAGACGAATTGAAGCATGTGGCACTTTACATGGAAATACAAAATGTACGGTTAAATGGTAGCATCGATTTTCAGATAGATTGTCCAGAGCACTTAAAAGCTATACTTGTACCTAAAATTACGCTACAACCCATTGTTGAGAATGCTGTTTTTCATGGCATCCTTAACCGTGAAGATAAGAAGGGAAGTATTCGCATTGTCTGCCGAGATAACGATACATATTTATCCATTAAAATTAGCGATAATGGTGTAGGCATGAATGAAGAAACACGAGAAGAACTGCTACAAGAGAAAGATAAAAAAGGATTTGGCCTATGGAATATTCAAACACGCCTAATGCTCATCTATAATAATAAAGGAGGCTTTGATGTTACCAGTGAACAGGGAATAGGAACAGTTATTGAAGTTAGAATTCCTTTATATGGTTAGGCGTTAATTAGTATCTATTAGATATCTTTCATTGAAGTATGTTTTTATGATATAATGATTGAGCTTGTGGTATAATATAAGCATTGATAATTGAGGATTAAGGAGCATATATGGATATGGAAGAATTAGAAAATAACAACAGTCAATTTGAACAATTAACCGCAGCTCAAATTTGGCAAAAACTATATGGTAAAGAAATGAATTGTAAGAAGCATGTCTTAGAATATATTGATACAGTAAGGATGCTTAAAAAAGATAAATTAAGTGTAAATCAGCTTGGAGATACGTATAATTATATTTATGAACATATTGAGGGATTAAAAGGTTCTATAAAGCCAAATACAATGATGTTTTTGAAGAATAAGCTAAGGTCACAGCTTGGGAAATATGTGAAGAAAAAGGATCCAATGCCAATGAATTATTTTATTGAGTTCTTTAAGAAAGCATATCCTGCAAATTATAGAAGAAGAGACTATACGATAGTTTTGATGGATATAACAAAGATAACTGAGGAACAGTTATGGACTACTCTAACTTATATTAATAGAGAATGTCTAAAAAATAATCTTAAGTTAAATGCTGATCAAAATAAACATATAGTAGATGTAATTATAATGGCAGTTAGTAAGAAAAACATTAAATTTATAAATAAAATGAGAAGTCTTAAAACTTTAATGGATGAACTAAACATTTATATTGTAAAAGTGGGAGAAGAATACGAAGTAAGATATAAATAATTTTAAAACCCATTGGAGAAATAATGTGTTAAGTATGGCAGTTTCATCACGACGACTATAAGAGTTGATGTACATAGATTTTTATTACTATGATGTCACATAGCTCTAAGGGTTAGACGAACAGATCACTAAGGAACAATAGTTCATATTGATTTTATAGATAGAATAGCATATAATGGGTTAAGAGCAGGTCACAACAATTGAATAATGCTTACACGAAATTATGTAAGTAAAGCACTCTAGGTTGCAAGGAAGCTGGTTGAAATCCAGCACAGCCACCGCTACTGTATGTACTACTTATGCACAAGATACCACTGGATAATATTATTTGGGAAGGTTGGGCATAAGGTTTGAAGTATAAGTCAGGATACTTGTCGAGAGAGCTAAACCATCCCAATTGCGAGTGGAAATATGGGTTTGTTTTTATACTTTCTTTGATTATATTGCATCAGCAAGTCAATAATCTTAGCATCCTTTCTAAAACGAATCCAAAACAAATCCTTTTGATGAATAACTTAATAATAAGGTACTTGAGTATGCATGATATGGAAGCATGTTATGGTATAGCCAAGTTGAATTAAATACGTTTGTAACTATTACAATAAATGAATGGATCAATGTTAAGTCAATATATAGCAAACTGAAAATGGAGTGAATACGATGAGCAATAATATCATGTTTCAAGGAACTGCTTCTACAGTAGGAAAGAGCATCTTAACGGCTGCACTATGCCGTATTCTCAATGATGATGGCGTATCTGTTGCACCTTTTAAATCTCAGAATATGGCCCTCAACTCTTTTGTAACAAAAGATGGTAAAGAGATGGGAAGGGCACAAGTAGTACAAGCAGAAGCGGCACGGGTTGAACCTCATGTGGCAATGAATCCAATATTGCTAAAACCCACAAGTGATGTGGGTAGTCAGGTCATATTAAATGGTAAGATACATAAGAATATGACAGCAAGTGAATATTTTGGTCTAAAGAAAACCTTCAAGAAAGAGATTATGGATGCTTATAACCAGTTACAAGAGACGTATGATGTGATTGTCATTGAAGGAGCAGGAAGTCCAGCAGAGATTAACCTAAGAGAAAACGATATCGTGAATATGGGTATGGCTGAGATGGTCGATGCGCCAGTCATTCTAATCGGTGACATTGATAAAGGTGGGGTATTTGCCTCTATCTATGGTACGGTGATGCTCTTAGAACCAGAAGAAAGAAAGCGAATCAAAGGATACGTCATTAATAAATTTCGTGGTGACGTGACCATTCTTCAACCGGGTATTGATATGTTCTATGAGAAATTACAGTTGCCTTGCCTCGGTGTTATTCCTTATGAGCCACTAAAGATAGATGATGAAGATAGTGTAACAGAAAGATTTGACCGTCAGGAAGAGGCGGATATTATCATAGGCGTCATACGTTTGCCTTATATGTCTAACTTTACAGATTTCACTGTTTTTGAACTAGAAGATGATGTGACTGTAAGATATATCAAGGAAGAGAAGGATTTTGAAGGTATTGATTTGTTGGTTATCCCTGGTAGTAAGAATACCATTAAGGATATGGCATATATACATAATACAGCTATGAAAGAAGGCATATATCGTGCCCATAGAAGACAAGTACCCATTATCGGCATATGTGGTGGGTACCAGATTCTTGGTGATTACATAGAAGATGAAAAAGGTGTGGAAACAGCTATGCCAAGTATTAATGGATTAGGACTGCTTCATATGACAACCTATATGGAGGAAATAAAGCAAACCACCCAAGTAAGAGGTAAGTTACTTACTACATTACCTTTTGCAGCAGATCATGGTAATCTTGAGGTTGGCGGTTACGAGATTCATATGGGAAAGACAGAATTATTAGATGGATGTGAACCTTTTATAGAGCTGGAAGATGGGCGTTATGATGGTGCAATTAATCAGAATAAGGACGTAATGGGAACGTATCTACATGGTATATTTGATAACGATGAGTGGCGAAACCTGATCTTAAATGATATGAGAGGGAAGAAAGGCTTAGAAGAAAAAGCCGATGTGGATTTCGCTAAAGAAAAAGATCTGGAATATGATAAGTTAGCTAAGCTTGTTAGAGAGCATATGGACTTAGATGCCATTAAAGAAATTATCTATAAATAGATGACTATTGACGGGTAAGAAGCGAATGAAGAGGTGTAGACGTGATAAAAGCAATTATCATCATGAGTATAGCAATCGTGTTAGATCTAATATTTGGTGATCCTATTAAGATTCCTCATCCTATTATCTATATAGGAAAGCTAATCAGTTGGATGGAGAAACGTATCAGAAAGAGTAAGATACCTCTTAAGATTGGTGGTTATCTATTACTATTAGGAACAGTAGGGATAACAGCTGGTGTTATAACCCTTCTGCTACAAGCTGGTTACCTGATACATCCTTATGTTAAGGATGTCATGACAATCTATCTCCTCTATACGTCACTAGCGGCTAAGTGTCTTAAGGATGAGGTGCTAAAAGTGTGGAAAGCCTTGGAGCAACAAGATTTGGTTCAAGCAAGGAAGCAACTATCCTATTTAGTAGGACGAGATACAGAATGCCTTACCCGAGAGGAAGTTATACGAGGAGCAGTGGAAACAGCAGCAGAGAACACTGTGGATGGTATACTAGGTCCTCTCATGTTCATAGGTCTAGGCATGTTAATGGGAATACCTGTCCAATGTGTCTTTATTTATAAAGCTGTTAATACGTTGGATTCTATGGTGGGTTATCTGCAAGAACACTATAAAGACATTGGTTATGCATCAGCTAAAACAGATGACTTATTTAATTACATACCAGCACGGGTAGGCAGTTTATGTATGCTCATTGGTGGAGGTATCATGGGTTATGATTTTAGACATGGATGGAAGATATTATGGCGAGATCGACGAAATCATAAGAGCCCTAATTGTGGTTATCCAGAATCTGCAGTAGCAGGATTATTACATATTCAGATAGGTGGAACCAACACCTATTTTCATGAGGTAGTCGTTAAGCCAACTATTGGTGATGATGATAGAACTTTAGAACCTGGTTATATGAAAGAAACCATTGGTATCATGTATATGTCAGAAATAGTTACCCTCTTGTTAATGATTGGATGTATCCTGTTGATAATGAAATAGCTATTACATATATTAAATAATAATATTAATGGATTGCATTATTTATTCATATTTGCCTTACGCTATAAGGTAAATGGTCTAAATAATGATAGCGTTCATTACTATAATTTAACGTATCTATATATCTTGGAAGGAATGATGACATGAATAAACATGGTGGTTATCATGGTGAAAGTGATGTAATCGATTATAGTGTGAATATTAATCCTCTTGGATTTCCAGAGTCTATCAGAAAAAAGATGATGGATTCCATAGATGATATGATAAAGTACCCGGATATATCTGGTGCACAAGCAAGAGAAGCAATAGCAGAAGATGTAAATATAGAACCTAGCCGACTTATTATGGGGAATGGTGCTAGTGAGTTAATCTATCTATTTGCCAGAGCCACTAGACCAGAGAAAGTACTGATTATTCAACCTACCTTTAATGAGTATGAGCGAGCTTTTCGCTTGGTTGGGAGCCACATAGACGTATTTGAACTTAGTGCCAAGGATGGATTTCACATGGATATGGCGTCTTTTGAAAAGACATTGGAAGAGTATCAATCCGATGTGGTGGTGTTATGCAACCCAAATAATCCGACAGGTAAGTTCTTACCCCTAGAGACATTAAAGATATTAGTAGATCTTATGAAGCAATATGAGAGTTTTTTATTTATTGATGAATCTTTTATTGAGTTCACAGGGCAATCATCCATCGTAGAGCATGTGGATTGCACGAGAGTCTTTTCTCTACGATCCATGACGAAGTATTATGCGGTACCAGGACTACGAATTGGGTACGGTGTAGCTCATGAACAAGTTGTTCAGAAGTTAGAAGCCTATAAAGAACCATGGACTATGAATAGTTTAGCACTCCAAGCAGTACCAGCAATGATTCACGACAATACATTTCATGAACAAGTCAGTCATTGGGTTACAAAAGAACATCAGTGGATGTACCAAGCACTAAATAAGATGAAGAAACTTCATGTATACCCAAGTGAAACTAATTTTTTCTTATGTAAACTACTTGAGTTATCAGGTCATGAACTGAATGAGAAACTTGAAACACAGGGAGCACATGTACGGGTGTGCGATGATTTTGTTGGTCTGGATGATGGTTATATACGTATTGCGTTACGATTGCATGAAGAGAATGTTCGGCTGATTGAACTGCTTCATTTATTTATCTAGGACATAAATAATGTAGTAAATTCATTATGGTAACTACTATCTGCTTCATTTCATATGTATAGAGTCAAAACACCTACTCATCCCTATGCTACAATGAGGCATTTAAAACGTCCCCATGCCTCTGCAAAGCTAATGAAATAGATCGAAGCATAGTATTAAAGGTGGTGGAGTAACTTATTGCTTGGTTAATCCATCACCTTTGTAATAGTTGTGTGATTTATAATCCTGTCAATGTATTATGACTAATAATAAGCTTGTGACGAAGTTCCGTGGCATTTTAGTAGTAAGCTTTTCATTGTGCCTTACCTTATGACACAATGAACAGATAGTAGTTATATTAACACATTCAAGGGTTGGTAGGCTACTATAGAGGCATTCACAGGATAATTCAAAGAACACCCCCAAAATACCTCTCCCTTTTTTCTTTATCGCTAACCCTATTTACAACTAGAACCACTCATTTAGGTTATCTATTTACACTAGTATAATTATTTATTTCAATATTGTTGATCATATTAATTAATAGACATATAAACATTACTTATATAAAATTCTATGAAACGATTAGTATCTTATACCAGAAATATTACAAACTAAACTCCATTGTTTTTCAACTTGACGTAGAGAAAAACCGCCACCTAATCCACTTGGCGTAGCAGATACAGAAATTGATCCAGATGATGTTTGATAAGTATGTATATACTTAAACATTAATGAAGTAGTATTTCCATTTCCAGTTAATGTATTTTTTCTAATTTTTATTGAAGCATTTGTAGTGGTTGCAATACTAGGAGGGAGATTAAGGTCACGAATAATTATTTCTTTAAAAGCCCAAACAAAAGCTGCATTTGCACTTATAGCTGAAGGATAATATGTAACGGATGAGCCATTGCTATAATTACCATGTATGTTATCAAGATAGGAGTCATATCCACCACCCCAAGCAAAACCAATAAAATCATCACCGACAGCAGGGCTATTTTCCTGATCACTTAAAAATAGGCTATTTTGCCATTGAGCGTCTCCTATTAAGTTATAACTTTTTCTGGAATCATAAGGTTCATCACTACGTATTGTAAAAGTTAATGTTAATTTTCCTCTAATCTCTGAATCAGCAGGCCAGTACCCACTACTTAACATTGTGTTAAAAGTATTTTTATTTAGTGTAGTAAAGTTTTCCTTACCAATTTTGTCAACCTCATTTTTGGATAAAAGTTTACTATCCGTACATACGATAGTATCACCGAGTTTAGAATATTTTTCTTCTACATAGACAGTTGATTGAACAACAGCTACGGTTTCATTTATAGGGTACTCTTGAATTGAACTAGACATAAAAAGTTTATTTTGTGGAGTTCCATCTGTTATAATAACTTTATTTTCCATGTATGCATTTGGAAATTCTGGGCTAATAATTCTAACGTCACTCGAATAATCTGATAAAGAGTTAGCTTGAACTTGAGCACCTAACGTCATTGTTGTCGCAATAGTCAAAAATAATAAAAGTATTTTTTTGAATTTCATTTTAATTTCCTCCTAATTTTGTTTTTATACTGGACATATTCATTAATATACTATATATTTTGTATTTTGTAAATAATAATGTTTAATTCAATTAATATAATTATTTACAAATTGTTTTAAATATAGTATTATTAATAATAAATATTTTATTTGTTAAAGGAGAATGTAATGTTAAAAAAAATAATTATAGTTACAATTGTTATAGTTAGCTTGGTTTTGAGTTTTGTTATTATTAATCATAATAAACATCAATCTATCACAGAAAATGAATTAAAAAACAAACTTAGTATTAAGCTAAATCAACAAAAAAGTGCTCAACCACTATTAACTGATGTTAGTGAAGACAAATTTGATATAAGTAAAGTCTTTTACTATAATAATAAAATTATTACTCTTTTTACCATAGATATTCCGGTCATTAATACAAAAATAGGTGGGTCAGCAGAATTAACTAAAGAATCAGGAGATTTTTCAGTTTATGCTTTAGGAGTTGGTACAAATTTAAGTGATAGTCGATTTATAGTTATAGGTGAAAAATCATATTTATATTTATACACGGTCAACTTTAGATCCAAAATAGATAAAGTCATAGCTGTAATTAATCAAAAAGAATATACGCTTAATAAAACAGAGAATCTCTTTTTTTTATGTATAGATCAAAGCGACCCTGACAATACACTCGACATTGAATGGAGATATTTTGACAAAGCTGGTCTAGATATCACAAAAATAATCCAGACTGAACATGGTAAACTGTTTAATCTTTAATAAGTACTTTTCTTAGAGTTAAATATATTTGTAATATCTTTACACCAAAGCTGAGTTGTAAGTAAGGGGTTAGTCGCCCAAAAGACGATAAAGAAAAAAGGGGAGGTCTTTTGGGGTTGTTCTTCTAATTATCCTGTGAGTGGCTCTGTAGTGCCTACCAACCATTGAATATTAATAAACTACTATCTGTTCATTGTGCCATAAGGTAAGACACAATGAAAAGCTTACTACTAAAAGACCATGGAACCTCGTCACAAGCTTATAATTAATCATAATACGTTGACAGGATTATAAATCACACAACTATAATAAAGGTGATGGGTTAATCAAGCAATAAGTCACTCCATAACCTTTATGTATCGATCTATTTCATTAGCTTTGCAGAGGCATGGGTACGTTTTAAAAGCCTCATTGTAGCATACAAGGGGACGAGTAATCTTAAACGTTACTCTATGATGTGTCGTTATGTATACAATGTACATATACTTCTGTTTTATTAACGTATCAGGGAAATAATACCCCAAAGAAATTCTTAGGAAGACTTCAAAGAACAAACCAAAAACCTTCCCCCTCTTCTTTTTTTTATCGCCCTTTGGGCGACAAACTCCATACTTTAATGAGATATTCCAGTTAATACTGACTCGCTATATGTATCCTAGCAATTTCAAGTTTTTGGAATACGAAGTTATGATTCTTATGAAATGTCAGCCAATGACCAAATGTCAAAACACTAGAGTTGTAAGCCTACGAAGTATAATGTACAGTGCTTTTTAGGTCTTTCGTAGAGACAAAGCTTTTCAGAGTTTTACTCATGGTCAAAAACCATGAGCTATACCCTTATCCGCTACAGGATTAACTTTAGTGTCCAAGATATACATAAAAATTTATGAAGGTATATCTTTACTTTTTACATTAGATTTTTATACTAATGCCTATTAACTTACATAAAATAGATAGTATTCCATTTTATTAGTCATAAATCATTGAAAACCTAAAAAATATTAGATATAATGACATATAATATAGAAATTATTTTTGATTTGTAAAAATGTATATAACTATTAATCAGAAAGGATTTTCAAAAATGGAGTTCAAGCAAATAATTGATTATATAGATAATAATGATTATATAAGTGCTGAAAAACATCTATCTGCTATACAAAGTAATAATGATAACAACGAAAAAGACATCAGTATAGCAAATTATCTAATGGGCTATATTAATACACGTTGGAATAATAAGCAAAAATCAGATTTTAAAGCTAAACAATTCTTACTTAATTGTATAGATAGTTCTTATCCAATTCCCGATGCATTCTATATATATGCTAAAATTGAAGAAGATAAAAATATAGCTTTGAATCATTTAAAAAAGGTTTAAAAAAATTTCCTAATAATGAAAGAATCTACACCGGTATATTAAAACATTCTACTAAATTAGAACAACTTGAAACAATAGATAAGATAATGGAAGAGGATTTAAATGACTTTGATTTATTAATTACTGCTATTGGTATATTGATAGGATATGAATTATGGAATAATGTTAATAATATATGTTGCAAAATAATAGATAATAATGATGTCAGTGATGTGCATAAAAATTTTCTATTATTAGCAGGTGCATATTCAATGTTATTAAAAAAAGATAAACAAAGTATAATAGATGCATTGGAAACATTTGAAATGCTTATTAAAAAGGACATAAAAAACATTTTATCATATAGCCACTATATGGGAGTTATAAATTGTGCAATTCACTTAAAAGATTATACGAAAGCTAAACAATATTTTGATAAATTGCCTGTAAATAACAGTATACACGACTTAATAAATTACTCATATTATCCTTTTAACATAGATTTCAAAGAGGTATATAGTGTGTTTTTCAACGAATTTGCAAAGATTATTTCTTCGGACATAATGAGAAAGCAAAAGAACAATTGTTTGAGAGCACTATATCTATATAGCCCTTATGATATGTATGGATTAACAAGATTTACTAAGAAACATATTAATGACGTAGAAAGATATTATAAAATTAATTCGCATAATATGATAGTTGGTTGTGCTCTTTTTCATATGAAATGTGAGTTGCAATTACATTTTTCTGCATATTTAACTTATATGGCTATGCTTTATAATAACCTTAACCCAACTGATAATCATACTTTTGCTAGTACAGCAATAGATGAATGTTCAAATGAGGTGTTAGCAAAAATTGAAGCAGATATATGTGATAAAATTAATATGAATTATGATATGGATATGTCACTTGTTACGACTGAAATTATTGATCCAATAATTATGAAAGCATGGGGATTTCATAAGAAAGATAGAAATTATTATATAATTGCAGAATTAGCAAGAAAAATTAATAGTAAGTTCTATAAAAATTCAGATTATCTATTTGAAATAGCATACTCATTAGGAATGCAGAAAAATTCTAAAGCTGAAATGGTATATCAATTATTATTAGAAAAAGAACCTCAAAATTGTTCTGCTCTAAATAATTTGGGGGTAATATACAAGGAATCTGGAGATTTACAAAAAGCAAAAGAATACTTTGGTAAAGCCTATGAAATTACACCTACTGACGAATTATATATACGTAACCTTAATGATGTTACTTTACACTTAGATAAATATGAAAAGGCATTGATTAAAGTCAAAAAAGAACTAATTTGGTTTATTGGAAGATTAAATATGTTTTATGAGCTTGCAAATGAAAATGGCGAAATTCAATGTACATATAAAGAGCGACCAACTATATTAAAAGTACGTCCAGATAAGGCTAATGAATTAGTTGATAAAATGGTTAAATATAATTATATACAAAAAATATCAAATGGGGATTATCATACACCTGCTACTTATACAATTAATCCATTAATAAAAAATTTTTTAGCAGAGCAAAAAATAAAACTTGCTAAAAATAGAGAATATGAAAAAATATTCGAAAAAGTAAATATTGATACCATAGAAAGTATAGGTTATACCGATGAATTAATTGAGCTATTAAATTATATTAAAGACAATGACTTCAAAGAAATATTAAAACGCGATTTAAAAGAATGTGCAGTATGCTTATTAGCAGAGCAAAATAAAGCTACTATAATAATGTGTGGAAGTATAATTGAAGCATTATTAATGAATAAAATCTTAGAAAAAAATATTGACAGATATGATATTGGTACTTTATTTAATAGAGGATCTAAAATCCAGAAGGTAATTGATATGGATATAAATAAACTTCTTCTTGTTGCAGACAAAGAGAATCTCATAAAAAAAGAGTACTTTCATTTATCTCATTTTGCAAGAAGTTACAGAAATATTATTCATCCAGCATGTGAAATACGTAAGGGTATTGAGGTGTCAAGTGAAGAAGCAACCTTTATGTGGGATATACTATTAAGAATTATGAGAGCTATAATGAGTGAATAGTATATAAAGAGTATATAATATAAAAGAAGTACTAAAGAAAAAGGTAAAGATATACTTTCCTTCATAAATTTTTATGTATATCTTGGACACTAAAGTTAATCCTGTAGCGGATAAGGGTATAGCTCATGGTTTTTGACCATGAGTAAAACTCTGAAAAGCTTTGTCTCTACGAAAGACCTAAAAAGCACTGTACATTATACTTCGTAGGCTTACAACTCTAGTGTTTTGACATTTGGTCATTGGCTGACATTTCATAAGAATCATAACTTCGTATTCCAAAAACTTGAAATTGCTAGGATACATATAGCGAGTCAGTATTAACTGGAATATCTCATTAAAGCATAATAGAGCTGTTAAAAGAGTTAACAAAAGTTTTTAATATTTCATATATAGTAGAATCTATGGTAAGTGAGTTTAATGAACTTAAAAATCTGTATCGTTTAATGGGATTAGATATTGAACTAGATTATGAAAAAATTACAGTTTCAGCATTTATGAAATCAGATAAAATTAGAATTAAAGAAGTATTTTCTGATGAAGCTTGGCTTAACAAAAAACATCTTGATGTTTATGACTCATATGATTCAGCTATTATATCGTATATGCATGGACAATCAGGTGCTTGTATCGAATCATGTAGAACTGCTATTGTTAGTATGTTTAGTATTTTCAAAGGTACAGAAGAGTTTGCAAAATGGTTACGTGGCATATTCAATGTAACAGGTGATTCTCAAAACGCAGATGTAAAAAGTTTAGGTGAAATAATCAACAAGAATCTGAAAATAGAAGATTTAGCAGATTTTTTTAATGAGAATTGTGATGGCAAACTAACCAAGACAAAGACTATTTACATGATTTATTCTATGATGTCTGATTATGGTACTCATAGAAATGAGTCCACGAAAGAGAATTCAACACAAGAAGATGCTTTATTCATGCTAAGACTTACAGATAGTATTCTGTCATGGCTTTTCTCAATGGGGAAATAGACTTAATAGCGTGTGTACAATGTGAATATAAATCTGAGTGTAAGTAGGTTTGTTACAACATCTATGTTGTAAGTGCTAGCTTTTATATTATTCAATAAAAGGAGTAACAAAGAGTCAAGAACAAGACCATCTGGGGAAAGGTACTACGAAGTGTTTTAAAGGTCTTCTCCCTACGAAAATCTTTTTAGAGTCTTTCTTATGGGTCGTTAAAAGACAAGATACATCTCACTATTATGTAATGATAATAGGAATTCGTGTCATTAAAACAGTCTAAGTAACCGAGAATCCTAATTTAACAAAATCCTTTAGGCATAAGATTCTACGAAGTATTTCTAAGTTTTTGCTTATTTATATAATTATTCCACTAATAAAATTTGCAAATGTTATATTCTCAAGCTTTTATTAATAAATGTCGATAAAAAGATATATTAATAAAAAAATGTTCGCTTGAAGGGGGATATAATGCCTGAAGTAAAAAGAATCATAACCGAACCACTAAAAGGTAAAGAACTTCATTACCATCATATAAATCCAGAAATCGCTTATAATCTAAATTCAATAAAGGAATGTATACAAAATGATATTTTTGGATGCCATTTGATTGGTGGTATAAGAGGGACTGGAAAGACTAGCTTTGTCAATTTATGTATGAAAATTTTAGATTCACAAAAATATAAGGAATTAAGAATACAGATGTCTCTTTTGGGGAATATAGATAATTTATTTAATGAACTAGTAAAACAACTATATATATTATCAGATAACCAAGTATTAGATGATAAATTGAACAAAGATATTAAAGAATTATATTTAAGGGTTTTCTTGAATAAAAATAAAGAATTAAATATTTTTGATGTCCTTCAAAATATTAATAGTGATATTAATACAGAATCAAGTGATTCAATACTATCTGTCCACAGTGAAGTGCCAATAATAAAGCTAGGAAAGAAATATACAAAAGCTAAGACTCTAACTGAATCAAATATTACTGATTCACTAATTAAGCATCATATCAGATTCAAAGAATCAACTGACTTTTATACGTTATTTTCTACATTAGAGAATATAATCAGCCGTTTAATAAATATGGGTATAAGAATTGTAATGATCTTTGATGAATTAGATAAATGCCCTCTAAAAACAGTGGAATCTATCTTTAGATTATATAAGACATTATTATTAGATTCTCGAATTACAAGTATATTTATTGTTGGATTTGATGATTTTATTCATTATTCATCAGAAGACATTTGGGAAAATCCATTAAATTCATATTTTATAACCAAGAGTTATATTTCTACACTTGACCTAGAAGATACAAAAACTTACTTAACACAGTTTTTTGGCATCAGAGATGCGTGGAACGTAAACAAAATTTTTTATGAAACTAATGGCATATTAAGGAAGATTAATTACAGAAAATATTCAAATTGTAAAAATACCTATATAGATTATATCGGACTTAAAGCCTACCTATTTGTAGAAGTCTTAGAACATATTAAATTTAATAATATTACTACAATCGAAAAAGATTGTATGAAAATACTCATTAAGCAATGTATAAATCATATTATAGATATTGAAAAAATATCATACAATTCATTAATCTTATTTGTTAAAGATAATTACCGATTAAAGAACTTAAATGAATTGAGGATAATCAGCATTATTAATTCATTAGTAAATACAGCTATTAAAATTGGTGTTCTATTGGAAATAAATACCGATAAAGATAATATAAAATGGATTAAAACTAAATATGATAATGACTTATTATTTGATACACGAAGGGTTCTTGAACAAAAAGAATATGAAAATGAACTTATTGAATTTGCTAAAAGCAAACCCTATAGTGAAGTGAATTATTGTTTTACCAAATGTCCAGAGCATAAAATTTGTATCGCAACAGGAATTGATGGATTTCATATTGCTAGACAATTTATAGAAAGTTCATATTACGATTTAAAAAATTTAATAATAATTGAAAAGAAATTTCCTTTTATGGGGTATGATGGATACTCATATTCAGCCGTTCTAATAATACGAAAACCAATGGGGTTAGTTAATTATTATGTGGAAGATTGTAGTTGGAGTTACGAATATTCTAACAGATACTATGATTTTAAAGAGTTCTTAAAAGAAATTAATATTAAACCAATCGTTCTGGAGTATGAAGAAATATGTATCGGTGATAATATGAGTTCTATACATGATGATATAGATAAAAAAATGTATGGATAAATTAATTTTTAGAATCTTATTTCCACAAAAATATACTATTTAATACTAGGTCGTAGTATCATTTAATAAATCAATAAATCTAAAGAGCGTGTGAAAAAAAGTCTGTAAAATACCAGATATTGGATAGCTCTATGATAAAATAAAATCATAGGAGGCTGGAAATAAGAATATCTTATATAGTTGCCTTATAGTTAAGGATGGTAAGAAAAATTATAACTGAGGGTAAACATAAAATTGCAAAAAAAGTTTTTAGTATTGATATAATAAAACATGTATGGTATATTAAAACATGTAAAATATCCAAAAAGGAGTGGTTCATATGAAAACGACGAAATATCTAATTAAATCTATCTGTGCACTACTTCAAGAGAATATTATTACATCATATGATTGATACCGGAAGTCATGGTATGGTCTATATTATGCGCTAAATCTATTAACCTTGGAGTAGTTAAGTGAACTGTTTCAGGGTATTTTTGCGTCCAAATATAGAGTCGTTATGACTTGTAATAAATGGAATATGATGATGGATTACAAAATAAATCTATCCATTAGCCTTGGAATAGTTATCTAAACATTCCAGGGTATTTTTACGTGGAATTTTAATATTGGAGGTGTATTGAATCAAAAAAGTGAGCATAAGATGGACAAATACCTCATCATTTTAGTGGAAAAGGAGAATATTATGTCAGAAAAAAATAACCATAAGATTTGTCTAAAACAACAGCTATCAGAAAAGGATTATAAAGAAATAAAACAACTTCAGGAGATATGCAGATTACATGATAAAACCAATTTAAAGTTAGAATTAGACTATAAAAGAAATAGGAATAGAAATGCAATAGACAAAAACATAGTGGATGAGTTTCTATACTATGTTGATGATATCTTGGTAGGTTACTTAGGTATTGTAAGTTTTGGAGGTAATAATATGGGTGAAATCAATGGCATGGTTCATCCAGATTATCGAAGAAAGGGTTTGTTCACAAAGCTATTTGAACGCGTACTAGAGGAGTGCCAGAAGAGAAACTTTACTAAGTTGTTATTATTATCGGATGGTAACTCTATCTCAGGTACTGGGTTTATAAAAGCAGTTCAAGGTGAATATGATTTTTCAGAGTATAGGATGAAGCGCCTTAACAATACAACTTTAGAAAAAATAGATTCTATTTGTTTAAGAAAAGCAGAAAAACAGGATGAAAAAGAAATTGCAAGACAACATACGATATACTTTGGTTATCCTACTGAATGTGAATCTTTGGAAGAAGATTCAGGTAAGGATATATATATGGTGGAACGAGATGGAGGGATTATTGGAAAAATCAATATCGAGTATAATGATTATTCAGCCTTCATTAGTGGGGTCGGCATATTACCAGAGTTTCGAAGGAAAGGATATGGAAAAGCAGCTCTAAAAGCAGCGTTACAGATAATCACTGAAAAAAACATACTTGAAACAGAGCTAGATGTAGAATGTAAAAACCATGGGGCACTTAATATATACAAACATTGTGGTTTTGAAGAACAGTCTGTTATGGACTATTATGGGTACAACATCCATCGGTAGATAACAGGTTGTATAGATGACAGAATAGACAAACTTCTAAAACTCTTAAAATAAGGAATAAATAAACCTTATCTAGCACTTACTAAGTATAGAAGAGATGATTGAAGGAGATAGCGTATGTTGGGTTGGTTATTGTCAGTGATATTGGTTGTTATTGGCTTTATACAAGGGAGTAAGTTACCATCTATATGGTTTTCTTATCATTATAAAGAGCGTTTGGCATATTTTAAAGTGTTGAATAAAGGATTGGGTAAAGGTGGTATTGTGTTTCTTGGGGATTCTATTACAGAGCAATTTCTTGTATCGGAGTTTTTCTCGGATTTGCCAGTGATTAATCGAGGGATAATGGGAGACACCACGGTAGGCGTTATGCGACGACTGAAAGTGTGTGTGAAAGACCTGAAACCTTCTAAGGTGATTATCCTCATTGGTACCAATGATTTGGGTAATGGGAAATGTTCAGATGCAATTGTAGCTAATGTATCACGTATTATTGAGCGTATACAGTTGTACGCACCTCAGACTAGAATCTACCTACAGTCCTTGTATCCTGTGAGGGTTGAGAAGGGGCATCGGATTAAGAAGACCATAGTGGGCAAACGCAAGAATAGGGATATTCAAGGAATTAATAAGAAGTTAAAAAGTGTAGCTAGAAGAGCACATGTAACTTACATCAATACGTACAGGTATCTTAAAGATGCAGAAGGACAGTTGAAAGAATCGTATACTATAGATGGTTTGCATTTGACGCCACAAGGGTATGAGGTGGTTGTCAAGGTATTACAAAAATATCTTTATAGGTGATGATATGGGAGAACAAAAGAGAAAATGGTATCGATTAGATAATACGGGGAAACTATATCCATCCATAACAAATACGAGGGTTTCTACTGTTTTTCGCATATCTGCTACGTTGAAGGAACGAGTTGACCCTAGAATTCTTCAGAAGGCTTTGGATACCATGATTAAGAGGTTTCCTTATTATAAAGTAAATTTGAAAAAGGGTTTGTTTTGGTACTATTTTGAGCATGTTGATCATTATCCAATAGTAGAACCTGAGATATATGATCCTTGTATGTTCATGCAATTTAAAAGTAAGAAAACCTTTCCATTTCGTGTGTTGTATTATCATCATAAAATCAGTTGTGAGTTCTCACATAGTATAACCGATGCAACAGGTGTAATGATTTTTCTTAAGTCTTTGTTAAGGACTTATTTTGAATTATTAGGAAAGGTTACTTCTCATGATGTTTATGGGCTAGATATGGGAGGTATGCAACGAGAAGAGTATGAAGACGCTGCACATAGGTATTATCGACGGGGCGTACCATTACCTGATAGCCCAAAGAAAGCCATGCACTTCCCATTTTCTCTTATGCGTAAAGGAGAATATAAAATCATTACGGGTGTTATTCCGATTGATAGCGTGAAGGTAATGGCAAAAAAATATAATTGTTCCTTTACTGTATTTTTATTGGCTTTATACTTTGAAGCCATTCAAGATTTTGTCAATGAACAGGATAAGTGGTTACGTAAGAAGCTTATGAAAAGGGTCGTTATTAATGTACCTGTCAATCTAAGAAACATATTTCCATCTCCTACTATGAAAAATTTTTTTATTAGCATCACACCAACGATTGATTTACGACTAGGACGGTATAGCTTAGAAGAGTTAACCGAATATGTACAGTTATATATGAAGATGAACTTAAATAAGAAGTATCTAAGTCAGTATATTAGCAGGAATGTTAAAAAGGAAAAAATCGATTAATCAGGATTATTCCTCTATTTATTAAGAACCTTGTGATACCCTTGGTGTACCAACGTTTTGGTGAGAGAGGTTATACCAGTAGTATATCCAATCTAGGCATGATGGATATATCAGAGGATATAGCGTCGTATATTGAGCGATTTGAGTTCTATCCACCACCTAGTCGAGGAAATATTATTAAGATCGGTGTTATATCCTATAGAAGCAAAATCTATCTATCTTTTGGGAGTTTGACCAATAGGACAGATATTGAGAAGATATTCTTTCGAAAGTTAAGGAAAATGGGTATACCTGTTAAGGTAGAGACCAATAAGAGGTGATGACATGCCTTATTGTGCAAAATGTGGTGTGGAAGTAGATAGCCACGAGAAAACGTGTCCTTTATGTGATTTTCCTATACCTGATCTAAAAGATAAAACAGGTGGACATGTTAACGATGCTTTTCCTGAGGGTCAAAATAGGTATAAAGAGCAGGCGAAGGTTATAAAGAATAAAATACTTTTTGTTCTTGTATCCCTAGCCATTTTAACTTTACCTATTTTATTTAGTATTCGTATCTATTACCCACAGGTAGCCTTGGGTATGAGTTATGCCATGATTAGCGTCATTGTTGCTCCATTCTATCTCTATTTTATACTAGGTTACTTAGGGATTTATTATAATATAATTGGTATAGGGATAACATCTCTCTTTTTTACCTTTGTTCTGGATCATATAAAAATGCCAGCAACATGGTTTTATCGATATGCCGTTTTTATGGTTCTTTGGTTAATGGTGTTAACATGTCTTTTTATTTTTCTCTATAGAAAAAGTAAGTATAAGAATCAATTAATCTATGTGCCTACGTATATTATTGGCAGTATTGGCTTACTCAGTGTAGGCATTGATGGATTAATTGTCTATCGTATATATGAAAGTATACATCTCACTTGGTCCATTGTGGTGCTCATGAGCTCATTTGCTATATGTCTACTACTACTTGGTTTATATCATGGGTTACCTAGGCATATTAAAAGCAGTATTAAGAGAAAATTTCACGTATAGAATGTTTTAATAATTAAATATGTTGATGAGAACCGATTGATATGTTATAATTATGTGAAAATAATTATATGTATAATACATAGTAAAATTTTCGGATAATATAACAATATTAATGAAAAAGGAGTGTTTTACATGAAGAAAACAGCTATGTTGTTTTTGATTGCAGTATTAATGATGACGAATGTAAGTATCAGTAGGGCTGATACTGGACCTATTCAGGTTAATGGACTCATCAATATTGGAGAAGGTTATGAAGATGAAGATTTTGAATTGACAACAACGATCTATAATAATGGTGCGGGTTATCGTTCTGTAACCATTGAAGTGCAAGATAATGATATAGGTTTAAGCGTCGATAAAACCAGTTTGAGAATACCTGGTAACAGAGGTATTGATATTACAATTACGGGTAGATTCCCTAAAGTAAATAATGATATAACAGCGAGTTTAAAGATTGTGGATGATCTCAATTATACGAATGATCAAGAAATTCGTTTTTATGCTTCAAAAGTTAATAAAAAAGATCCAGATGATCCGAAGGACCCGGCAAAGCCTAAAGACACGAGTAAGAAAACCAGACTTTCACAGGTTACCAATGTTAAGATAAGATATGATAGAGCTAAACAAGCCTATATCGTTACTTGGGATCCTGTAAAAAATGCAACAGGGTACATGATAGGAATGTTTAGAGATGATAGACGTGATAAAGAAGAGAGAAAGAGTATACTTACGAACAAAGTAGAATATAAAATGCCTGAAGTGGGTAAAGCAAGGTTTCTAAATAAAGTGATGTTTAAAATTTATGCTTATTCTCCTAAATATTTATCCAGTAAGAGTATCTTATCATGGCATTCAATCCGTCGAGGGGACCCAACATATGGAACCATGGATTGGGATGAGTATGCGGAGCAGTTAGCTAACCGTAATACAGGTAGGCGAAGAACAACCGGTAGTAAAGCTGGCACAAGTACAAATAGAGGGACTGGTAACAGTAACACAGGTGGAAGTACTAGACGATCTGGTGGAAGTACTGGACGAACAAGTAATGGTACCAGACGCTCTGTACGTCCGTAACCTTAGTTCGTCATTATTTCAGTTAGTGTACGTTAGCGTAAAGATACCTTCGAG
>JMSU01000108.1_pt1 | contig 43785 bp, 37 predicted proteins | sample 179011 | NCBI WGS metagenome assembly JMSU01 (sample SAMN02769580, study PRJNA246767) | bioreactor metagenome | isolation source: Culture-1 Bioreactor ArsB derived from microbial biomass from the upper 2 cm... | place: Germany: Bremen | collected day 87 after inoculation
GAGCACTTGGCTAAGCCAAGTGCTTTCTCTATTTCACAAAGTCATATTTGGTGTCTTATTATTAAAATCCATAATATACACTTTTTTTCAGGGAAACATTCAACAATTTCATTATCATACATATTATATTATAAGATGCATTTTAGAGGTGATGTTATGATAATTTATGACGTCAAGCCTGGGGATAATCTATGGTCACTATCTCAAAGGTTTGGTGTATCCATGCAGTCAATTATTAGTACAAACGGGTTAACTCAACCTAATAATTTAGTTATTGGAATGGATTTAGTTATGCCTGTAGATTCAATTTCTTATCTTGTCAAACCTGGAGATAGCCTGTGGTCTATTGGACAAAAATTTGATGTAGATTATAGAAATATTGCAAGATTTAATGATTTAAAATATCCCTACCCCTTATTTGTGGGACAACAATTGCAAATACCAGTTAAAACCGTCAAATATACTGTAAGATATGGTGATAGTCTCTGGTCTATATCTCAAAACTATAATACAACGACCTCCCAAATCATAGCCCTTAACAGCCTAAAATACCCTTACCTAATCTATCCCGGTCAAAGTCTTGTTATCTATGACAATCAAAGACAAAAAATGGCTATTGAGACCCTAGGTTATTATAGGCCTACTACAAAACAAGCTAACTTGTTCATAATTGATACCCTTGGACAATATCTAACCTACCTAGGAATCTTCGATTTTCCAATAACTTCTTCTGGCGAAATATTAGGTGAACTAGATTTAGATATGTTAAAGGCTGCTCGTGAAAAGGGAGTTATGGCTCTGCCGGTATTGACAAACTTGAGGTTTGGTAGTTTTAGTCCTGAACTTGCTAGATCTGCACTTTCAGATATTGCTAACCTTAATAACTTAATAAATAATATAGTCTCCTTACTTGAAAAAAATAATCTTGAGGGTATCATTATAGATTTTGAAAATTTGTATCCGGCAGATAGAAATTTATTTACTCGATTTATTCGCCTACTCTCTCAAGCTCTACATGATAGAAATAAGATCCTTATCGTAAATCTTGCTCCAAAATGGGATGATTGGCCAGAAAGAGATTGGGCTGGTTTCTTTGATTATAATGCTATCGGTGAATATATCGATATTGCAGCTATCATGACCTATGAATGGGGTTGGCGTGAAGGTCCTCCAAGACCAACGGCACCTATAGATTATGTGAAACGGTCCTTAGACTATGCAATCGCAAATAGTATTCCAGCAAATAAAATTCTCATGGGTATTACCCTTTACGGCTACGACTGGGAACTTCCCAATACTCCGGAAAACGTGGCAACTACTGTTACTCTACCCCAAGTATGGAATCGCGGAATAATGTATAATGCTAGAATATACTTTGACGATGAAACAAAACAACCCTATATGAATTATGTAGCTTCTAACGATAATCGCCATCAAGTATGGTTTGAAAATGCACTTAGCCACCACTTTAAATATGAATTAGTTAAAGATTATGGTTTAAGGGGTGTTTTCTATTGGCTTATTAATCAACCATTCCCTTCTACGTGGTATATACTATCTGATCTATTTGAAATAAAGCACTTGTTATAGATAAGATGATTTTAGGGCATAAGCTTTAGTTATTTAGATTTTTAAATGAAACGTAGCTACTCATAGTTTTTTTCTTACTGCCATATAACAATATCCCATTCCATCCATTTTTATGTGTTTTTAATAGCTCTTTTTTCATAGAGAATAGTAATTATAAAAAAAGAAATACTAACTAAATACACAAATATCCTATGGGGATGTCTCGTGAGATACCTTTACGAGACAGTCCCAGTATTAACATTGAGAGAAGGGTGAATTAGAAATGTTTCAAGTGAAAAGTCTTGAATTTAAATATCCTAAGAATAAAGAGAATACTATCAAAGGCATTACCTTTGAAATTAAAAAAGGAGAAATTTTGGGGCTTTTAGGTCCCAGTGGCGTTGGCAAAAGTACAACACAAAAGATACTCATCAAACTCTTAGATAAGTATGATGGAGAAGTCATCTATAAGGGGAAGGATCTAAAGCTTTACGGAAATGAGTTTTATGAGGAAATTGGTGTAGGTTTTGAAATGCCTGTTCATTTTTCTAAGCTTACGGCAGAAGAGAATCTAAACTTTTTCAAAAAACTATATAAGGGAAGTATAGATACAGATCAGCTTTTAAAACGAGTTGGGCTTTATAATGACAGAAATAAGAAGATTAATGAGTATTCAAAGGGGATGAAAGCCAGACTTAATTTTGTACGAGCTATGCTCAATAGTCCTGAAGTCCTTTTTTTAGATGAGCCTACCAATGGACTAGATCCTAAGAATGCACGGGTTGTAAAGGAAATAATAAAAGAGTTTAACCAAAATGGCGGCACAGTTTTATTAACAACCCACTTAATGAATGATGTAGATGAACTCTGTGACCGGGTGGCCTTTATGGCCGATGGTAAAATTGCTGAAATTGATACCCCAAAGGATCTAAAGCTAAAACATGGACATAGAAAATTGGATATAGAATATATTGATAATGACCTTTTAATAAAGGATGCCTTTAATTTAGATGCACTCGGTACAAATGAAAGGTTCATAGATATTATTAAAAATAAGAAAATAGTGACTATTCATAGCAAGGAGACTACCCTCGACAATATTTTTATAAGGCTGACAGGAGATGAAAACCATGAATAACTTACTAGTTCTATTTACAGGTGAGATTCGAAGAATGCAGAAATACAATATTTTTGCGGCAAGCTTTCTTGTTTCATTGATTTGGATTGGTATACTTCATTTTACTGGAACTGAGGATGTTAGCTCACTATTTCCCCTACTTATTTTTCTAGATGTAACCTCTATGGCTATGATGATGATTGGTGTAACTATGTTTTTCGAAAAACAAGAAGGTGTTATAAAAACCTTGCTTGTATCTCCTATCAGCAACTCAGAGTACATATTGGCTAAAATTTTTGCGAATATCCTATCAAATATTGTAACACTTTTGATTCTATATCTTTACTCAAAGGTGTTCAAAGAAATTAGTGTTAACATTTTAGGTTTATTCGTATCAGTCATTTTAATCTCATTTTTCCATTCGCTTCTCGGTTTCATTCTCACTTATTATTCAAAGGATTTTACTCAGTTATTAATAGGCTTGATTAAATACAGCTTTGTGTTTATGATACCCGTATTATTAGAACAGGTAGGATTGATTAAGAATAATTTAATCAAAAAACTACTCTATATTATTCCTACAAAGTCTTCTATGGTTTTGTTGAAGGCTTCATCAGGAGGTATAGAAACTACAGAGATAGCTTTAGCAGGAATATATTTAATCATTATTTCTATTTTATTATATTTTATAGTACTTAAAAAATTTGATGAATTTGCCATAAGAGAGAGTGGTGTTTAATTTGTATGCAAGCTTTATAACAAGTGAGTTTAAAAAATGGATTAGAGATCCCTTGATGGGATTTATGGTATTTTATCCGATTCTATTTGGTATCATAGGGAGGTTTTTTCTTCCATGGATTGCCGATTCTAGCGGTTTTAACATGGATTTCTACAGCGATTTAATTCTTGTAATGCTCACCTTAATGACACCACAAATTTATGGAGCATTAACTGGCTTTTCAATTTTAGATGATAGAGATGATAATATTCTCACATCCATAAGGGTTACTCCCCTTAATATCCATCAATTTTTGTCATTTAGGTTGATAATAGTTGTTATACTAACCTTTATGGCATGCACTTACGTTATGTGGTTTTCAGATATTGTAGATCTTCCATTTTACAATATATTAGCTATTTCTTTTTTAGCTTCATTATCAGCACCTATGACAGGATTGTTCATCAATGCCCTATCCCATAACAAGATTGAAGGCTTTGCTGTAATGAAAGGAACCGGAATTCTTCTAATTTTTCCTATAATAGCGATGTTCTTTATGGATAAAAAGGAACTGATTTTTTCCTTTGCTCCAGGATTTTGGCCCGCAAAGGCAATCAGTAGTTTGATTAGAGGAGATGAGGTACTTTTTCTGTCCTATAATCAATATTATTTCATTGGACTAGCCTATGTTATTTTACTTAATATTATTGTTTATAGAGTATTTTTACTAAGAACAAAGTTATAAACTAATAAGCTTATCATGGTATGTGACTCCTCAAGACCATGTTTTTAAGTCTTTAAAAAAAAGCGATTTTAATTGGGTATTCTTTGTCCTATTTCCTGCTTAAACTTTAAATCCGCCTTCAAAAGTGGTAAAATTTTACTACAGGGAGGTGAGGATGAGGAAATGCCTAAATCAAATCAAGAGCTAGCAACAGAAATAACAGTGGCATGGATAAATGCTGTAGGTAATGGAGTCGCTTCTGGTAAACTCCACGGTGAATGGCTGCAGTTGAGTGATATACAAAAAGCTTATCAAATATCTTATGATTCAATTATTAATTGTAAGTATTACAACCTTAAAAATATCAATCCTAAAAATAACAATAGTCTTAAAAAGAAGACTCCGCAAAATGACAGTTCTAAAACTAACAATTCTAAGGACGACAATTAAGTTCCCTAATAAAATAGTTATTTCCATCATTATTTGTGCAATTGGCACAATAAAATCCTATTGATTCACAATTATAGGTTTTTATTGTGTTAATTATAATATTTCACTTTTTCTCTCCTTATTAATCGACATGAACTTCGACCTCTTCCAATCCATAATTTCATGAACCTTTTTTGGGCAATAGGAATACTATGTACGGAAATAAATTTCATCTGTATCTTCATATTTAGATATATTCGGGTACTTGTTAAAGGAGGTTTTATTGGTGACTATCGCTGATATTATTAGAAGCCAATTTCAAGGAGTTGACGTTGAAATTAATACCTTAGGTGGATTCACATTCGTAGGAACTGTATCAGACGGTTCTGATAATTTGGTTGTTTTAAATAACGCTGGTGTACTTACTACTATAGAAGGAGAAGATATTGTAGCATTTAGACCTCTTTAGTATTTATAAAATTAATGTCTCATAATGGCGAATTTCTGCGTTATTTGAAATGTTCATCGACTTGGCACGTACATTAGTGCTAGTCAAACCGCCTGAATTTCAAAACCTTGAACTTCACTCATTCTGAAACACCCCCGGGGCTGAACTCATGAGAAGCTTTTATGAAACAGCCCCTTTTAACGTTTCATTGATAGATTATAAATTTTTGAATTTGATTTAAAATTTCTATTTATCTTCATTAAAACATAATTTAATGCACCTTTTTTGCAGACAAGAATAGTATGTACCGAGATAAAAGGTGCCTGTATCTCAAAGTAAAAAAATATATCAAAAATCTTATGAAAGGAGATTTCATTTATGACTATCGCTGATATTATTAGAAACCAATTTCAAGGAGTTAATGTTGAAATTAATGCACTAGGCGGATTCACATTTACAGGAACTGTATCAGACGGTTCCGAGGAAGATGATCTAGTTGTTTTAAACAATGCCGGTGTACTCACTACTATACAAGGAGAAGATATTGTAGCATTTAGACCTTTATAGTATAAACAATCAGGGGGATGCCTCGCAAAAGCATCTTTTAAATTCAATATATGGGTGTTACAGGGTGACTGAATTTTAAGGTTGTGAAATTCGTGATTCTGAAACACCCTCTTTCAAATTCTACAATAATTCACTTCCATAAGAGTATTAAAATATTCAGAGTTCAATTTGAAATTTCTGTTTATTTTCATCAAAATATCATTTAATGCACCTTTTTTGCAGACAAGAATAGTATGTACCGAGATAAAAGGTGCCTGTATCTCTATGTAAAATATATCAAAATTTTTTAGAAGGAGGATTTTATTGATGACTATCGCTGATATTATTAGAAATCAATTCCAGGGAGTTGATGTTGAAATCAATACACTGGGCGGATTTACATTCACAGGAGCTGTATCAGACGGTTCTGATGATTTAGTTGTTTTAAACAATGCTGGTGTGCTCACTACTATACAAGGAGAAGATATTGTAGCATTTAGACCTTTATAGTATAAATAAAGGGGTGTCTCAAAATGACTAATTTCTGCGTTATTTGAAATTCTTTCATTCTGAAACACCCCAGGGGCTGAACTCAAAAAAATCTTTTATGAGTCAGCCCCTTATTAGTTTTGGTGATTATATTGTAAGAGACAGTCATTGATTACTAAACACTATGATTAATTTTAATCAGCGATTCTTACCGCTCTTACAAAGTTGAAAACTGCTCTTGTATCTCCTTGAGGTCCCTTTCCATATTGAGGATAATCCTCTCTATCTCCTGTTTTGGGATCACTTCGTTGAGCTCCTGCACCATGAACATCCATAAACTCATCGTCGAAATATCCAAGTGCTTCACCAAATGCAAGGTATACAGCGCTTGAACCTAAGTTCCGTCCATCTAGGTGGGTTGTACTAGTCCAGTAGAATGGATAGTTTTTTTCTCCATTGACATCTACAATGGATGTGGAGTCAAACATTGGATCAATGGCTGCGGAATTGGTTGTATCGAGAGATCTATTATAATCTACAATACTTTGAAGTTCCTTTGCATCCGGTAGTTTCCAATCCTCGTAACCAGCGTAATCGAGTCCTTCCGCCCACTCAAGTGACTCTTCCCAATCCATTTTACCATCTTCATCTTGTCCTGCTTCAAAATGACCACTATCATACTTAATCCACATAAGACCCGTTGAAAGGTCAGTAATGGTTCCGTCACCATTATCAACAAAGTCGTTCATACCATAATTTGCGTTTCCACGTACATACATAACGTAGAATTTTTTACTGCCTATTCCATATCCTTTTATACGGCCATCAGCAAAATTCACACCAAACATGGTTGTATTTCTATTCATTGTAGTGCTTTCATAAATAGTACTAGTTGCATACTGAGAGTCAATAAAACGTTCACCAGTTACGTCTCCGTATTTAAATTCAAAGTAATCTGTGTCAATATAAGGTGTTGACGAATCCACTGACATACCTGTAACACCATTAAATTGGATTAATGAATAGAGCTCTTTTATGGTTGGTAAACGCCAATCATCATAACCGGCAAGTTCAAAGTCCTCTACATTCTCCACGGCTTCTTCCCAGGTCATTTTTTCACCAGGATCTTGTTGCCAGATTAAACCTGTAACATTATCTGCAATGGTTCCATCGCCATTGTCCGTATAGTCAGGAGTATTTCCTTCGTAGTTACCATCTTGACCATAGAAATCATCATCTTTATCTGGCTCACTTGTCTCTCTTCTATCACTATAAAATTCTTCTTGACCTGTATCAACTATTGGATATCCCCCTTTACTTGCTGAATATCCTGTATCTTTTAATAACTTGGCTTCAATAGCTTGAGCCTCTTTTATGGTAATTGAGCTCACTTGATTACGTGGTCCTTGAGGATTTCCTGTCCCTTGATTGTTGCCTGGTCCTTGATCTTTATCTGCTCCCTTGTTATCAACTACTTCTTTATTGTTACCTGGTCCCTTGTTTTCTCCTGTTGGTCTAAGGATTTCTCCAAGCTTTTGAGCTTGACTTTGTGTAATAACCCCCGCTTCTACAGCACCACGAATAGGGTATTGAGCTCCTTTGTTTTGCCCTGTGCTCCCCTTCCCTGGCCTATTCTTCTCAAGGTAATTTTTCAATGCCGTCGCTTCTGATTCAGTTAGTTCACCGTCGTCTACAAGCTGCTTCAACGCCGCCTCCAGTTCTTCCTTATTATTTTGATTCGGTGGATTACCCGGCATCTTATTCTGCTTATCATCATATGTAGGCTTTGGTTTTACTTGATAGATCGTACCTTTATTATACTCTGCTGAAGCAAGATAGCTACATCCTGAAAATACTATTAGTACAGCCATTAACATTACAAATATTTTTCTCATCATTTTATTTTTCATTTCATCTTCCCTCCAATATTCTTTGATTACTAACAGAATATCAAGTACTTGTGATAGAGTTGTGTGGAATTAGAAAATCACAAAAAATATTATTCCATCGTCGGTATTTTCAGCACCATACTTACCTCCATGTGCTTCCATTATCCCCTTTACTATAGATAGTCCTAAGCCAGACCCACTCATATCTCTATTTCTAGATTTATCTATTTTATAGAAGGTGTCCCAAATATAAGGTAGTTTATCTTCATTTATATGACTACCTGTATTTTTCACATTTATACGAATACCCTTATGAACTTCTTCAGTCCAGATAGTAATACTCCCACCCTTCGGAATATTATTTATGGCGTTACTTACAAAATTATCTATTACTTGGGTTATACGTGAAATGTCCATTAGCACTTCAATGCTAGGTGCTTCTTTTACAGCCAATGACACATTGCTATCCTTAGTCATACCTTTATATCTATTTTGAATTTCAAGTAGATACTCTGATAGTATAATACTCTCTTTCTCAATTTTATATTCATTTAACTCCATCTTCATAAGCTGCACTAGATCCTTAACCATACCTGCCATACGATCACTTTCATCTAAGATAACATCTATATAGCGTTTACGCTCATCCTCATTATCAGCTATATCATATTTTATCCCATCTGCATAGCTCTTAATAACTCCGATAGGTGTTTTGAATTCGTGAGACACCGCTGCAATAAACTGTTTTCGCATTTCCTCAACTTCTTTGAGTACATCTACATCACTTTGCAGCTTGTCATTTGCCTTCTGAAGGGCATTTATATTTTTACTCAGTTCATCGGATATATTGTTAATGTTCTCTCCCAATTTAGAGATTTCATCTTTTCCCTTTGTATCAAATCTCTCGGTAAAGTCAAGCTTTGCGATTTTTTCTGTTTGCCTATGGAGTGATATTATAGGTTTTGTCTGCCTATCTACTAAAAAATATACAAAAAGACCCCCGATAATAATGGCAATAGCACCAGCCATCATTATAAAATTATTAGAAATCTCTACATTTTCAGTTAGTATTCCAATAGGCTTTACAAGCATAATAGTTCTACTATCAGCTAAATTGATAGTCAATTCAAGATTTTTCTGTTGTCCTAGATGGTTTGACGCAATCCCAAAATCTAGCTCATTTCCATACATAAGGTCTTTCTTTAAAGATTGATATTGCAAAGGGCTAAATCTACCGGGCTGAGAATCAGACTTTGAAGGAGGTTTAATAGGTCTCATATGAAATTGAGGTGGCCTTTGCATCCCCACTGGTATCACTACAAATTCAATACCCGTTTCTATGTAATTATCACGGAAGTAATCCATAATTTCTGAGTCTCTTTTCCCTTTTGCATAGGGGCTTATATCATATGCTATTTTCATAAAAGTCTTTTCATTTTGGTATATGCTATACTTTAAAAGAAATGTGGCATTTAGTAGGATAATAAGTCCCACTGCTAGAACTACTGCAGATAAAAAGATGACAAATATTTTGGCTTTAATAGATTTCATCTATTTTTCCTCCTCAAAGCAATAGCCGTAACGATAAACAGTTTTAATATTATCCCCTAGGTTTCCAAGTTTAGCCCTTAGACTTTTTATATGGGTGTCTATGGTTCGTAGGTTTCCATCATACTCATAGCCCCATACTCTATCTAGTATCTGTTCTCTACTTAATGCCTGCCCTTTATTTTTTACTAAATATATAAGTAACTTAAACTCTCTAGGTGTAAGACTTAGAATTTCTCCATTTAGCTTAACCCTTCGTCTATCTTCATCAAGTTCCATTCCGGCCCAAACCAGGATTTGATTCTCTTCTTTATGTTTTCTTCTTAAAAGAGCTTTGATATGGGCAAGCAGTAGTGGATATGAAAAGGGTTTCGATATATAGTCATCTGCGCCAATGTCCATCCCCTTAATTTCATTTATGTCATCTCCTAGTGCCGTAAGCATCAAAATAGGCACATCAGAAATCCTACGAATTTCCACACAGGCGTCAAACCCATCCATTTCAGGCATCATTACATCTAAAATAACCAAATCATAATTAGGATTGTCTGTAAATATTTCCAATGCTTCCATACCATTTACAGCAGTAGTCACATCATACTTATTTTTTTTCAAAAAAGCTTTTACAATATCTCTATAACGTTTATCATCTTCGCCGTATAATATAGACTTTTTCATCTAATCATCCCTTACTAAGCTATTTATATTAAGCCTTATTTTATATCATAAATATATCACTGATCAATTTATTTTTCAATTTTCTAGGATTAACTGTCAGGCTTTGAACTGTTTCTTCTACTTAGCCTTATTTCTTTAAGATGAATAAAACTCCTGTATCCATGGCATAATTGTTATTGAATATATATGGAAGGAATGATGATTAATGCCTTTAGCAGTTTACCTACTATCTATAATCCCTTTGTTAATAACAATTGTCGCAGTGGGATTAATATTCTATAGACTTAATAAAGCCGGTTCTAGTGGAAGGTTTAAAGTTATATATAAACAGAATTCATTGCCTAATTTTAGACTTGTTGTAGATACTAAAACAGGAGTGAATTATTTGCTTTCTTATAATAGCGGATTAACTGTGTTATTGGATGAACATGGGAAGCCGATGATAACTCCAATCAAAGATACCTTTTAGATTATTGATTTATACTATGGTATAATCCCGCGCTATTCATAATTTCAAAAAAAGTATTGACATATATCTTCTTTAGCATTATAATTTAATTCAAATTATTATTCATTAAATCGAATAATTATTCCTATGTGATTCAAGTAAATACCTTCTAAATCATTGATTGAGAGTAGTAGATTTGTAGATTAATTACAGAGAGTTAGACATTGGTGAGAGTCTAATATTATAAAACAAATTGAATGGACTCATGAGTTGAAGCTGAAATTTTTAGTAGGCGACACGGGTTTCTCCCGTTATAGAGATAGGATATCGGATTTTTCCTGTATTTAAAGAAGATTACTATGATGATTGAATTTTTATTATCATTGTAAACGTGAGGTGGCACCGCGATATATTCGTCCTCTATATGCATAAGCATATAGGGGATTTTTTATTTTTGTTCCGAAAGGAGGGCTGACAATCATGAAAAATACATGAACATGAAAGATACGAACGATTGCTTTTGAAGAAAAAATAAATTTTAAGGGTTGTTTAGCCCTACTTATGAGGAGGAAATATTATGAGAAATAAAGATGGATATTTTGGAGAATTTGGTGGATCTTATGTTCCTGAGGCATTAAAAAAAGTCTTAGGTGAAGTTGAAAAGGCATTTTTTAAATATATTGAAGATGATTCCTTTAAGGAAGAGCTTAGATACTATCAACAAGAGTATATAGGAAGGGCTAATCCGTTATACTATGCGAAGAACTTGTCTGAGAAGATTGGTGGCGCAAAAATATATCTAAAAAGAGAAGACTTAAATCATACTGGTGCCCACAAAATAAATAATACTATAGGTCAGGTCCTACTTGCTAAAAGAATGGGTAAAAAAAGAATTATAGCCGAAACCGGAGCAGGTCAACATGGGGTTGCTACTGCAACTGTATGCGCCCTATTTGATATGGATTGCACTATCTATATGGGAGAAAAGGATATCGAAAGACAAAGCTTAAATGTTTTTAAAATGGAATTACTAGGCGCAAAGGTTGTTCCGGCTACAAGTGGTAGAAAAACATTGAAGGATGCTGTTGACGCCGCACTAGATGATTTTGTTAAAAATTGTGATACAACCTTCTATCTATTAGGATCCGCAGTCGGCCCCCACCCTTATCCTATTATGGTAAGGGAGTTCCAAAGTATTATTGGAAAGGAAGCTAGGGAGCAAATATTAGACAAGGAAGGACGACTTCCAGATTACTTGGTAGCTTGTGTTGGTGGAGGAAGTAATGCTATAGGTCTGTTTCATGCCTTTTATGATGATACAGATGTAGGTATCATTGGCGTAGAGCCAGCTGGATTGGGGCTTGATACCGAAGATCATGCTGCATCTATTACTACAGGTAGTGTTGGTGTAATTCACGGCTTTAAATGTTATACAATTCAGGATGCGGAGGGTAATGATTTACCGGTACATTCTATAGCTGCTGGTCTTGATTATCCAGGTGTTGGACCGGAACACTGTTTTTACAAAGACTCTAATAGGGCTGAGTACGTATCAATTACAGATAAAGAAGCTTTAGATGCATTTAAAACTTTAAGTAAGACTGAAGGCATAATTCCTGCTCTTGAGAGTTCTCATGCTCTAAGTTATTCAATGAAACTAGCTGAGACTTTATCAAAGGATAATATCATTATTGTGAATCTTTCTGGTAGAGGAGATAAGGATGCAAAACAAATTAAGGAAATGTTAGAGAATAAATAGTATAGATGCCTGATTGCTAGGTTAAACTTACTCAAGTTTCCAAGTTATACCTCTATAATTAGGAAGATATATATAATGACGGTTCTTCAATAGATCCGTCATTTTTATATATACAACTTTCTTATATATTATTATCTAGTCCCGTAAACCCGATGTTTTTAGCTTAAGTCCATATTCTAAATATTTGAAAAATGATTTATTATGATATTTTAATATGGTATAATAATTGTATATCATAATCCAAGTGTGCAATTCAAGCTACTTATCGATGGTAATTCTAACTTCTTAGTAAAAGTGAGGCATTGGGATATGGATAAACTTTTAATAAATATGCATGATAAAAAGTCCATTGAATATTTGGCAGATCATCTAAAGCTATTCCTTAAGGAAGGTCAAAAGATCAGTATTCTTTGTATTGGTACTGATAGAATAATTCCCGATAGCTTAGGTCCTATGATAGGTACTATATTGTCTGAAAATATAATTTTAGATGATATAAAAATAATAGGAACTCTAGAATCTCCCCTTCACGCACTGAATATGAAAAAAAGAATTAAGAGAGAATTAGAAAAGGATGAACTTGTTATTGCAATTGATGCTAACAAGGGTAATAGAGTCGGAGAAATCCAAGTGTTAGATCAGCCTATTTCTCCCGGTAAAGGTCTTCGTAAAAATCTACCTCAAGTTGGACATATTTCTATAGTGGGAACTACCTTAGAAAAAGGAGAATTAGCCGATATATATGATCATAAAGTACGTTTAGGCGATATATATCGGATGGCAAAAACAATATCTTCATCATTATCCTTAGCAATAAACGAACTAAGATATGAATAATTTATAATATTTATATCTTTTTAAAAAAAGTATTGGAAAAGAAAGTCAAAGTTTAATATAATAAAATAGTAATATATGACTATTTTTTTCTCAAGAGGTGGCACAATGAACTTAGACAAAGATTTCCAGATTTTTTTCAATACTACCGAATATGGTGTAGCTATATTAAATATCGAAAACTTGCAATATCGATGTCATAAAATGAATGATACCCTTAGAGAATATTTACAATACTCAGAGGAAGAAATCAATTCAATGAACTTCAAGGATTTAACACATGCTGAAGACTTTGCTAAGTCAAAGGCATACATATATAAACTCTTAAGTAAGGAAATAGAAGATTATTCGATGGTAAAGAGGTATATAAGGAAGGATAATTCCATTCTCTATGCCAATATTACAGCTATGCTTTTATCAAGAAAATACGTACTTTTAGTTGTACATGATATTTCTAACGCTGGAAAGTTTATTAACGATATCAAGGATAAAAAGGAAGAACTTTCCGATGAAGTAATTGATCAGTTTTGTGACAATATAGATGATGACCAATCCTATGAAATTGATAAAAGTCGCAAATATTTCCGCGTGAAATTTTTTCAGTCTGTATGTGCAAAGCTTAAAATTTTAACTATTAATAATATGACTGTTGATGCATCATCGGCCTTTGCCTGTGTGAAAAACATTGGTTTAGGTGGATTAAAGTTTTCTAATCACCTCGATTTTCCTATTGATCCGGCTGTTACATATAACTTTAATCTAACGCTTTTGGGACATGAATTTGATCTCAGAGGGAAGATTGTGAGAACTATTGAAAAAGAAGATCGCCCTGAGTATGGAGTTGAATTCATTATAGATGAAACTGAACGTACAACATTAGCAAGAATATTAAACAATGTGACACTCTTACAAAGAAACCATCTCTCTTTATATGATTGCAGTTTTTGTAAGAGTAGTTGTTCTAAATAGTTTTATAACTAATACAAGATAGAACCTTATAATTATGGAGTGATTTTAATGTCTGATCTAAGAATAAGAAATGTATTACCCAGTGATTTAGAACGTGTTACAGAAATAGAAGCTACTTGTTTTCCCGCTGCTGAAGCTGCTCCAAAGGACGCGTTTAAGGACAGAATCTCAGTTTTTCCAGGAGGATTTTTTGTTGCTGAACTAGATAATGAGATTATCGGTTTCATCAACGGTGGTGCTACTGACAAGGATCATATAGAAGATGATTTTTTTGGAAATATGGGACTACATAAGAATGATGGTAAGAATTTAGTAATCTTTGGTCTAGATGTGCATCCTAAGTATCAACGAAGAGGATTTGCTAAAGAGTTAATGTTGCATTTCATCGAGGAGGCAAAAAAGAGTGGTAAAGAGAAAGTTTTGCTTACTTGTAAAGAACATCTAATAGGTTATTATGAGGGATTTGGCTATGTTAATGAAGGCGTATCTGAGTCTCAGCATGGCGGTGCAAAATGGTATGATATGTATCTTGAGTTAAGATAGTTATATATGAATTTACGAACACAAATCTTAACCCCTTAATAATTTAAGGGGTTAAGATTTGTCTATTTATATTCGTGTTTAATATAAGAAAACATATTTAAATCCTGATACTTTTCTCTAAAATAAGCATAGTTTCTCAATAAGCCTTCGTGTTGGAAGCCTAATTTTTTTAATAACCCTTCTGAAGCAATATTTTCTGGATATACTACTGCCTCTATTCTATTCAGCTCTATCTGCTCAAAACCATATTTTATTATAGCGTTCACTGCTTCTTTCATGTATCCATACCCCCAATGCTCCTCTGCTAGCTCATATCCTATCTCAGCCCTTGAATGTGGTTTTTTCCAATTATGAAATCCGCATGTACCTATAAATATATTTCTATCATTCAACTCAATCCCCCATCTTATAGCCTCATTTGATTCAAAGGATTGGGAAAATTTGCATATAAGCGCTTTTGCCTCGGTTATTTCTGTCATAGGGAATCTACCATAATACTGCATTATTTTCTCGTTTGAAAATATCTTGAACATTTCTTCTACATTATTTTTCTCAAGCTTTCTTAATGTCAATCTTTCTGTTTTTATTACTGGAAATTCTATAAATATGCCATCTTTAATCATTTTTTCATCCCTTCCTGAATCAAATGTTTTTTTAGCCACTATTTTAACTTACTTACAAATTGAAGTCAGGTAAATTATCTTCTTCCTTGCTATATTTTTTATTCGCCTTCATTTTGTACATAATCTTATCTACTTGACTATACGAACTTTGAAAATCTGCTTGGTACTTTAAAATACCAAAGGATATATCAACTTTTTTATTCTGAATCTTATTTTTAAATTCTTTCCTAATACGGGAGATAATTCTTTTAGCTATTGCTTCATCTGCATCTTTCAAAATAATTAGAAACTCATCTCCGCCTAATCGTATAATAAAATCATTTTTCCTTATATGATTTTTTATAATAGTTACTATTCCTGCCAGTAGAGCATCTCCTTGACTATGTCCAAAGGTATCATTGTAATATTTTAAATTATCTACGTCTATTAAAATAAGAGTATCATCTATATTCATGTGTATATCTTCAAGAATGTTTCTGTTATATGCGCCGGTCAAGTGGTCTGTCACGGATTTTTCGTACATTTTGATTTTTTCATTATATATATTTGTAAACTCTAATATAATTGTAAAGCCTAAACCTATGGAATATATTATGATTCCGTAGGGGAACAAATATGGGGTATTAGCTTTTAATATTACGGATAACACTGTGTACACTAAAGTGAGTGTTACAAAACTCATTGAAAAAAAGAACTGTGATTTCTTGTACTTGAAAAATAATATAATTGTGTAAATTGGGCTAATAACCATAATTACATTTAGAATGTTAATTCTGCTCCTCAAATCAACAAAATCTCCACTTGTCATAACAAGAAGAATCCCCAGACCAACACTCAAAAATATAAGCTTTCTTACTTTTAAATTTAAATTAGTATACTTTTCTATACCTAAAATCAGAAAAGTTCCAGACCCATAACAAGATGAAAACAGTAGTTTTCTAACAAATAGAAAAGTATTAATATCGCCGGAATAAATTCTATATAGGCAGTCAAATGAGTATAATGATACTAAAATCGTGCTTAATCCTAAGCATAAATACATCATTCTATGTGCTTTATTAAATATCGATATAGTAATCATTATAAATGCAATTGCCATACTAATCCCCATCATAATCAGATGTATATCATTATTAATAAAGTTGAATGCACTAATCCTTTGTATAACATTTTTCTTTAAATCAATAAAAGGAGGAATATGCATTCCTACGTCATCTAATAAATACGCCTCAATCAGAAGATCATTCTTTTCTTTTAAAATTTTGTTATCTATGCTTATAACCTGTGCATAATTCCAGGTATTTGCAGTAGGGTTGTCAAAATCTCCAACCTGTGAAATTAAAAAATTATTGATATAAACTTTGAAAGCATAGCAACTTATCTTAGGTATTACCAATGTATCCCCCTCGGGCTTATCAAAGGAAGTTCTAAATTCAGCTAACCCTGATTTTTTTGGAAATTGATAATAAGGAAGCTCAATTTCTTTCGTATCATTATCAATTGTTAAAGACCAATTTTTATCCAAAACATAACCTGTCGGTCTTGGAAGGTAGCTTAAGGACCAAAATAGTATCAAAAATAGTAGACAAGCTATTAATATTTTTTTAATTCTCATCTCAAGCATCTCCATCAATAAAAATAGTGTAGTATGTATTTGCATTATTTCTATAAAAGTTTGAATATTCCTGTCTAATTTTGTGATTTAAATGAGAAATTAGAAACCGTAAGCCCCTGGGTTTTGGTTAGATTTTTCTAAAAAAAGTAATTTCAATAAAAAAATCGATAACCATTTAAAAGATTATCGATTTAAATACTACATTTAGATTCATTTGCTTCATGATCCTAATTTTCTTATACCACTCTATAGTATGGCAAATTTTCTCCCTATTCTAATATACATATCTAATCCTTTTAATAAAATATCTTCATTGAAATCAAACTTAGGATTATGTAAAGGATATACATATCCTAACTCTTCATTTTTAGAACCTAACATAAAAAATAATCCTGGCAATTCAGTCTGATAAAATCCAAAATCCTCTGATATGGTCATGGGATCCATTTCTATAAATTCTTCTTTATCCAAAATCTCAACAAACTCTTTAAAGAGTTTATTATCATTTACTACTGGTGGGCAGAAGTCGATAAATTCAGTTTCTATCTCTACATTGTACGTCTTTTCAATCCCCTCATTTATTTGCATCATCTTTCCTTTTATAAGTTTGTAAGTATTCATGTCAAAGGTTCTTAAGGTTCCTTCCAGTATTACTTCTTCAGCAATCAAGTTTCTAGCAGCTCCGCCATTGAATTTTCCGATAGTTAATACAGCGGGCTGTAAGGGATCTATATTTCTACTTATAATACTTTGATAACTGATAAGAAGCTGAGAAGCAGCATATAATGAATCCACACCATTATGAGGTTGTGCACCATGACTACTCTTTCCCTTCACAGTTATATTGAACTCTATAGTCTGAGCCATAAAAGGACCTGACCTTAACCCAATTTTACCTTCATATATTTCAGGCTGGACATGAAGTCCAAATATATTTTCAACATTATAGTTTTTGAATATCTTATCATTTAGTACAACTTCCGCGCCTCCAGCATTTTCCTCACCTGGTTGAAATAACAGTAGAACATCCCTTTTAATATTTTCAAGCTTTGATAGGTATATTGCAAAGCCAAGAAGAATAGCCATGTGTGCATCATGGCCGCAGCCATGCATTTTTTCATTTTTTGATGAAAATTCAAGGCCTGTATTCTCATTTATAGGTAGTGCATCTATATCTGCCCTAAAACATATAGGTCTTTTATTTGATTCCCCCTTCTTAAAGGCTAAAACTCCTGTCTTGGCTACAGACTCTACACGAAATCCTAACTCCAGTAACTTTTCTTTAATAAATCGAGAGGTTTCAAGTTCATTAAATGCTAACTCGGGTATTCCATGTAAGTGCCTTCTTATTTGTATAACTTCTTCCTTTAACTCCTCTATTCTCATTTTATATGCCCCCTAGATTCACTACTTCTTCTACCATGGTGACAGCTGCTATTCTCTTATCAATTAATATTTATTTAATAGCTCAACCATTAGGCCTTCATCTATGTTTCCGCCTGAAATAACCAGTGCAATATTTTTTCCTTTAATTTTATCGGGTTCTTGCATCAGTGCCGCAATTCCTATACAGCTGGAAGGCTCAGCTACAATTTTCTCTTTTCTTATCATATGTGACACTGCCTTTTCAATGAAGGATTCTTTAACTTCAATGATTTCATCGATACAATCCTTTGCCATTTCATAAGCTAATTCACCAACACCACCAACTAGTGCATCACACATTGTTTCAGCGATAGGATATTCACTATAAAATACGTTATCCTCTATTGATTTGATCATAGCTGGACATGCTTCAGTTTGCAGACCAATGATCTTGATTGAAGGTTTAATTGCCTTGGCGGCTACACTTATTCCTGTAATAAGTCCTCCTCCACCGATTGGAGCCATTATTGTATCTATGTCAGGATTTTGCTCTAATATTTCAAGGGCTGTGGTTCCCTGTCCAGCATATACAAGGGGATCAGAGTAATATGGATCTACATAGGTCATATCATGATTCTTTACATATTCCATACCAATACTATTGGCTTCATCGTAGTCCTCACCTACAATTTTTACCTCCCCCCCATAATATCTGATCTTATCAATCTTACTTTGAGGAGTTACCTTAGGTACAAAAATCAATACACTATCTATTCCTAATAAACTAGCTGCATAGCTGACTGCAGCACCATGATTACCGGAGGATACGGCTACAACACCTTTTTTCTTTTCTTCATCTGTTAGTGTAGTCATCTTGCTTAGCGCTCCTCTTATCTTAAAACTTTTAGGAGTTTGCAAACATTCAAGTTTAAAGTAATAGTTTATATCTTCATTACTTAAGTATATGGACTTTTCTAACGGAGTCATATATATTTTATCATTGATTCTTTTATGGGCTTCTACTACATCATTGTAATTAAACATACTAAAACCTCCCTATTATATTTCTACCTCTACACTTAATCCCTTTTCCTTAGCAATATCTAAAACAAGCTTAGAAGTCATTAAATCCTGAAGAGCAATACCTGTTGTATCATAAACAGTTATGTCATCATGGCTCTTTCTCCCCACAGCTTTTCCAACAATTACATCACCAATCTCTGAGATAATATCTTCTTTTTTTATAACTCCCTTCTTGATTGGTATTTCAGTTTCTCCTACATTTACTGCCTGATTTATATCGTCTACATACACTCTTGCAATACTAAAGATGTTCTCATCTATTTCCTGCTTACCTTCCATATCAGCACCTACACAACTGAAATGTGTCCCTTTCTTTACCCATTCCTTCATTATCATAGGTTCTCTAGAAGGTGTTGCAGATATTATAATATCACTTACTCCTACCGCCTCTTTAATATGAGATACAGCTTCAAACTTCACATCAAACTTTCTATAGAGCGCCTTATATATTTCAGAGCCTTCTTCATACTTAGATAAGAATTCATTCATTATTGTTCCTCTAATTGATTTACTAAGTCTAACTGCATTATCATAGTTCATTGCATCATATATTCTTACGGTCTTAATATTGTCCATTGCAATTAGTGTAGCAGTAATTTGAAATATTGATTGATGTCCTGCACCAACCATTAGTAGATTTTCTGATTCCTGTCTTGCTAGGTATTTTGCACCGATTGCACCTGCTGCACCGGTTCTCATGCCCGTTACATATACTGCATCTAGAATTCCTATAGGTCTACCTGTTTTGTCGTCAAATAGCATTGTAGTTCCAAACAATGCTGGTAAATTCTTTTTAGTATTTTCACCGAACCATGAAACTAGCTTTAATCCAAAGATATCTGCGCCCTTAAGGTGTCCTGATTTAATGTCCATATCGGCTTCGACACCTTCAAATTCATGAAATACCAATGGGAAGATATCAGTTTTTCCTTCTGTCTTTAGGGTGTAAACCTCTTCTACAGCCTCTATAACCTTTCTCATATCCAGTATTTCTTTAATAGTCTTCTGATTTAGAACTTTAATTTTAGACATTTTATCCTCCTTTAAATAATATTGCTATTTTCTATTGTCTTTTGGTATAGTAATAATTGAGGAAATTGCATAATTCTAATTTGGCACAATTGCATAATAAATGTGGTATAGCTCTAGGGAATTTAAGACTATATATAGTAGTAAGTTTTTTAGGATGGTAATTATGCAATTTGCTCAATTAACAACTTATATCTATAATCTATAGTTAAATTGTATAAATATATCACATTTAAATCTACAACCAATACATAAACTATTAAACCAACCAAATATTAATTGGAGGTTGAATATGAAGTCAAATGATAATTGGAAACCTGATAAGGCCTTATCTATTCCTCTTTATGAGCAGATAAAGGTCTATATTAAGAATAAAATTTCCCAAGGACACTGGCCAATCGGTTCTAAAATACCTACTCAAAGATCTCTTGCTAAACAATTTGAGGTTAATAGAAGTACAGTAATCACAGCTATCGAAGACCTTATTGCTGAAGGATTATTGGAGGGTAAAACAAAGGGCGGAACCGTTGTTAAAAATAATAATTCCCATTTAAAATCAAAAACTCTCCCTCCCGATTGGCTATCATATGTTAGAGCAGGGTTACACCAACCAAATTTCGATACTGTACAAAAGATTACTGTGTACGAGCGTTCCCCAAAAATGATTAAATTAGGGGCTGGCGAACTCTCACCTAATCTATTTCCTGAAGATTTAATGGATAATATCTCAAAAAGCCTAGTTAACAATACAAAGTCCCTTAGTTATGGACTTCCTAAGGGTTCATTGGAGTTAAGGCGAACTTTAAGTGAGTATTTAAAGACCGCAGGAATTATTGCAGATCCTGAGCAGATATTAATTGTATCCGGTGTACTCCAAGCTCTTCACCTGATTTCAATTGGAATACTCTATAAGGGATCGACAATTCTAACTGAAAAACCATCTTATATATACTCTGTACATGTGTTTCAATCGGCTAAGATGAAACTATTTGGAATCCCTATGGATGAAGATGGTTTACAGGTTAACAAGATTGCAAAATACAAAAGGCAAAGAAATGCAGCAATTTTATATACAATTCCATCATTTCAAAATCCTACTGGTATTTGTATGAGTGATAAGAAAAAGAAGCTTTAATCCAAAAATGTACTGAGGAATCTCTTCCTATAATCGAAGATGATACCTATAGGGAGCTTTATTTTGACAATGAGGCTCCAAAGCCATTAAAATCTTTTGATCAAAATGATTTAGTTTTATTTCTTGGTAGTATTTCCAAAACATTGTGTCCTGGCTTGCGCATTGGTTGGGTTGTTGGACACGAATCTGTAATCGATAGACTGGCAGACGTAAAAATGCAAACTGATTATGGCTCAAGCTCAATTTCACAGCTGGCAGTAAATGAATTAATTTCAGGTGGTTATTATTGTGATTATCTGCAAAATATACGAAAAGAACTGAAAGTCAGGAGAGACATTACTCTCACTGCCCTTGGAAAATACTTTTCAGATATTGCCGATTGGAAAGTTCCAAAGGGTGGCTATTTTGTATGGCTGCGTTTTAAGAGTCCACTGTCAATGCCAAAACTATTCAATGAGTGTCTATCAAAAGGACTATTTATAAACCCAGGTAATATCTATCAGTATAAGTCAAATCAGCATATAAGAATATCCTATTCCTATGCATCCTACAGAGAGCTAGAGTATGGTTTAAAGATTCTTTCTTATACTGTAAGAAAAATTGCTCTTATAAAATAGTAGTTTTTTCTTAAGCCTAATCTTCTTGTCTAGTAATAATTGGCCACTAATTATTAATGTATTTTTAATATAAGTGAACCCAGATTCTTTAAAGAAACTTAAGAATCTGGGTTTTATAAGATAATTAAATAAATTAAGTAAAGAATTAGAGGAATACAATTTCACTAGTATATGAATATTTATATCATGGTCGTAAATGTTCACATGAAGCTAGAGATAAGAAACTTTAAGGTTTAATATCTATAATATATTTTTTTAATACTTCATTTATTTTTGCTATATATTATGAAGCTTCTCCATCGCCCTCAAGCATCTTTAAATCATCTAGCTTAGTACTCTTACCAAAGAAATGAATGATTGCCCAAACTGCTACCAGACCTAAAGGTATAATTACTATAGGGCTTAAATTCATAAATCCAACTAACAGCAAACCAACTATGGCAAGTCCAGCTCCAGTCAATGCATATGGGATCTGGGTCTTAACGTGATGAAGATGGTCTGAACCAGACGACATTGAAGAAAGTATGGTTGTATCTGATATCGGTGAACAGTGATCTCCAAAGATAGCTCCTGCTAAAACTGCACTAAGTGAAGCTAACACTAGCGGTGAATCTGTAGGATTGACAGATACAAATGACGCTGCTAAGGGAACAGCTAAAGGAACAACTATGGTCATAGTACCCCATGATGTACCAGTTGCAAAGGCCACTAAACAGGATATTGTAAAAACAATGGCTGGTAGAAAACCTGCTGGCATATTGCTCTTAGATACAATCCCAACTAAGAAATCTGCAGTTCCAACACCTTTGATAACACTTCCTAGTGACCAAGAAAACACTAGTATTACACTTACATCTAGTAACCCCTTTGCTCCTTCAAACCAAGCATCAAAGGTTTCCTGAAGATTTAAGATTTTTTGAGTGTTTGCTAATATACCTGCTACTATACTTGCAGTAACAGCACCCCAAACAAGTACTTGACTAGAGTCTGCATTACCAAAGCAGGTTCTGAGTCCTTCTAGTGTAAAAGGATTAACACCTGGATCACTATTTAGATATCCATTGTACCAAAGACCAATAAACGAAACACCAATCAATGTCATAATAGGAATTATTGCATTATACGCTTTGTATTCCTTATTAGAATTGGTTTGCTTCACTTCTATATCACTATTTGATAATGGAATCGCATCATCGGCCATTAGCTTTCCAGTTAGTCTTGCTCTTTTTTCAGCTTCATACATAGGTCCAAAATCCTTACCCATATAGGCTAGCAAAAATACCATTGCTAGAGCAAAAATATTATAAAAATAATAGGGAATACTTCTGAAATACACATCATATGCATTGACATCAATTCCAAGTGATTCGAAGGCAGTATTGATAAGACCTAATTCAAAACCAATCCAAGTCGAAATAAGAGCTATTCCTGCAACGGGTGAGGCTGTTGAATCAACAATATATGAGAGTTTCTCACGTGAAACCTTTAATTTATCTGTTAGTGGTCGCATAGTTGGACCTACAATGAGAAGGTTTGCAAGATCATCGAAAAATACAAGGCAACCTAATATTCCAGTTACAATTTGTGCACTCATAGGAGTTTTTGCTTTCTTTATCAAGTAATTTGCTATTGCTTGGGTACCTCCCATTTTAGTTATAATACCAATCATACCACCTATTGTAATTGTGAATATGATAATAGCCGCATACCATGAATCGGCTAGGGAAGGAATCATGTATGCATCTAGAGTTCGCAGAAAACCATAGAAAGGATTCCATCCATTTAGCATTAAAGCCCCACTAAAAACACCTATAAATAGTGATAGAACAACTTGTTTAGTAACAAATGCCAGAACAATGGCGATAAGAGGTGGTAATAAACTTAACCAACCAAAATTCACAGCATCCTCTCCTTCTGAGGCAGCTAAAACTGGAGTTGTAGTAGAAAGGATTAAAATAAAGGCAAGTGCAATTAAAAGAATTTTTTTGTTACCCATCTCATTTCCTCCTTTAATCTATCTTTAGTTAGGTTCCTTTTTTGTTTAACCAATATAATTTTTTTACAATATTTAGATATCTAAATATTTTTTTGCTAATATCCTCTAATTCTTTACTATAATCTAGATTAGTACTTATTTAATAATTCAACCATTAATTCTTCATCTATATTTCCCCCAGAAATAACTAATGCAACATTTTTTCCATTAATTTTCTCTGGTTCTTGTAGAATGGCACCAACGCATATACAGCTTGAAGGCTCAGCTATAACCTTCTCTTTTTTTATCATATGTGACACAGCCTTTTCTATAAAGGATTCCTTCACTACAATAATCTCATCTATACATTCACTTGCCCTTTTATAGGCTATTTCTCCAACACCACCAACTAATGCTTCACAAATAGATGGTTCAGTAGGGTAGGCATCATAAAACACATTGTCTTCAATGGCTTTAACCATAGCTGGACAAGCTTCTGTTTGTAATCCAATAATTTTGACGGCTGGATTGATTTTCTTTGCTGCAACACTTATTCCCGTTATCAATCCTCCACCACCGATTGGAACCAAGATTGTATCGATATTTGGATTTTGCTCAAATATTTCAAGTGCGACTGTTCCTTGACCAGCATATACAACTGGATCACTATAATATGCATCTATATAAGTCATATCGTAATCTTCAATATGCTTCATACCATATTCGTGTACTTCATCATAGTTCTTACCAACAATCTTAACGTTACCACCATAATATCTAATTTTCTCAATTTTACTTTTAGGAGTAGCCTCAGATACAAATATCAACACATTATCTATTCCTAATAATCTAGAAGCATAACTAACTGCCGCGCCATGATTTCCCGAGGATATGGCAACAACTCCTCTTTTCTTTTCTTCCTCTGTTAATGTAGTCATTTTACTTAGTGCTCCCCTTAATTTAAAGCTTTTAGGAGGTTGTAAATTCTCAAGTTTTAAATAATAGTTTGTATTTTCATTACTTAAATATATTGATTTATCTAATGGAGTCATATATATTTTATCTTTAATTCTTGTGTATGCTTCTACCACATTATTATAGTTAAACATGTTAATTCTCCTTCTTTGGTTTTAGCTGTATACTTTTGAATTTTTAACAAACCATTCCCTCCAGAACATGTATTAACAGAGGGAACAGTTTGTAACCCTTCCAATGTAAGTTCATATCTTGTTTCATACAAATATAGATTTAGCAGCTATTTATTTTTTCATTTCCCTTAAGAATTCAGATATTTTTTCTAAACCAGCTTCAATTACCTTAGGACTATAGGCATATCCCATTCTTACATATCCTTCCATATCCAAGGCCTTACCTGGTACTAGCATAACTCCCTTTTCTTCTAATAGTTTGACACAGAATTCCTCAGAAAGCATATCAATATCATATTTTAGGAAGGCCGTTGTTCCTGCTTTAGGTCTCACATAGCTTATTAACGGCTCATTTGCAACCCATTTATCTAATATCTCAATGTTATTTCTAACTATTTTTAAGTTTCTCTTTAATATTGTTTCCTTATTCTCAATTGCTATGGCAGCTAATCTATCATCAATCTTTCCACAACTGATAGTATTATAGTCTCTACGTCTATTTACGTCCTCAATAAAATCCTTTGGTCCTGCTACCCATCCGAGTCTTAATCCAGCTAATGAAAAGGTCTTTGACATACTTGCTGTACTAATACCTTTCTCGTATAGATCCGCAATAGAAGTAGTAAAGCTCTCTTCTTCGTGGCTTAATCCTCTATAAGCTTCATCACAAAGAACATAAGCTCCACAGGATTTAGCGATTTCAACTATTTCCTTTAAGAACTCCTCATCCATTAATGCTCCCGTTGGGTTATTAGGGTTGTTTATACATATCAGTTTAGTTTTATCATTAATGTAGGATCTTAACTCGTCTAAGTCAGGTAAAAAATTGTTCTCAGATTTTAGTTGCAAAATCTTCACATCGGCACCAAAGGCCTCTGGAATAGAGTAGTGCTGTTGATAGGTAGGAAGTACTGAAATCACCCTATCACCCGGTTCAACCAACGCAAAAATCGTTAGTGCATTTGCTCCAATTGCACCATGAGTGATTGTAATATTTTCTATATCAATATTTTTGTAAAGCCCAGTGATTCCCTTTCTTAATCTAGTAGACCCTTCTATATCACCATAGTTAAGCTGCATGGCTAGAATTTCATCAATAATTTCTTGTTTATTCCCTGAAATATCTAAAAGTTCTTCAACGGTTAATGATTCAACACAGGTCTCTGCTAGGTTGTACTCACAGTTGTTTTCATATAGATTCATCCAAATTTCAACACCGAAATCCTTAATCTTCATGTTATTTCACCTCTCTATTATTTTTTATAAGTTTACCTCTACTCCTAATCCCTTTTCGTCAGCAATATCTAAAACAAGCTTAGAAGTCAATAGATCCTGAAGTGCAATACCAGTAGTGTCATAAACAGTTATGTCATCGTCGGACTTTCTTCCTTCAGCTCTTCCTTTAATCACATCTCCAATTTCTGCAATGATATCTTCTTTTGATATTGCGCCTTTCTTTATAGGAATTTCAGTCTCTCCTACATTTACGGCTTGGCCAACATCATCTACATATACCCTTGCTATGCTGAAAATATTTTCATCTATTTCCTGCTTTCCTTCCATATCGGCTCCAACACAGCTGAAATGAGTTCCTTTTTTTACCCATTCCTTCATTATCATAGGCTTTCTAGAAGGTGTCGCAGATATGATTATATCACTTAATCCTACTGCCTCTTCAATATCTGATACTGCTTCAAATTTCACATCAAACTTTTTAGAAAGTTCCTTATATAATTCTGAACCCTCTTCATATTTAGATAAAAACTTATTCATTATCTTTTCTTTAATTGATTCACTTAAAGCCAATGCCTTATCATAGTTCATTGGATCATATATTCTTACTGTCTTTATGTTATCCATTGCAATTAACGTAGCAGTAATCTGGAATGTTGCTTGATGTCCTGCACCAACCATTAGTAGATTTTCTGAGTCCTTTCTTGCTAGATACTTTGCACCAATTGCTCCAGCAGCTCCAGTTCTCATACCAGTTATATACTCTGCATCTAAAATCGCTAGTGGCCTACCGGTTTTACCGTCAAATAACATTGTAGTTCCAAATAATGCAGGTAAATCCTTTTTAGGATTTTCACCAAACCATGAAACAAGCTTAAGTCCAAAGATGTCTGCGCCTTTAAGATGTCCCGACTTAATATCCATGTCGGCTACACCTCTCTCAAATTCATGGAATACCATTGGAAAAAGCTCTGCTTCCCCTTCTGCTTTTAGGGTATAAACTTTTTCAACGGTTTCAATAACCTGTTTCATATCTAGTATTTCTTCAATTACCTCTTGATTAAAAACTTTAATTTTAGACATGTCTTACCTCCTTAAAATTTTTGAACACATAATAGTAAGTTTACAAATTTTCTTTAACTTATTACTAAAAAAACTACACATCTACATCAAATTCGATATAGATATTTTTCTTTAACTTCTTACTTAGTATTATAATTCCATTTTCTCAGATGTATTTCCTTTGTGATAAACTATAACAATTCAGAGTCTTTTTGTGATTTCAACAACCTCTTCAGAAATTACAGTATTTCTTTAAAAACTCTTAAAGCGTTCTTATAAAATATTTTCTCTATTTCATCATATGTAAACCCTTCTTTTCTTAAACCGATCTCAAGCTTTTCTATCTCTCCAATATTTTGTATTTCCATATTACCATCATCAATATCACCATCAAAGTCTGTCCCTATTGCTATAGACTCTATCCCTCCTGTTCTGATAATATGTTTGATGTGTCTAACCATGTTTTTCACATTACTTACTTCATCATCACCTAAAAATTCTCCACAAAAATTTAATCCAATTATTCCTCCTGTTTCTGAGAGTTTCCTTATCATATCATCAGTCATATTTCTTGTATTATTTACTATTGTTCTAGCATTTGAATGGGTAGCTACTATTGGATTTCTACTGTGTTTAAATACATCATAGGCTCCTCCATCAGAAAGGTGTGATATATCAATAATAATACCTAATTCATCCATAAGCTCGATTGCCTCTACGCCAAATTTCTTGAGTCCTTTGTTCATAATTTGGGGATTTTCTGAATTAGGATATCCAAAGCAGTTTTCATAATTCCATGTTAAAGACATCATTCTAATGTTTCTATTATATAGATCTTTTATTCTCTCAAGATCTCCTTCTACAGGTCCTGAATCTTCAATAGATATTAGGATTGATATTTTTCCATCTTCATAATTTTTGTCTATATCATCACTTTTTTTAATTATAGCTAGTTCGTCGGGATACATACTTATGGTTTTGATATAAAAATTATAGAAACCTATTATTTTTTCATACATATTTTCATCGTTAACAAAGTCATTATATATTGCTAAGCATTGTACAAATGATTTTGCTTTTCTCATTTTTTCAATATCAATTTGGAACATATTCTCCTGCATATTACTTGTATTTTTAAGATACATTTCAAGCATAGTGTCAGCATGAAGATCGATTAGTCTCAATTTTTATTCCTCCCAATTTTTTATTCTTTTCACAACAGTTTATCTATAGTAGATCAATGGGATGTTTAAGCGATTAAAGCGAAAACATCCCACGGTGTTGATATTTTATCCAATATTGAGCCTTGTCCATTTCCTATCTTTAAATTTTTTGATCAATATACCATTAAATATTATGAAAGTTATTATCTCCGCATACCACATTCCCGCTACACCTTTTTGTAGAGGGATTATAAAAATATATGCTATCGGTATTAACATAATCAACCTTAGGGCAGTTATTACCATAACTCCCCTTGTATCTCCAGCTCCCCTTAAGGCTCCTAACATAATTGTCTTAAGGTTTAGAAATGGCTGGTCTATTCCAACTAGGTACATAGTGAGTATTGATATTTTAATTATTTCTGTTTCTGTAGTAAATACCCTTAGTAATCCACCGGGGAATATAAAGAAAATGCTTCCCATAAAAATACCCCATACTATGCCTATAATAGAGACTGTATATCCAGTTTCTACAGCTTTTTCAATATTCCTTTCCCCTAAGGCCTTACCAACTAGGGTTGCAGCTGCAATTGCTAATCCGGAAGCAGGCATGAAAGATATAGCCTCAATATTTAAGATTATTCTGAAGGCAGCTTCAGAATTTGTATCTAATTGAGCTACAAATACATTTATTATAGTAAATGACATTTGCACTAAGGTCTGTTCAATTGCTCCTGGATAACTGAGTTGCCATAGGTATCTAACTATTTTCTTTTCTAATCTCATATCTTTAAATGAAAGATGTACTTTTCCATCTTTGATAAAAAGTACATAGATATATAATAATACGCCTATCAGTCTAGATACAACAGTAGCCCATGCAGCCCCTGCTATTCCAAGCTCTGGAAATGGACCTACTCCTTCTATTAAGATATAGTTACCTATAATATTGAGTATATTTGAGATTCCTGTGATGACCATAGGCGTAGCTGTGTTTCCTGCACCCCTCAAAATTGAAGCACATGCGAATGATATAAACATAAATATCATTCCTGTTATTATTATATAGTAATATTCTAAGGTTAAAGTCTTTACTACTTTGGACAAATCATATATTCCAAATATCCGATTTGAGAATATAGCACCCAATACCATTATAATTACACCAATAATCACGTTTATTGTTATGTTTTGTCCAGCTATTTTATTAAGGTTACTGTAGTTCTTTTCTCCATATGCTCTTGAGATCAAAACTGTTGCTCCAGTATTGAATGCAGAAAATACCATAATTAAAGTAAAAACTATTTGATTTGCATAACCTAAAGCAACTAATGCCTCATATCCAATAAAGTGACTTATCATAAGGGTGTCCGATAACCCTAATAATGTATTGAGACTCATCTCACCTATGGCAGGTATAGATATTGCAAATATAGATAGTAAAAGAGCTTTTCGCTCTCGAATGATTTGCATTTTATCACATCTTCCATATGAATTACTTATTTTATTTTTCTTAGCACTTCACATAATAAATTAAAAATTCTCTCTGTTGAAGATATACTTAGATGTTCGTTTGGGGTATGTACATCGTACATATCAGGCCCAAAGGATATGGTATCAAGATTCCCTATTTTTTCAATTAGAAAACCACATTCTAAACCCGCATGAATTTCCTCTATCTTTGACTTCTTCCCTACTATCACTTCATATGTTTTTGCACAAAGATCTCTTATTCGAGATTCCTTTGCATATTCCCAACCAGGATAGAAATCTTCATCTTCATACTCAACACCTAAAGATTTTGCAAGTTGTTTAATGTTACTTATGAAATCATCTATTAGTGATTCTACAGAGCTTCTTGGTGAACTGGTTAGTTTTATGTACTCTTCTTCTGTTACTATTACGCCAAGGTTGTTTGAATAAATAACAATATCTATTTCAGTACTTTTTACCCTTGGTCCATTAGGGATAAGGTTGATTGCTGCTAACATTTTAAATACTGTCTCTTGATCTAAAACTTTGGATACAGATTCTGCTTTTTCTACTGAAACCTCAACTCCTGGATCGGAAAATTTATATTCATTTTTTAATATACTGTCCCATTTTTTTATTAATTCTTCTACTTTTTCACCTTCGTTGGTTAATATAACTGCTTCTGATTCCCTTGGAATTGCATTATTTCTAGATCCACCATTTATTTCTGCTATTTGAATTTTTGCTTCTTCATTAAGATTATATAATACTCTTCCAATAAGTTTATTTGCATTTCCTCTTTCCAAGTGTATATCCGCTCCTGAATGTCCTCCTTGGAGTCCTTTTATTAAAATCCTATAAGCTGATTCATATTTAGGTTCTACTCTTTTAATAGGTATTTTTAGGAATACTACTGCGCCACCTGCACACCCGGCTGTGAAAGTTCCTTCATCCTCACTATCCATATTTATCAAGATTGTACCATTAAATTGACTACCATCTAGTTCAATTACCCCTGTCATACCTGCTTCTTCATCTGTTGTTATTAAAATTTCTAATGGAGGATGTGGGATATCTTCAGAGTCAAGCAACGCAAGACAATATGCTACTGCTACACCATTATCGGCTCCTAAGGTAGTATCTGTAGCATATATGCAATCATCTACAATTCTTAGCTTTATTGGATCCTTTTCGAAATCATGGTCTATGTCCTTATTTTTATCACAAACCATGTCCATATGACCTTGAATAATAACTGTAGGTGCATTCTCGTATCCCTTTGTAGCAGGCTTTTTTATTATAATATTTAATGCATTATCTTGTACTACCTTCAACCCTTTTTCTTTCGAAAGATTATAAAGATAATCACTTACTTGTTTCTCATTTTTTGAACCTCTAGGTCTCTTTGATATTTCTTCAAAATAATAAAATACTTTTTCTGGTTTTAACCCATCTAGTACTCTTGTCATATGTGTTCTTCTCCTTTATTTTTTTGCTTATTGTCACAAATTAACTGAATGCATAATTTTATGTATTCTTCTTAATTAGGTATTAAATTCGTTCCGATTGATCACCTCTATAATAAACTATAATATTTTGCTATATTTTTGTGTTTTTCCTAAAATGTATCTACAAGACCTATATTCATGATGTATAATTAATAAAACTTACTACCATAGAGGCTTTGCTAATGGTCTTTAAGTAAAAAACTATCAGTAATTTTTAAATAAAGAATATAACAATTCCTTTTTAATTAAGGCTCTGTTAAAGAATCATGTTGAATAATGACATTTTTTAATGGGAGGCTTTCTTAAGGTTCCCATAGTTCGTAATTTAAGAATATTACGTATTACTATAACTTTAACATAGGTTCATTTTCTATACTATTACCAGTTTATTTCTAAACCTACTCCAACTTCATTCACAGGTAAAGCTTTATGTATCTCTGCTCTAACAGCGAATGAGGTGCAATGGCAAGGATATAATTCCTTTAAATTGTTCTGTTTTAAATAATCGATAGTTTTATTAACCTGTTCCGTTACTTCAAATAAATGAAATCCGCCTATAACTCCTAGCACTCTATTATCTTTACATACTCCTTTTGCATATTCTATTATATTGCATATACCACTATGGGAGCATCCTGTAATAATATAAATGCCATTCTCACTTTTATATACAAGAGCTGTATCATCTACTATATAATCATCAACTAATTTTTCTCCAATAATTTGTTTACCCATTGGTTCTCTGTTTTCAAAGTCGTTTATTTGAGGTATTTCCCCTAAAAAAATTATATGTTTGCTAACTTTAATAGGCTCTTTAGAAAGAATTAGATTACATGTTTCTTTTAGTTTTTCTTGTAAAATAGGAGAGCCAATTTTTAAACTGTCTATTACTTTTTCATTGAATGCATCCGGATGGGCAATGATAGAAATATTATTTTTGTGATTTTGTTCAAAGTAGTATTTTAATCCTCTTGTGTGGTCATCGTGACCATGTGAAATAACAATAGCGCTTATATTTTCTAGATCTACACCCAATTCAGTTGAATTTCTTAGAAATAAATCAGAATACCCTACATCCAATAGTAAGCTAATATCCTCATCTTCAATATAATACGAAACAGCAGGTTCGCCACAATAATATTGGTCAATGTATGTATTATTGTCTACTAAAACTTTTAGTTTCATCTCGTTCCCCCCTCTATTTAATATGAATAAGCTTCACAATGAGCGGTATGGAATTGAATCATAAAGTATTTACGCTTTATGATATCTTTCTCTATATCAAAAGCTGAAGACATTTGAACCAGTACATATAATTTGAAAGTTACTTTGTATATAATATTCATTTTCAACATCATAATTTCTTCTTCACACCTACATAGTTATTCTTCATTTTTTATTATCGATTCAGTTACCATATCGTATTTTAAAATATCCTCATTAGTCATATACAGCATATCATTTGCAGGAGCTGCATAGATTGTAAACCAGTAAAAATCCTCTTTCCCAAGCATCTCTTTAGTATATTCTACATACATTCCATGATACTCATGGTCTTTTGGAAGGTTCTTTGCCTCTGTTCCATTTCCATCACTCCATGAATGTACCCCTACTTTTGCGCCATCCGCCATGGTTCTTTTATTTCCAGCAAGGAAAAAGTCTACTCCACCAGAAGCAATATGACTATTTTTAGTAATATGAGTATTTAAGCCCTTTTTACGAACCCAATGACACATCGGTATATTCGCTTCATCATTCAATGAACCTGGTACATCCATCATAACTATAGTCTTTGTCTGTGGATTTTCTGATATCACCTTTTTTAGCGATGCTGGTGTTTTTCCATTGATTTCACCATTCATATATAATTTGTCGCCTTTCACTTCAAAGGTTGTAGTTTCAGCCATTTCTAGAAAGAAGATTTCTACATTCATTCTAAATAAATCATTAGTAAAATACACTATAACGCCTATTAAAATGGTGATAGCAATAATGGAAACTATACCAATACCAATTTTCTTCTTCATTGAATTTCCCCCTAATTTCAACATTGCATTCATAATTATCGGTGTATTCTCCTGTGTTTTTACATCCTACCAGGAGATTACACCGTAAATTATTCAATCTCTTTTTCCCTATTTTTCCTTTCCTTCGATATACGCTTTGTCAAGGTAAAGCATAGATGTAGAAGTCATCTTATATCCCATTACATGCTTTTTCATTAAAACTGGCTGTGATAAATAGTACAATGGAGCAACAACATGCTGATTCATCCATATATCTTCGGCTTTATGCATATATTCAAGACCTTCTTTTGTATCCAAAGCAACCTTTGCACTTTTTATTAGTTTATCAAATTCCTCATTATTATATTGTGTACTATTGTTGCCGCTACCTGTAATCCACATATCTAAAAATGTCATTGGATGTATATAGTCTCCATTCCAACCTGCTAATCCAACTTGAAAATTACCAGCTCCGAGATCAGAATAATGCACTTTTCCTTCCTGAGGTAATAATTCAATTTCTGTTATACCTAAATTATTTTTCCACATTTCCATAATAGCTTCCGCTATCCTTTGATTACCAGAACCTGATTGAATATTTAATTTTATTTTAGGTAAGCCTTTGCCTTCTGGATATCCTGCCTCCGCCAGCAACTTTCTGGCTTCTTCAATCTTAGCATTATCAGGGTCAATATCGTAAGATCCTCCATTTTCTCTAAAATCTTCTCCTCCTAGGTTTATCCCAAATGGAACTAACCCTACAGCAGGTTTTTCACCTCCTAAGGTGATTCTACTCGTAATAAGCTTTCTATCTATAGCTAGAGAAAAAGCCTTTCTAACTCTCATATCGTCAAAGGGTTTTACTTTAGTATTAAACTCAAAATACTGAATTGATAGTGTTGGTTGTAAATAAAAGTCTTCACTTTCAACTGTTAGTCGTGGAATTTCTGTAGATGGTACATGATAACTCCCATCAATCTGTCCTGATTCAAAGGCTGCTAAAGCCGTAGAAGCATCACCAATTATTTGAAAACGTATTTCTTCTAGCTTCACTTCATCAGAATTCCAATAATTATCATTTTTCATTAATGCTACTTCTTCATTTTGCTTCCAATTACTAACTTTAAATGGTCCGTTACTTACTAATGACTTAGAGTCAAGTGTCCATTTTTCAGGATTTCTCTCCACTATGTCTTCTCTTACAGGAAAATATGTGATAAAAGCAAAAATATTAAAAATGTAGCTTACTGGAGCTTCTAACGTAACCTTTAAGATTCTTTCATCAACAGCTTTTACTCCTAATTCTTCAGGATTAACATTGCCCTCTACTACTTCTTCTCCATTTTTTAAGTAATAAAAGAAATACGCAAATTCAGAAGCGGTTTTAGGATCTACTGCTCTTTTCCAAGCATACTCAAAATCACGTGCTGTTACTGGTTTCCCATCTGACCACTTTGCATCTTCTCTTATAGTAAATGTGTATTCTGTTTGATCATCGCTAACTTCCCACCTCTCAGCTGCGGCGGGTACTACAGTACCATCCTCGTTAACCTTTACTAAACCTTCAAAGGAGTTAGCAATTACGTATATACCATTATTCTCTGCGGCAAGTCCTGGGTCTAAGGTTTCTGGATTAGCATTTAAAGCATAATCTAAAACTTGTTCCTCTACTCCATCACTAGCTTTTTCATTTTGCTTTGTTTTATTTACTTCATTTGTATCAGTTGTTTCTTGCTTACAACCTGAAAAAGTAGATAAAGCCAATATCACTACTAAAAATACTGCAACACTCTTCTTTAACATTTTTAATCCTCCTTAAATAATTTTAATATACTAAATGTTCAAAGAGCATCAATCTATGCACTTTGCTCACATAATATCAATATCATTACTTTTGAAAACTCATTACCCTCGAACTATTTTCTAAGAGATGGCAAGCAGCCATATGCCCATTACTAATTTCTCTGAGCTTCGGTTCCTCTTGGTCACATATTTTTATAGCATATTTACATCTTGTTCTAAACCTGCAGCCCGTAGGAAGATTTATTGGACTAGGAACATCGCCCTCCAATATTTCTCTTTGCTTTTTCTCTGATATGTCGGGATCTGCTATCGGAATTGCAGACATTAGTGCCTGTGTGTATGGATGCTTAGGATTCTTATATAGCTCTTTACTATCTGCAACTTCAACTAATTTACCTAGATACATAACCCCAATTCTATCGCAAATATGTTGCACCATTGCTAAATCATGGGCAATAAAAAGATAAGTTAGTCCCAGCTCTTTTTGAAGATCTTCAAGCATATTCACAACTTGAGCCTGAACAGATACATCAAGGGCTGATGTAGGTTCATCACAAATTATAAAGTCTGGTTTTACTGCTAGTGCCCTTGCTATCCCTATACGTTGTCTCTGTCCTCCACTAAATTCATGGGGATATCTATAGGCATGTTCTTTACTAAGCCCCACCATTTCAAGTAGCTCGGTAACCTTTTTCTCCCTTTCCTTCCCCGATGCAATATTGTGTACATACATTGGTTCACCAATGATTTCACTAACAGACATCCTGGTATTCAATGATGCGTATGGGTCTTGAAATATCATTTGAATTCTTTTTTTAAAGGGCTTTAACTGTTTCTCACTTAGTGATCCTATATCTGTACCATCAAATCTAACTTCACCTGCTGTTAGATTATAAAGTCTGATTAAGGTTCTCCCTATAGTTGTTTTTCCGCATCCCGATTCCCCAACCAAACCAAATGTTTCTCCTTTTTTTATCTGAAAGCTCACACCATCCACTGCTTTAACATACTCTTTTTTTCTACCGAAAAACCCCTTGGTAATTGGGAAATGTTTCTTAAGACCTTTTACTTCTACTAGAACGTCGCCATTTTCTATAACCATTACTTACTCCCCCTTTACCATCATTATTCATTTCAACCTTTGGTGCATCTTCATGGAGCAACCAGCAGGCCGATTTATGAGTTGGAGTTATACTTGTGTATTCAGGTGCTCTTTCCATACATATATACATTGTATGGTCACATCTTGGAGCAAATGGGCAGCCCAGTGGAGGGTTTAGTAAATCAGGAGGAGATCCTAATATTGGTACTAATTTCTTTTTCTCTTCTTCAAGATTTATTTTAGGTATAGCCTTTAACAAGCCTATGGTGTATGGATGCTTAGGATTATAAAAAATATCCCTTGAAGTTCCCTCTTCCATAACCTGTCCACCATACATAACTATAATTCTTGAACATACGTCTACAACGACACCCAAGTCATGTGATATAAGGATAATAGAAGTATTAAGCTTCTTCTTAAGGTCTTTCATTAATTCTAGTATTTGGGCTTGTATAGTAACATCCAATGCAGTGGTAGGTTCATCTGCTATTAATAGATCAGGTTCACAGGAAAGTGCAATGGCAATCATTGCCCTCTGTTTCATTCCTCCACTACATTCGTGTGGATAGCTATCTATACGCTTTTCGGGTGAAGGTATCCCTACGAGCTCAAGCATTTTTATAGCTTTTTTTCTAGCCTCTGCGGAGTTTAACCCTTGATGTCTTTTTATTACGCTCATTATCTGGTTTCCTATGGTATATACGGGATTTAGTGATGTCATTGGATCTTGGAATATCATTGCAATTTCATTTCCCCTAATTGTCGACATATCCTTATTAGTTTTATCAACTATATTTTCATCTTTAAAAATTATTTCTCCCTCTTTGATCTTACCTGGATGCTGTAATAATCTCATAATAGCCTGTGAAGTCACACTTTTGCCACTTCCAGATTCTCCTACTATACCAATAGCTTCACCTTTATCTAAATCAAAGCTTACACCTCGAACTGCCTTGATTTCTCCAACATCACAGTAAAAGGATGTGTGTAAATTCTTTATACTCAATAGTCTTTCTGCCATTAATTTCTACCCCTTTCCTACTTACGCAACCTTGGATCAAGGGCATCTCTTAATCCGTCACCTAATAAATTAAAAGCTAATATTGTAATAGAAATAGCTGCTGCTGGAAAAAACAATTGATAGGGATATGTCTGCAACCCTTCTAAAGCGTTTTCACAAAGTGTTCCCCAAGAAGCTTGAGGTGCTGGTATACCAAGCCCAATGAAGCTCAAAAATGCTTCTGTAAATATTGCATCCGGTATCATAAATGTCAGGGAAACCATTATAGGCCCTATGGCATTAGGTAATAAATGCCTCGTCAATATCCTGAAATTACTTACTCCTATGGTCTTTGCAGCCATAACATATTCTTGAGATTTCAAACTTAAAATCTCACCTCTTACTAGACGTGCTGTACCTATCCAAAAGACAACACCCATAGCTATGATTATTGTTTTTAACCCCGGACCTATGGCTACCATCAGAAGAATGATATACAGCATCATTGGTACGGCAGAAAGAACATCGACAATTCGTATCATGATATTGTCAACCCAACCACCTAAATAACCGGCTATTCCTCCATATAAAATTCCTATGAAACAGTTTACTATTGTTGCTATTAAAGCCACTAAAAGAGAAATTCGTGCTCCATGCATCAGTCTAACTAATAAGTCTCTTCCAAGTTTATCTGTTCCGAGTCTAAATGACTTGTTGAAAACCTTTTTATACAAGGGATACTCAGAGCTATCTTCATTCATTAATCTAATTGGCTTTTTGCTAAAATCTAATATTATCTTTTCCCTATCTATCTCATAGATCTTCTTTTTATTAATCATATCTTCTTCTACAGGATCTATAAATGCCAATATTTCACCGCTTTCCGAAGTCTTGTATACTCTTAAACCGTTAGCTATATGCACATAACTGTCTTCATCGATTTTATTGATAGACAATCTAAATGACAAACTTGCAAAGTCTAAGTTCTGTTCATCATAATCGTATTTGCTAAACATAGGTCCAAAAGTTGCAATCATACTTACTAAAATAATAATCATTAAAGCCGTAATTGCTATCTTATTTTTCTTCAACCTTCTCCATGCTTCTTGGAGATAAGTATAGCTTGGTCTCGATATAACATCTCCTAGGTTATCTTTACCATCATATTTATTCCATTTTTCCTTAGGAATAATTTCCTTTTTACTTAATACATCATTCATAACTTTTTATCTCCTTTATTCATGAATCTTAATTCTTGGATCAATGATTCCATAAAGTATATCTACAATTAAAACAGCAACTACTAAGAGAAATGTATCAAATATTGTTATCCCCATAATTGTTGTATAATCTCTATTCGATATACTCTCAACAAAATATCTACCCATACCGGGCAGTGCAAAGATTCTTTCTGTAACAAAGGAGCCTGCTAATACAGCAGAAGCCATAGGCCCTAAGTAACTTACTACTGGAATTATTCCATTTCTTAATGCATGTTTAAAGATAACTACAAATTCTGACATTCCACAGGCCCTAGCCGTCTTAATATATTCCTGTTCCATTATTTCTACCATGCTTGACCGTACAAGCCTTGCAATAAATGATAAAGAATAACCAGATAGTGCCACTACGGGTAAAATATAGCCCTTCCAACTTTTTACGCCATACACTGGGAGCCAACCCAATTTAAGTCCAAAGACATAGATAAGTATAGTGGCTATTACAAACCCTGGTATACAGACACCTAATGTAGCCATTAACAGTATTGTATAGTCCTGCCATTTGCTCTGTTTTAGAGCTGATATGACACCGGCACATATTCCAAATATTACTGCTACAGATATTGATAAAATTCCTAGCTTTGCGGATGTTGGAAAACCATTTTTTATAAAATCATTTACTGATTGACCCTGATTTTTAAAAGAAGGTCCTAAATCTAGCCTAATAACACCACCTAAATAATCAAAGTACTGCTTTATATAGGAGTCATCTAAGTGATACTTTTCGTTCAAGGCTTCTAAAACAGCTGGTGGTAATTTTTTTTCTTTTGTAAATGGGCCTCCTGGTACTGCGTGCATTAAAACAAATGTTATTGTTATAACCATCCAGATAGTTAAAAACATAAGCATTATTCTCTTTAATATATATTTACTCAATACTAGTCACCTCCTATTTCACAAAGGGCTCATTTAATTCTTCAGTTCCATTTAAAACAAATCTCCCATCTCTAATAATATCTATTTCCTCTCCTTCCTTTGTAATGCTTGATATCACACCTATGGAATCATATGGCAATGTAATATCTGTATGACAGTTTGTATATGCTCCATATTTATCTTCTTTTCTAGTAATGGATTTTTCGTTATCCTTAGCCACTACTTCTTTATTGTCTATCAAGTTATAAATCCTATTATCTTCTACCCATGAAAAGCATGTATCTCCTATAGCAAAATGAGGCCCCATCTTTTCAATAATCAATATTGGTAGTTTATCAATTATCTTGTATTTTTCCGAAATAACATAGGCTAGTGTATTGGTTCCTATGGCAAATTCGCTTAATGGTAAAGTATTATGAGGAAATAAAAGGTTTTCTTTAATATAGCTTCTATTATCATCCTCTTTTTCAAAGTTACTGCATATATAGTCAGTAATTATACCATCCTTAAATTCTAGCTTTAAATCTATATAGTTGAATCCATCTAAATATGTTTCTTCAACATGTATCAATCCATTTGTCCCCTTAAGTAATGGAGTTGTAAAAACTTCACCTAATGGTATATTTACATCTGCCCCACAATTCAAAAAGTTAGTTTCCTTCCCCGGGCATTTTAACTCCTGTAAATTGACCTTGATATCAGTTAAATTTTTTCCTTTTCCCTTGATGTACACATATTCACCCTTATCAAGAACATCTATAATATTCTGCTGTATAATTTCATTTTTCCCATTGTCAAGCATATTGATTTTTAAAATATCTTCAAATATTTCTTCGTAATTGTCACCTATTTCAGGTGTGGGAAATGCTACTATACAAAAACTAGTTTCTACTCTCGGTGCATATTTTTCTATAATCTCTAGTCTTTTAGTCTTATAGACTCCCTCAAGTGACATCTGTACTTCTGAAAATTTCAAAGGCTCAGATTTTTTTTCAGGTGAGAAAGGATTTTCTCCGAATTTTTCTACTACCATGTCTCCAGAAAAATCCTTTAAGAAGTGTTTGCATTCTTCAACTGCGGCCATATATGCTATTTCACCTAGTTTAATGTATTCTTCATTTAAAAGAAGGGCTTTATCAAACTTATGATCGTATTCATATTGCTTATTGACTGATGTGGTTTCTATCTCAGCTACTAATGTATCAAGATTCCTCGACTTGAAGCTTTCAATCATATGCTTAATTATTCTTTCTTGTCCTAAACTGCAAATTATTTTTACAACAGACCTTTTAGTAATGTCTTTGTTGTCTACTTTGAATCCTCTAACATAGGCATCAACAATAGTATCAGCCAAAGAAGTAAGTTTGTCATCGGAATACTTTAATAAGAGCTTAGCAGTCTGAATCTCATTTTCAGTTACATATTCACCAAATCTAAATAAATATCTTAAATCCGTAAGATCTTCCTCATAGATATCTGTGTAGAATCGAAATTCCTTATTCATATTCTCATTTAAGCCAACCTTCATATACTTTGTAAGATCCTTTAGTTTATAATCCCTCAATAAATTTAGCATCGCATCATAATCCAAAGTTTTAGTGAACACATAGAAAAACAAATCAGTAAAAAGATTATTGTACTTTTCCATTTCAAAGATTTTGTGCTTAAATGCATAACCTATATATTTTTGAAAATCAACGTAGAGATTTGAAAAAAGTTGTCCAAACCCCTCTCCCATAGCCTTTACTGCAAATGAAGGATTTCCATAGCTCGTTTCATAGTTTTGTGGAAGCAACTCATGAAAGAACTGGTTATTTTCCTTCATCAATTCTTCAATTGTATTATTATTAAAATACTCCTCACTAAGTTTTTTCTCAAAATCCATAAGTTTAATTAAGAGTTTTGACGTATGATTAAAAAATTTATAGTATTCTGCTTTCTCACTGCATACATCACACCCTTCAGTTTTTTCACGTATCCCCTTGATTTCATTGATTGACGCTTCATAACTATCAAGGACTTTACTATTTTCAGCATAATAGAACTCCTTAACATCAAACATAATTAAATCTCCTCCTTATTTAAAATACTAGCCATAAAGTTATCATTTTCAGTATTTTCTTTAAATTGTTTCTTTTTAGAAAATTCGTTTTTTTTATATCGTTTTCCTTTGTTATTATCTATAACAAAGGATCATTTTTTTGTCGTTTTCACAAATAGCTGTTTACAATTTTATAATTATTTAGTGGCAATTGTACTATAATAATAAATTTCTTTTTCTGAGAATTTTCTAATATTTTGCATAAAAAAACAGCATAAGGTAAAACCTTATGCCGCTCATTATAAAATATCAAAGATATTTAAAGGCTGTTAACAATCTGAAAATATTAAAGATATTTATTATATATCTTTTCAATAATACCATTTGATTCAAGTTCCCTATAGCCTGTCTCAAATATTTCGATATATTCTCCCAGATTATTGACTTTAGAAAATCCTAGCCTATGCTCTGAACTATCAACATCCTTCATAGTAAATGATTCTTCTTTAATCTGATCATTTAGGTTTAAAACTTTAGTGTAATAATAACCTGTATAGTCATTTATTATCATTGTATCAATTTGCTTTTTCAATAGTTTTTTGAACAGTATTTGTTCACTTATGCTAAAATCCTTATTCAATTTCTCATCAGTAGAAAATTTCTCATTGTATCCATATGAATCCATTGCTCCAATTTTATATTTGTATAAATCAGAATATTCATTAATACTTATAATAGAGTCCTTCAAAGTAAGGAAGATGAACTTTTCACCCTCTCGATAGGGAAATGTAAAATCAATATACCTATCTCTATCGCCTTCAATGGATACTGCATTAATAATATCCCCTGACCCTTCTTTCAATACCTCTAAGGATTTTTCCCATGATGTGATTTGAGGTTCAATCTGGATATTTGCCTTGTTAAAGACCTTCGTAATAATATCTACATCTATTCCTTCAATAGCATCTTTTTCTTTATTATAGTAGCAAAATGGAGGAAATTGGGTGAAAACCATAACCAATTTTTTATTATCATCAATGTCATATTTTCTTAATCTATTTATGTTTTCCATATTTAGATAATTAAGATCTTCGAATGCCCCATTGAGAATGTCCATTGCTTTAGTTTCTTCGTTAATAGAATCATTAATTTCTGATGTAGAGCTTGCTAATTCTTCAACACTTAGTGACATCTGGCCAATTAATTCTATAATGTTTGTAAATTTTTCTGAAATAATATTTGTTTCCTTTGCATTATTAGAAGTTTCTATGGCTAATTTATTTGTTATTTCTTCCACTATATCAAGATCCTTGGCAGTATTCTCTAGATTACTAGATTGTTTTTTTATATTGTTTACTGTATTATACATAGCTACCTGTGTTTCCTTAACATCTCCCCGAATTTCATTAATTAGCTCAATAATGTTTTTTGTCACTACTGATGTTTCTTCAGCCAATTTTCTTACTTCATCGGCAACTACAGTAAAACCCTTCCCATATTCTCCTGCTCTTGCAGCTTCGATTGAGGCATTTAAAGCTAACAAGTTAATCTGATTAGATATTTGATCAATAGATGCAATTAATTTCTGTGCTTCACTTGACCTTGATTCTAATTTATCCGTTGAAGCTTTTGTGTCATCTAATGATCTTTGAATATTGCTAAAGCTACTAGCTGCACTAATAATTTCTTCCTTTTTTTCTTTTATTTTGTCATAGGTTTGCCTAGATACAGAAAGAACTTCTTGTGAATGAATTGAATTATTTTTAGCATTTTCTGAAACCGTCTCTACAAAGTTTTCAATTGTAAACATGCTTGATGTCTGCTCTTCAACATTTGCAGAAAGAGTTTCAATGTTTGCTAGTATTTCCTTCATTTCTATGTATAGTTCCTCAAATGTAGAAAAACAACTATTAATTCTATACATATATGAAATTGACAAG
>JMSU01000110.1_pt1 | contig 43243 bp, 36 predicted proteins | sample 179011 | NCBI WGS metagenome assembly JMSU01 (sample SAMN02769580, study PRJNA246767) | bioreactor metagenome | isolation source: Culture-1 Bioreactor ArsB derived from microbial biomass from the upper 2 cm... | place: Germany: Bremen | collected day 87 after inoculation
TGTGCTTTAAATCCAAGTACAGAATCCCCCACATAATTGAAATGTGGAACCTGCACTTTATTAAATAGTAGAATATTTTTAATCTCTGTTGAGTTTCCTATGATTGCTGATTCTCCAACTATAGCATTTCCACGGATAAAAGCACAGTGTCGTACTTCAGCATTATGATCTATGATAGCCGGTCCTGTAATTGATGCCGTTGGTGCTACTATTGCAGTTCTTGATATCCATACATCATCAGCAACCTTTCTATATTCACTTTCTGATAAAGTTGGACCAAGCTCAATAATATAATCATGAATTCTAGGCAAAATCTCCCAAGCATATGTCAAACCTTTAAATATACTTGATGCTATAGTTTCATTCAATTCTAATAGTTCTTCAATCATCAGTCTACTTACACCCATAAAACTCCTCCTAAAATATGCACTTCAATATTATGTAATTTGATACTAATAACAGTTACCCCTTAATTCTAAATTTATTCCATAGATTATTTCCTGACTATAAGTACTCTTAATCCACTAAGTATTCAAAGAACTTGTCTTTGGCACTTCTGAAAAGAGGTCTAAGATGTCTTATAACTAATAAGTTTCCCGAATAATATTTCTAACTTACAATAAATAAATTATACACCTACCAATTTATTCCTGTCCACATTATTCCTTATTAAAAATTTCAAATTAAAAAGCCCCCTATAAAAAGGAGACTCTAAAATATATCCTCAAAATTCCATACACTTTTGTTTCTTCATTAACTTCCAATATGCTTAGTTTATTGTATTATAACGCCTTCAGTCAACTTTTGCTGCATAAATATGTTACATACACTAAAAAACTCCAACACACCACAATATGATATATAAGCTCTCTCATGACTAGTTAATTCTAGGTCACTCAAAATTAAATAACTCAAATAATTCAAATACCTCAACAAAAAAGGCGACCCCAAAGCCGCCATTACATTCATCTATTATGAAACTCCCTATTCAATTTACTCAGAGCTTTCTTCTCTATCCTGGACACATAAGACCTTGATATCCCCAACATGCAAGCTATCTCTCTCTGAGTCTTTTCAATCCCATTATTCAAACCATAACGAAGCTCAATCACTGTTTTCTCTCTCTGTTTTAACACATCTTTCATCTTATGATATAGGAGCCTAATCTTCATTTTGAGGTCCACTTGGTCCACAACGGAATCGGACTTGGTCTCTATCACATCAATCAAGCTAATTTCATTTCCTTCTTTATCGATACCTATAGGCTCTTGTAAGGAAATTTCTTTAGAGTGCTTTTTTTCATTTCTAAGCATCATTAACAACTCATTTTCGATACAACGAGCTGCATATGTAGCTAATCTTGTACCTTTTTCTATGTTAAAGGTCGTTATTGCTTTGATAAGTCCAATTGTCCCTATTGATATAAGGTCATCCATATCACGCTCAGACGTATTGTATTTTTTTACTATGTGGGCAACTAAGCGAAGGTTTCTCTCGATTAATACATTTCTCGCTTGCATATCGCCTTCCTTGCACTTTATTAAGTACTCCCTTTCCTCATCGCTTGATAAAGGTTTAGGGAACGATTGAGATGTAGTAAAATAGAACCCTGGTACAATGAATGTTAATAAATTAAGTAGCAAAATAAAAAGCACCTCTAAATATGTATTCATAATAGTTTATGAAAAAAATAGTCAGAAAGTGCCTTTCCAATAAAAAAAAATTTATTTATTTTTAGTTGTCGAGAGGTGACGCGTTCTTTGCCCTTACGATGGTATTCTTAGGGAAAGTGCGGTCAAGCTTGAAAGAAATGTGTTGTTTTGGATGAGGGGCACTCTCGATAGAATTGCCTTCTTCGTCCCACATCTCATCTATGGTAACAAGGTAGTTATCTCCCCTAATATCCATAAATTCCACTTCATCACCTACTGAGAATTTGTAGCGTTGTTGTAGGGTTACCATCTGTTTATCTGCATCATAAGATACCACTTTACCTATGAATTTGTAGCTTCTAATATAAGTATTTGAATCGTAGATTTGACCTTCCTCATCAGGTTTTTGTAAGTAGAAACCTGTTGTAAATTTACGATGTGTGCATTTTCTGATTTCTTCTAAATAAATAGGCATATTAGCTTTGTAGTTTTCAGGATCTTCAAGGTAATCATCTAGAGCTTTACGATACGTTCTTGTAACAGATGCCACATAAAGTTGAGTTTTCATTCTGCCTTCGATTTTAAAACTATAAACCCCTGACTCTACTAATTCAGGTATATATTCTAACATACAGAGATCCTTAGAATTATAAACATATGTTCCTCTATCATTCTCATATACAGGCATGTATTCGTTAGGGCGTGTTTCTTCCACAAGATGATATTGCCATCGACATGGATGAGTACATGCACCTTTATTAGCATCTCTTCCAGCCATGTAGTTACTTAAAAGACATCGTCCTGAATAAGATATACACATAGCTCCATGAACAAATGCTTCTATATCTAAGGTCACTGGTGAGCGATCAGATATCTCCTTAATCTCTCTAAAGGAAAGTTCTCTTGCTACTACCACACGTTTAACACCTAGGTTATGCCAGAAATTAACACTCCGATAATTGGTATTATTCGCCTGTGTACTTAGATGTAATTCCATGTCAGGTAGGATTTCCTGGGCAATAGATAGAATTCCAGGATCAGCAATAATTAATGCATCAGGCTTAATTTCTTTTAGTTCTTCAAAGTACGCATATACAGCTTCTATATCATCATTATGTGCAATAATATTAGCTGTTACATATACCTTTACACCATGAGCATGAGCAAACTCTATGCCTTCTTTCATCTGATCCAGTGAAAAATTTTTTGCTTTCGCTCGCAAGCCAAATTGTTGTCCACCAATATAGACTGCATCCGCTCCGTACAAAACAGCTACTTCTAGATTTTCTAGATTACCTGCTGGTATTAATAATTCTGGTTTTTTCATGATAACAACTCCTTTCTTGTTTTTCTCACTTCAATTTATAGCTTAATGTCACCCCATCGGCTACAGGTAAAATAGATGTTTGTAGCTGAGGATGATGATTAATTTCCCATAAGTATTCCCGCATACGCTGATGGATCGTTCTCTGTCTTCTTGGCACATTAAACCGTGATTTAGCAACCGTTCCATCCTGAAGAACATTATCCGATATCAATAAACCGTTAACTTTTAATAAACGCATACAGTCTGGTAAAAAAGTCAGGTATTGACCTTTGGCAGCATCCATAAAAATCATATCATAAGATCCAGTAAGGGTCTTTAATATCTCACCAGCATCACCTTCTAGTAGTTCAATCTGATGACCTCGACCTGCTCGATTAATATTATGCTTAGCCTGACGTATCATGTCCCCGCTTCGCTCTATGGTTGTAATATGCCCATCTTCTCCCATGGATTCACACATAATAATAGATGAATAGGCAACAGCTGTTCCAATTTCTAATATACGAAGGGGTTTGTGCATGGCTATGAGGAAGCGTAATAATTGTTTGACCTCTGATTTTATAATGGGTACATAATGAGTTTTCGCTTCTTCTCTTATTGAGCTTATGAGCTCATGATCTTCTGGCTGAATAGCCTTAAGATAATCCCGAATATAGGGGTATGTTATTTCACTCATAACTTGTCTCCTTTACATTTAGGGCTTACATTGAAGGAAGATATACCCATAAGCACAAGACATGTTTCATGAACAAGTCCTCTCATCTATAAGATAAGATTGCTTATATTGTATATCTTCCATACCCATAACTACTTAAGAGAATTGTTCAATGCTTCCATTCACTTATTTAAGTAGCTTTTTTATCATTAAAATTCATTTTGATACTTACCTTTAACTTTGTTGTGTGCATCGAGGGTTGTATTGAACTCATGTTCACCAGTTTCTGGATTTCTTAATGAGAAATATAAATACTCCGATTCTGTCGGATACAATGAAGCTTCTATGGAACGTTCTCCTGGGTTGGCTATTGGTCCAACTGGTAAATCGGGGTAAAGATACGTGTTATATGGTGAATCAATTTCTAAATCAGCATATAATAAACGTTCTCTTCTTTTATCTAAAGCATACATGACTGTTGAACACATCTGTAATTTCATACCATCCTCTAAACGATTATAGATGATACCAGCTACCATTTCTCGCTCTGAATCCACACGAACTTCTTTTTCAATAATAGATGCCATTGTAACAACCTCGTCAACAGTCATACCTAATTCTTCTGCTCGTGTATAGTACTCATCTTTAAACACTTTATCAAATTGCTTCAGCATAATACTGACTATATCTTGTGCAGATGCATCCTTATATACCTCATAAGTAGATGGGAATAGGTAGCCTTGTAGCTTTATATTACGATCTGGAATATCTTCCAAGAAGCGGTAATCATAATTCACATCATTAATGGCAACCATAAAATCTGATGCTTTACAGATTTTTTCTTTTTGTAGCTTATCGGCAATTTGTTGTATGGTGTAACCTTCAGGGATAGTAAACTTAATCGTTTCTTTCTTGGCACCATTAGTCGTTAGAATCTCAGCGATTTCTTCCTCTGTCATGCCCGTATTGAGGGTATAATCACCATATTGAAACTTGCTTCCTTTGCCTGATAATTTAGCATAGGCCAAAAAGTAATAGGTATTATTAATCAATTCCTTATCGTGTAATAACGTCGCAATTTGCTTGGATGTGGCTCCCTTTGGGACCGTTACTTCAATTGTTTTCACAACAATATCTTCAGCAGGCTTTTTTGACATGAGCTTATAGGAATAATCATATACACCTCTAGCTACAAAAAAGACAATCCAAATAGCTGCACACAAAACAACAATCTTCGATAATACATATAAGATTTTCAACATCATTTTCTTACTCATTTTTGTCACCCTTCTGGTTCACTTACGCTCAGTTACGTCTTTTTGCAATAACAAAAGTTAAAACTACTTGTAATTCAAAAACGCGTTTACTTATTCTTCATCTAGAAAAGCTATATCAAAGCTAATTTCTTCGGCTATACAATCGTATATTTCTGTAATCATTTCTGATAACTTTGTTTCCGCCTCTAAAAATTCTCCTACTTCTGTTCCTTCAATAAGTCCTTTGAATTCTTGATTCAAGTTTAATAGATTTTCATAACTTTCATAAGAACCTTCACCATGTTCCATTTGTATCTGGAAAGTTTTCTTTCGATAATCATTAACTTGTTCTAGTAACTGTGGATTAGACATAATGACTTTTTTATAACGGTGATAGTCTTTATAGGCTTCTGTCTCTTTTAGGCTCTTAACGAATAGCTTTGTATCCTTTATATAATCCACAACAATACTTCCTCTCGCGGTTATTAACTTCTTTATGGTTAGTCTATACTTCCATAATAATCGGTAAAATCATTGGGCTTCTCTTCGTCTGTGCCCATAAATAATCTCTGAGAGCATCTCGAACAACACCTTTAATCTTAGACCAATCTGTTATACGTTTTTTATGACACTGCTCTAAAGCATTTTTAACAACATTTCTAGCTTCTAACATCAAATCTTCTGATTCCCTAACATATACGAATCCTCTAGATATTATATCAGGTCCACATAATATTTGTCCAGTCTGCTTCTGCAATGTAACAACAACGATCAATAGTCCTTCTTGTGATAATTTTTGGCGGTCACGTAGAACGATATTTCCAACGTCTCCTACACCTAGGCCATCTACAAGAATCTGCTCAGCAGGTACTCTGCCTGTTATTTGACCACCTGATTCATTCAGTTCTAGGATATCACCGCTTGTTAGTATAAATACATTATCATCACTCATACCCATTTTACAAGCCAATTCTGCATGTTTTTTAAGATGACGATATTCACCGTGTACGGGCATAAAGTACTTTGGTTTCACAAGTGTATGCAATAACTTTAACTCTTCTTGCATAGCATGACCAGAAACATGTGCATTTTCACATATGACTTCTGCTCCTTTTCTATACAAATCATCAATGACACGAGTAACTGTCTTTTCATTACCTGGAATCGGTTTTGAACTAAATATGATACAGTCCCCTTTTTTTATTTCTATTTTTCTATGGTTGGAAGATGCCATCCTAGATAATGCAGCCATTGCTTCTCCTTGACTACCTGTAGTAATGATAACTAACTGGCCATCTTTATAGCGATTAATCTCTTCCACACCTATCATCGTCTTTTCAGGCACTTTTAGGTAACCAAGCTCCATAGCTGTTTTAACAACATTCACCATACTCCTGCCTTCAACAACAACTTTTCTATCAAAGTGCTCAGCTGCCCATATAATCTGTTGAACACGATCTACATTAGAAGCAAAAGTAGCAACGATGATGCGTTTTCCTTCTGAGTCTAAGAAGATATCATCTAATGATTCTCCAACTGTGCTTTCAGACATGGTGTATCCTTTACGTTCTACATTGGTACTGTCTGCCATTAATAATAAGACACCTTTTCGTCCTAATTCTGCAAACTTTTGTAAATTTATAGGTTCTCCATGAATTGGGGTATAATCAACTTTAAAATCACCTGAGTGTATAACAACACCTGCAGGAGTCGTTATAGCTAAAGCGACTGCATCAGCAATACTATGATTCGTGCGGATAAACTCAATTTTAAAAGTTCCTAATGTTATTATTTTTCCTGCCGTTATACATTTTCTTTTTACGCTTTTGAGCAAATTATGCTCTTTCAATTTATTCTCTACAAGTCCTAGTGTTAGTTTTGTCCCATATACAGGCACATTAACATCACGAAGAACATATGGCAACGCTCCTATATGATCTTCATGTCCATGAGTCAGGACAATACCTTTCACTTTCTCGACGTTATCCTTTAGATATGTTACATCAGGAATAACTAAGTCTATTCCTAACATTTCATCATCCGGAAATGCAATACCGCAATCAACAACAATAATCTCATTGTTATATTCAAAGGCAGTAATGTTCATACCAATTTGCTCGAGTCCACCTAAAGGTATAATTTTCAGTTTTGTTTCTTTCTTTGCCAAATAGACACCTCCTATTTTTCTCCTTATTATTTTCCATTTTCTTTTTGTGTTTGCCGGACATTAACTATTTACAGTCTTTACATATACCATAGAACTTCACTTTGTGGTCAGTTACTGCAAAATTATATTTGGAAAGAAATCGCTCTTCTATAGATTCCATCAAATCATCTTCTACTTCAATTACTTTTCCACATATCTCACATATCAAATGGTGATGATGGTGATGATCATCATTAAACTTACCAATTTCATAACGAATATAGCCATCATCTAAATTTAATTTATCAATCAATTTTAGATCATGTAACAACTGAATTGTTCTATATACTGTAGCCAAGCCTATTTCAGGGCATCTTACACGGACAATCTCATGAATTTCTTCAGCAGTGAGATGGCGTCCTTCATTTTCCTGTAGTACATCAAGTACCATTCTTCTTTGTGTAGTTAATTTTAATCCTTTTTCTTTTAACAACTGTCTAAACTCTTCACTATTAACAGACACTTATATTCCCCCATATTGGTTTTCATGATCATTTATATTGAACAATTTTTTCCAATCATGTTATTGAATATGCTTCTTAATTTTATAAGTAAACACATATACTGCTTTTCCCACTATGCATCCATCTTATATAGGTTCAATATTTTATTGTCTCTATACTGCAAGTCATAATCAGTTCATTTAATATATACAATCTGAATCACTATTCCACTTATATCTTGTACAATCGAAACATACGCTATCTTATTTCTCTTAACAAAATCTCTTTGCCTCATACTTCGTCAAATTACATACAGTTATACCAATTATAAATGCCGAGCATGAATTTGTCAAATTTGCCATACTTATGCCCTAAGCAATAAGACCTACATATCGATTTCAAATTCATCTAATGCATCCATTAATTTTTCACTAACTGGCAATAATTCTTCATCGTCATCAACAATTTCATAGATAATATCATCCTCATCTTGCTCAATAGCTTTAATGACATAGGCAGTCATATCATCACATTCAAGTTCAGTCTCATCCACGACTAATAAATATGTTATATCAGCATGTTGAACCGTACTTAATATGGCAAAATCTACCTCTTCTCCGGTTTCTTCAATAGTAAAATTAATTGTTTCCATATATGCTCCTCCTATTAAGGTAAACTATGATTATCACTTCATTCTAACAATACAGCCTACTTACCCTTTGCAATCTAAATAACCTTGTAAGATATACACTGCAGCCATCTTGTCAATTATTTTTTTCTGTTTCTTTCTACTTAAATCAGCTTCTAACATAGAACGTCTTGCTCCCATGGTGCTTAGTCGTTCATCCCAAGTTTCAACAGGTAAGGACAAATCACGCATCAACCGATCTTTAAAATACATAGTGCGGTCCACACGTTCACCAGAGGAATTATTCATGTTCTTTGGAAGCCCTAAAACAATCTTTTCTATATTATACTCATTTATAATCTCTGTTAATCTTGCAATTGTAGATTTTAGATTATTTTCTTCTTTTCTATGGATTGTTTCGATGCCCTGAGCTGTCCAGCCCAATAGGTCACTAACTGCTACTCCCACCGTCTTACTACCATAATCTAACCCTAAAATACGCATTCTATCACATCCAATACTACCTTATACGTTAAATGATACCAATAATCACTTATCTTTATACGTTTATTGCTTATAAAATCGTTTCTCTTACTGCTGAACAAAAGAGGCTACGCCTCGTTCCGCTTAGCGGATTTGTCGTTAGAAAAGTTTCATTAGCGTAAGACAAGTAATCGACTTCTTAAGACGCAAAAAACTGTAGACAGAATGCTCTCTACAGTCATCATGTACTACACTATTATACTTCTACTTGCAGTTATTGTCTATATAATTTTTAACTAATTCTTCCAATAACTCATCACGCTCTATTTTACTAATCTTACTTCTAGCATTTTTATGGCTAGTGATATATGTAGGATCACCTGACAAAATGTAACCTACTATCTGATAAATTGGATTATATCCTTTTTCTGTAAGAGCATTATAAACACTTACTAACACCTTGTTAGCATCTTCTGGTTCTTTTTCAAACTTCTTAAAAAATTGGGTACTATTTATATCCTTCACACATATCACATCCTAACTTCTACAATTCTCTCGTAAAATTCTCTTTTCTTTAGGTTGAAAGACCTATAACTACCTTTTACTCTATATTAATATATATACTAATAAAATACAATTAAAAATTGCTCTGTAATATTATTTTAATCTAATTATGGTAATGATAGCTAAAGATATGCCTTCACTTTCCTTACATAATAGATGAATTGCTGTTATAGTACGCCTATTAACATATCCTCATGAGTATCTACAATACGTGTTGGCAAAAGCTTATTCTGTATATCTGCATCACACACAACTTTAACTTTAATATAATTATCTGTATACCCATAATAGTAAGACTTATTATCAACCACTGACTTTTCTTCATAAAGTACCTGACTTGACTTGTTTATAAACGCTTCTAGGAATGTCCGTAAAATCTGCTCTTGTACTTGAATTAATGACTGACTCCTCGCTGCTTTGACTGCGGGATCTACTTGATCATTTCTATTGGCAGCCGGTGTTCCTTCACGCCTAGAGTATTTAAATACATGAATATGACTAAAACGGATAGTTTGAACAAAATCAAGAGTCTGCTTAAACTCCTCCACCGTCTCCCCTGGGAATCCAACAATAATATCAGTTGTAATCGATGGATGCGGGTATGCTTTTCTGATAAGAGCTACTTTCCCAGCAAATTCACTTGTTGAATAGTTTCTATTCATACGTTTAAGGACTGTATCACACCCACTTTGCAATGATAAGTGAAAATGGGGGCATACTTTATCTAATTTCACTAAAGCATCCATAAAATCTGCTGTAATTAAATTAGGTTCTAGTGAACCTAGACGTATTCGGTAAATGCCTTCAATAGCATTTAGTCGATTTAATAGCTCTATTAGGGTCACATTACCTTCTTGGTCTTTTCCATAAGATGCAATGTGAATACCTGTTAGCACTACCTCATGGTACCCATTATTGGCAAGAGTCTCTACTTCCTTAATAATGTCACCCATTTCCCTACTTCTTATTCGTCCTCTTGTATAAGGAATAATGCAATAGGAACAGAATTGATTACACCCATCTTGAATTTTAATATAGGCTCTTGTTTTATCACTGACTTTGGTTATCCATATGTCTTCATAATCTGTTGTTTTACCAATATCATCTACGACTTGTATGGGTCTACCATCTAAAAGATAGGCTTCTACAAGTTCTACAACTTTATTCTTATGATTACTGCCAATGACAAGATCTATGTTATGATTAGCTTGCAATTTCTCTCCAGCTATCTGAGCATAGCATCCAACCGCAATAATTATAGCTTCGTCATTTTTTTTCTTTGCCTTGGATAGCATTTGTCTTGATTTTTTGTCGGCTATGTTGGTAACTGTGCATGTATTTACGACATAGATATCTGCTATATCTGAAAAGTCCACAATTTCATAACCCGATTTTTCAAAAAGTTCTTCCATGGCTTCCGTTTCGTATTGATTGACTTTACATCCTAATGTATGAAAAGCTACTTTAATCATATTAATACCTCACAATAAATTGTTATATTTTTGTTTATATTACCATTGCTTTGACCAAAAGCACCTAATATTGTTTACTTTTTTTGGTAACTTTAGTTATTGACTTATACTGCGATACGGGTTAGTATATTCTTGTAAACAAGAAAATCTGATGCGCAGTACAAAAACACTTCTGAACATGCAAGTCACAGTTATAAATTAATGTGACGAAGTTACTTTTGTACGAATAAAAAACATGAAGCAAGGGGGTCATTACATGAAAACAATCAAAGTATCCTTAAATTCAATCGACAAAGTTAAAAATTTCGTAAACTTTGTGAGTAAATTCGATTCAGATTTTGACTTAGTATCTGGTCGTTATGTGATTGATGCAAAATCTATTATGGGAATCTTTAGTTTAGATCTTAGCAAACCAATTGAATTGACCATTCATGATGATGCAGCTTATGCAGAAGTTGCTGACGCTTTGAAGGAATTTATTGCTCAATAAGCAATACCTTCATCTCATAATGTAACCAATTAGGAATGTATATTCCTATTGATCTAAAACATATAATAGTTAAGTGACCTTATCTATTATTTAAAAAATCCACTTTTATAGTGGATTTTTTTTATTAAGGTTAATCCACAAAAAGTAGTTTAGTATGACTTTTGCTACAAGATATAGCTGTCAAGGTTTTTGGACAATTATATCTTGTAGCAAATTTAGTCATTCTTGCTTTATGCGGATTAACCTTATTACACTATCTTCTAGCCATTCTGTTACTATTCTTCTACATGCTCATCAGGCCTCACCTTAATAAGTTCGATACCAGCTATTGCTTCTTCTATCATCTCTTCAATTCTTTCAAGTCTCTTTTCCGATCTGATAATTGATTTTAGTGATGGTTTTGTTACAGGATGTTTCGCAACAAAGATTGTACAGCAATCCTCATAAGGTAAAATGGACGTTTCATACGTATCGATTTTCTCAGATATATCCACTATATCTTGTTTATCAAAACCAATTAAAGGTCTAAATACAGGCATGGTACATACTGCATTAGTGGTGGTTAGACTCTGTATAGTTTGTGATGCAACCTGTCCTATACTTTCTCCTGTCACTAGGGCTAACGCACCAACCTTCTCAGCCACTCTCTCAGCGATAATCATCATAACACGTCGCATAATGATGGTTAGCTGCTCATGAGGGCATTGTTCATAAATATATAACTGTATATCAGTAAAAGGTACGACATTCAGATGAATGCTACCAGCATATCTGGATACAATTTTAGCCAAATCAACAACCTTTTGCTTAGCTCTTTCGCTGGTATAAGGTGGACTGTGATAGTAAATAGCATCCAGCTTAACACCTCTTTTTGCAATGAGGTAACCTGCAACAGGTGAATCTATACCACCAGATAACAGTAGCATCGCCTTACCATTTGATCCAACTGGCATACCACCTGGACCTTTTATAATCTTAGAATAAATATAGGCTCTACCTCTAATTTCAACCCATACTTTCACCTCTGGTTTTCTCACATCAACTGTTAATTCTGGAATATGGTCAAGAAGATATGCTCCTACTTCACAAGCTATTTCCATAGAATTAAGTGGATACCTTTTATCCGCTCTTCTAGACTCCACTTTGAAGGTAAAATTAAACTCATCGTATGCTTCTTTCATATGGGAAAGCGCTGCTGCCTTTACGTTTTCAAAATCCATGTCTTCAAGAACAATAACTGGGCAGATACCAATAATACCAAAAATCCTTGATAAGCGATCTAATATTTCTTCTTCATCATATTCTTCAAATGGTTCAATAAAGAGTCTTCCTTGTTCTTTGCTTACTCGAAAGTCACCACAAGGTTTCAGTGTGCGACGTATATGATCCGCCAATATATTTTCAAATATATATCGATTTTTACCTTTTAAAGCAATCTCACCATATTTAACTAAAAAAGCTTTTTTATTACACATAGTTCCATTCCTTCCATTTTGTGTAGGCTTGATATTTTAATGCCTGTTAGTCACTCAAATATTCACCTAGATTTTATAAGTTAAACACAGCTAGATAATTAAAGGTTATTATCATGATGCATTCAACTTATTTGATATATCATACTCATAGTGATTATTAATGCCTTACAAACTTTCTTAGCATAGGTACCATCACCTTTAGCTCTTTCACACAAATAGCTAGTTCCTCTTTCGTATTCATGACGCTAAACCCAAATCTTACAGTAGATAAAGCTTCTTCATTGGTCAAACCAATTGCCTGCAAAGGTCCTGTTTTTGAAGGTTTATTAGACGCACAAGCGGAACCTGTTGATACGTATATATTTTTATCTTCAAGACTATGCAATAATACCTCGCCTCGAACATCCGCTATACGTACGCTTAGAATATGAGGGGCTCCTTCTAATATCTCCATACCGTTGATCTGAATACCTTCTATCTCCTCTACTAGTACTTTAGCTAAATAACTTTTTAATTCATATAAATGTGTTCTATGAGCCTCTAGATGGTCATACATCATCTGAGCGGCACAACCAATTGCTGCTATACCTGGTACGTTTTCTGTACCATTACGAATCCCTTTTTGCTGATTACCTCCGTAAGAGATAGGATTCATCTTAATGCGATCGTTAATATATAAGACACCAATACCTTTTGGACCATGAAATTTATGTCCACTAATACTTAGAAGATCGATGTTCCATTTTTTAGGATAAATCACCATCTTTCCAAAAGCTTGAATAGCATCTACATGGAAGATTGTATCCTTGTTTTTAGCCTTAATTAGGGCTCCTATTTTATCTACTGGTATCACAGTACCTAATTCGTTATTAACATACATCATGGATACCAATATGGTGTCCTCACGTATGGTGTCTTGTAACTCCTGAAGGTCAACTTGCCCCCGGCTATCAACAGGCAATATCGTTAACTCATATTCATTGTCCCCCAGATAGACAAAGGTATTCTTAACAGACGAATGTTCTAAAGATGTGGTGATGATATGTTTGCCAGAGCGCTTATAGGCATCAGCAACACCTAATATGGCTAAATTATTAGCTTCTGTACCACCAGAAGTAAAAAATATATCTTTTTCATTTACCTTTAGTATCTTCGCCATGATTTCTTTTGATTTAATAATATGCCTCTCTGCATCTATACCTTTTTGGTGTAGGGATGATGGATTACCGTAGTCCTCTTTCAGTACCTTACACATGATTTCTATTACTTCATCAAAGGTTTTGGTAGTGGCACCATTATCTAAATATATTTCCATATGCAGGCATCCTTTCTTACTTCAACTTATATGCCATTTAAAAGGCTGTCTCAAATGTTAACAACGAGACAGCCCCCCTTTTATTTTTTCATTACATTTTCAATGGCTTGTACAACTCTTGACTTCTGGAATGGTTTAACGATAAAATCTTTTGCACCATTCTTGATAGCTTCTATAACCATCGGTTGTTGTCCCATAGCCGAACACATGATTACTTTTGATTCAGGGCTGACCTTTAATATCTCTGGAAGAGCTGTTACGCCATCCATCTCAGGCATTGTAATATCTAGTGTTATTACATCAGGTTGAAGCTCTTTTGCTTTCGATATAGCTTCTTTCCCATTATTCGCCTCACCACAAATATCAAAATTCTCTTCTGAAAGCATTTTTTTAAGTACTGTTCGCATAAAAATTGCATCATCAACAATTAAAACTCTGAATGCCATACTATTCCTCCTCAAGTTGAAACATTAGTAGAGACAATATTGCTAACCCAGCCGTTTCAGTTCTGAGTATCCTCTTGCCTAATGTTATAATATTAGCACCTTGTTGTTTAGCCTTATCTACTTCATCAAGGCTAAATCCTCCCTCAGGACCTATAAATACCCCTATCTTTTTCATATCTAAGCTACTTATTAAGGCTTTTGTTTCATTAATATTATCTGCATTTTCATAAGGAACAATAGTTGTGTCCATTTTTTGTGCATAAACTAATGCTTCGTCATAATCCATTATGTCATTAACGATTGGCATAATACCTCTACCAGATTGCTTGGCAGCAGACTCTGATATTTTATTCCATCTCGCTAATTTTTTGGCAGCATTTTGTTTCTTTATCTTCACGACACTTCTTGATGTCACTACTGGTATAATTTCATGTACGCCTAATTCTACTGCTTTTTGAATAATTAATTCCATTTTGCCTTGCTTTGGCAAACCTTGAAAAAGATATATTTTGCTCTTAAGCTCTGCTTCAGATCTCTTCTTCAACGTAACATCCGCCACAATACTATCACTTTCAATATCCTTAATTATACAATAATAGTTAGACCCATGTCCATCACAAATTATAATTTCATCGTTTTTATGCATACGCAAAACATTTTTCATATGATTAACGTCATTTCCAACAATTGTGATACGGTTTTCTTCAATTTGATCAGGGTTAACAAAAAAACGATGCATGTATTATACCTTACCTTTCGTCTAGCCAATAAGGCTTCTATTCTCATTATTTGACTTCGCAACAATAGCCGCCCATTCACCCATGCGTTCTATTCTAATGACGGAAAAAGCATTGGCCTTCAATGCCTCCGTCACCTCATCAATTTTGTCTAAAATAATTCCAGAAGCTATAAACAAACCATTTGGCAAAAGATGATTCCCTACAGATTGTGATAAAAAGATAATCACATCAGCCATAATATTGGCTACAATCATGTTAGCTTTCATATCTGACATGTCAAGCAAATTACCATGCAAGACTTTCACTGTGCTTTCTACTTGATTTGCTAACGTATTTTCTTTTGCTGCTTTCACAGCATTCTTATCAAGATCTATACATACAACTTCTTGTGCCCCTAGCTTGGCTGCTGCAATACCCAATATACCACTTCCACATCCAACATCTATCATGGTATCCTCTGATTTTATATAGTCGTTAATTAAGCTAATACACATGGATGTTGTTTCATGGGTACCTGATCCAAACGCCATACCTGGATCAATCTCCACCACAATATCCTCGTCCGTTATATCCTCACACGCTTCCCATGTTGGTTTAATGACAATATGTTCATCGATACGAAAAGGTTTATAGTACTGCTTCCAATTATTGTACCAATCCTCATCATCCAATGTACTTGTTTCAATATCACCAGAACCTACTTCAACAAATTGTCTTAAGTTATTTGTTTCCTCTTCCAATTCTTGTAGAATCAGATTAACATCCTCTTCTTCCGAAATATAGAAGCGCACGAAGGCATCTTGGTCTTCTTGTATGACACCGTCTTCAACATAACTGACGAACATCTCTTCCATATCGTTCTGGGATAACGTACCATCGACTACTTCAAAACCCTGAATACCTTTTTCAGTCAACATATACGTAACTGCTTCAATGGCATCACGATGGATATTCATTTTACATTCTGTCCATTTCAATGGTTACACTTCCTTTTATTGATAACCCTTTTATTCAAAGGCATCCATTACTTTATCAAACCACTTTTTCTTCTTACCTTCTTTAATGGGTGATTGGTCCCCAAAAGTATCTGCAAATTCTTTTAATAATTCTTTTTGTTTGTCATTCAGTTTCTTAGGAATATCCACAACCACTGTAACGTACTGATCACCACGTGATTTATTGTTACGAAGATGTGGCACACCTTTGCCTCTTAAACGGAAACGTGTATGTGTCTGAGTACCTTCTTTGATTTCATAAGCTACTTTTCCGTCAAGGGTAGGTACTTCTAATTCTGCCCCAAGAGCAGCTTGGGCATACGTAATAGGTAGTGTATAGAAAATATCAACGCCTTCTCTTTCAAAGAACTCATGAGCTTTTACATATACGGTTACCAATAAATCACCACGTGGTCCTCCATTAGTACCTGGTTCACCTTTTCCTGTAACACGAATGCTCTGTCCATTATCAATACCCGCTGGTACTTGAATAGCAATGGTTTTACGTTTCTTAACAAAACCAGTACCTCGGCATGAATGACATTTATCTTTGATAATTTTACCTGTTCCACTACAAGTATGACATGTTTTCACACTCGTAATGTTACCAAACATCGTTTGTTGATTATATCTTACCTGACCTGAACCATTACACTGGGAACATGTCTCTGGATGTGTACCTTTTTTCGCTCCTGTACCAGAACAATCTTCACATGGCTCAGACGTTGTGAGTTCAATCTCTTTTTCCACACCGAATACAGCTTCTTCAAATTCTAATGTAACAGATGTCTTAAGACTTGCTCCTCTCGTTGGAGCATTAGGATTACGTCTCCTACTACCACCACCGCCTCCAAAGAAGTCACCGAATATATCACCAAAAATATCACCGACATCTGAAAAATCGAAGCCACCTCCAAAGCCAGCACCGCCTCCACCGTTCTGGAATGCTGCATGACCAAACTGGTCATACTGACTTCTCTTTGCCGAGTCACTTAAAACCTCATATGCCTCAGTAGCTTCTTTAAATTTATGTTCTACGGAGTCATCACCAGGGTTCATATCAGGATGATACATCTTTGCTAATTTACGATACGCTTTTTTTACATCTGCATCTGAAGCATTTCTTTCAATACCTAAGGTCTCGTAATAATCTCTTTTCTCTGCCAAAACTTCCACCTACCTAATTTAATATAATTAAACACAACAAAATTCGACTCCTCAACATCCTGTATCGGTTGAACATTTTTCATCCAACGTCTATGTATGTTTTATTCTATATGAGAACTCGACTCTTTATGTTAATACTCATCTTAAGAAAAGCCAAAGACCAATGTCTTTGGCTTATTTCAATTTTATATTTTACACTTCTTTGAAGTCTGCGTCAACCACATCATCATCATTATTTGTTTGTTGTTCTGGTTCAGGTGCAGGACCACCCTCAGCACCAGGTGCAGCTCCCGCAGCGCCTGCTTGTTGATATAGCTTAGCTGATAACTCTTGGAATACTGTCATTAGGGCTTCTTTCGCCACTTTGATTTCTTCTACGTTAGCATCTGTCATGTTTTCAATTGTAGATTTTCCAAGAATTTCTTTTAATTTTGCAACTTCTGCTTCAACTTTTTCTTTTTCCGTTGCATCCACTTTGTCACCTAACTCAGTGATTGTTTTTTCTGTCTGGAATACAAGTGAATCTGCTTCATTACGTACATCAATTGCTTCTTTACGCTTTTTATCTTCAGCTTCAAAGCTTTGTGCATCATTTACTGCTTTGTCTATTTCATCATCTGATAAGTTGGTGCTTGCTGTAATGGTAATATGTTGTGTTTTTCCCGTTCCAAGATCTTTTGCTGATACATTAACGATACCATTAGCATCAATATCAAAAGTTACTTCAACTTGAGGAACACCTCTTGGTGCTGGTGGAATTCCATCCAATTGGAACCTTCCTAGGGTCTTGTTGTCTTTTGCAAACTCTCTTTCCCCTTGAACAATATGAATGTCAACGGCTGGCTGGTTGTCAGCAGCTGTTGAGAACACTTGGCTCTTCTTACTTGGAATTGTAGTATTTCTTTCAATTAACTTTGTTGCTACACCACCTAATGTTTCAATACCAAGTGATAATGGTGTAACGTCTAGTAATAAGATATCACCAGCACCAGCTTCACCTGATAACTTACCACCTTGAATGGAAGCTCCGATTGCAACACATTCATCTGGGTTAATGCCTTTAAATGGTTCTTTACCTGTTAATTTTGATACGGCTTCTTGTACAGCTAGGGTACGAGTAGAACCACCAACTAATAATATTTTATCAAGTTCAGTTGCTGAAAGTCCTGAATCCTTTAATGCTGTATTGACAGGACCCATTGTACTTTGTACAAGGTCAGCAGTTAACTCATCAAATTTAGCTCTTGTTAATGTTATATCTAAATGCTTAGGACCTTCTTGTGTAGCTGTGATGAACGGAAGATTAATATTGGTTGTTGTTGCTGTAGATAACTCTTTTTTAGCTTTCTCAGCAGCTTCTTTTAATCTCTGTACAGCCATTTTATCATTCGTTAAGTCGATACCTTCTGCACTCTTGAATTCTTTAATTAAATGATTCATAACACGCTCATCAAAGTCATCTCCACCAAGTTTGTTATTACCACTTGTAGCTAATACTTCAATAACGCCATCTCCAATTTCAATAATGGAAACATCAAATGTTCCTCCACCAAGGTCATATACCATGATTTTTTGCTCATGTTCATTGTCAAGACCATATGCTAATGCTGCCGCTGTTGGCTCATTGATAATACGCTTTACTTCAAGACCTGCAATCTTACCAGCATCTTTTGTTGCCTGTCTTTGACTATCTGTAAAATAAGCAGGTACAGTAATAACTGCCTCTGTTACTTTTTCACCAAGGTAGCTCTCAGCATCTGTTTTTAATTTCTGTAATGTCATAGCAGATATTTCTTGAGGTGAATATTTTTTATCATCAATATTAACTCTAAAATCAGTACCCATATGTCTTTTAATAGATGCTACTGTTTTATCTGGATTAGTGATTGACTGACGCTTAGCAGGCTCACCCACTAGTCTCTCTCCACTTTTTGTAAATGCAACAACGGATGGTGTTGTTCTAACACCTTCTGCGTTAGCAATTACGACTGGCTTTCCACCTTCCATAACAGCAACACATGAATTCGTTGTACCTAAGTCAATTCCAATAATTTTACCCATTATTATTTCCTCCTTTATATTCTCTAATGTACCACTAACATTATTTTTGATTTATTTGTGGTTCTGGTAACTTCTTTTCGTTTAATGTATGTCATGCTGTTAGAAATTACCGATGTATAATAAGATGCACAAATGTATTTGCACATGCTTCATTTCATAATTTTAGTATAATCCTAGAAAGCTTTTGTTATACTAATTAACAACCTTAACCATACTATGTCTAAGTACAGCATCTTTGTACATGTAACCTTTTTGGAACTCCTCTGCAACTGTATTATCACCAAATTCATCATCTTCTGCATGTGTTACAGCATGATGTAAATTAGGGTCAAATTCCTTACCCGCAGCTTCTATAGGTTCTACCCCTAATTCATTAAGTGTTCCCATAAGTTGCTTAAAAATCATTTCAACACCTTGAGTAAAAGGTAATTCTTTTTCCTCTTCGGATACACTACTGAGTGCTCTTTCAAAATTATCAACAATAGGTAATAATTTTTCTAAAGTTTCTTTTGTACCATTTTCATACATCTGAGACTTTTCTTTAATGGTTCTCTTTCTGAAGTTATCAAATTCAGCCATTGTACGTTGCAGTCTATCCATATACTCTTTTACAAGTTTATCTTGACCTTCTGCGCCTTCTTGCTTCTCTTCAGTAACTTCTTCCTCCTCAGCAACAACTTGTTCTTCTGTTACTTGCTCTTCAGCCTGTAATTCTTCCTTTACTTTATCCTTTTTTGCCACTATATAGCCACCTTTCCCTGGAATATCTTATTTCAGTTTGTTTATGATTTTATCCATCTTTGTCATAATACTTGATAGGGTAGATATGGCATTTTCATAATCCATTCTTTTGGGACCAATGATACCGATAAAACCAATATCTTCGCCTCCAAGCTTATAAGTTGTCGTAATCAAACTGCAGTCTTTCATTTCATCAAGCATATTTTCATGACCAATGGTTACTTTTATATTCACACCTTGTTCTTCTAACCCTTGTCGGATCATTTGCTTTAACACTTGTTTTTCTTCTAACTGATGCATCAGATTAGTTGCTTTATTAATATCGTTAAATTCAGGGAATCGTAAGATATTGGTTGCACCTGAAGTATACACATCCGTATCATCAACTGATTGGATGGTATCAAATATAGCATCTAATACCTTATTAATCACATCTGCATTCTCACCAGCAAATTCTTTTAGTTGTTGAATGAGTGGTAAATGAATCTGTTCTAATGTCAAACCATACAGATGTTCATTCAGCACAAATGTTAAGCGATTAAGTATCGTTTGATGAATAGGTTCCATCAGATGAATCATATAATTCTTAATGATATTACCATCTGTAACAATAACAGCCAATAATTGTCTATCTTGAATAGCGATTAACTGTACATTCTTGATCTTCGCCCTTTTAATCTGAGGTGATGAGACAATGGTTGCATAACTGGTTTCACTAGCTAACATCTTTGCAATATTTTTAAGCAAAGATTCTATACGGTCTACCCGTTGTAATAATCGCTCAATATAGAAACCATTTTCAACCTGGCTCTGATGTAAGTTCATCAATTCATCTACATATAAACGGTAACCTTTATCCGATGGAATACGCCCTGCTGACGTATGAGGCTGAAGAATAAATCCTAGTTCTTCAAGGTCTGACATTTCATTACGAATCGTTGCTGGACTTACACCCAAATCATAATTCTTAGAAATTGTTCGTGAACCAACTGGTTCTGCAGTTTCTAAGTAATTCATGATGATGGCTTGTAAAATCTTAAGCTTTCTATCATTCAATTCCAATACGTCCACCACCTTATTAATCAGCTTTGTTAATATCTCCATCCTTTTTCTATCTTACCAGTTATTTCTTTTTGTTAGCACTCACCTCTATTGAGTGCTAATGGCTTGAAATAAAAATATCACTTCGAGCCAAATTTGTCAAGTAGTTTTGTTGAATTTAATAGTTTATTTACATTTTATTCAAAAATAAAATGTGCCAAAACATGGTTACTCACATCAATGCCTTTCCTTGTAAGCCTCAATCTATTGGCATCTTCAACTAATAATCCTTGGTGTACTAGACCTGTAATGGTATCACCATAATAAGCATTCATCTCTTTACCAAATCGTGACCTAAATTCATGTTTACTGACGCCCTCTAATAAACGCAAACCCAAAAACATAAATTCTTCAACAGCCATTTTCTCGTCAATTAATTGAATGTCTTCCTTTAAAGCTTCTATTTCGCCTTTATTAGCAATATAGTCTTCAATGTTGCAAGTATTTTTATACCGATAACCTTGAAAATACGAAGATGCACCAAGTCCTATGCCAATATAGGGCTTACCTTCCCAATACACTTTATTATGATAACATGCCTTACCTTCTTTTCCATAATTCGAAATCTCATAGTGATTATAACCATGAGCCGCCAGAATCTCATGAATACGCCAATACATCTGTCGCTCCATCTCATCTTCCTGAGCAGATAGTTCACCCTTTTCATATAACTCATAAAAAACCGTACCTTCTTCTATAATCAAACCATAACAAGATAAATGCTCTGGACTAAGTGCCATGATCATCTCAAGATCTTGCTCTACATCTGCAAGACTCTGCTCTGGCAATCCAAACATCAAATCCACATTGACATTGTTAATGCCCGCCTGTCTAACTAATGCATAGCTCTCTAAGAAAACTTCCCAAGTATGAATTCTACCAAGTTTCTTCAAGAGATGATTCTGGCAAGACTGCAACCCAAGACTCACACGATTCACACCTCCTGCCTTTAATACCCTCACCTTATCAAGCGTTAAAGTCCCTGGATTTGCCTCCATACTAATCTCTGCATTCCCAGCTATATGAAAACACCTACTAAGTGCCTCTAATATCCTCTTCATATCTTCACTCGCCAAAATAGACGGTGTACCACCGCCTACAAACACACTCTTCACTTCGTAATCCTTCGTACATGCACCATAAGCCTCAATCTCACAAATTAAAGCCTCCACATACCTACCCATATCCCCTTCATGTTTCGCAAAAGACAAGAAATCACAATAATGACATTTACTCTTGCAAAAGGGTATATGCACATATAAACTTAACTCCTTCATAACTATACACCTGCTTTACATCAACCCACTAAGCTCTTTCTACACCCAATCTAGTAACCAATAACTTTTATTTATAGAATTACTTTGCTTTCTTAATATTTAATTTCAGCTTATTCATCTTACTTCTCTCAACACCTATGGTAACGCATCAAGGCTTAAAATCAATACAACGTCAATACCACAGGAAGGTATAGGAGGTTAAGCGGTAAGCGAAGCCACGGACGGCGAAGCGCATACCCTTTAAACAGGACGTTTAAGGGTATGGATAGCTTAACCTCTTATACCTTCCAAGAACTTCTAGCCCTCCACGTATTGATGCAAAGTCTCACTAGCCCTTAACATATCTTTTAAACTGTTTACCACAAAACTAATAAAATATAAGGCAAAAACCCAAAAATTAATACCAACCCATCCATGACCGTCCCCCTGACATCTCACAAACGAATTGATATTAACCCTCAACACCTAATCATCTAATTTTAATACACTCATAAACGCTTGTTGTGGTACTTCTACATTACCAACTTGACGCATACGCTTCTTACCTTTTTTCTGTTTCTCAAGAAGCTTTCTCTTTCTGGAAATATCGCCACCATAACACTTTGCCAGTACATCTTTACGCATGGCTTTAATGGTCTCTCTTGCAATAACTTTATTTCCTATTGCTGCTTGAATAGGAATTTCAAATAAATGTCTTGGAATCTCGCCTTTCAGCTTCTCAACAATCTTACGACCACGGTCATAAGCTTTTTCTTCATGTACAATAAGCGATAAGGCGTCCACCACTTCTTTATTAATCAAAATATCAAGTTTCACCAGTTGTGATTCCTTGTAACCGACTAACTCATAATCAAAGGATGCATAACCCCTTGTTCTGGATTTCAAAGCATCAAAGAAATCATATATAATCTCGTTAAGTGGTAATTCATAAGATAGCATGGCTCTCGTTTCTTCCATGTATTCCATACCAAAATACTCACCACGTCGTTCCTGACACAATTCCATTATTGTACCAATATACTCTGTTGGCACCATAATTTCTGCCTTCACAAGTGGCTCTTCCATATATCTGATTTCTGCTAAATCTGGTAAATCCACAGGATTCGCTAAGTCAATGACATCACCATTGGTCTTGTATACTTTATAGATAACACTTGGTGCTGTAGTAACAAGATCTAAGTTATATTCACGCTCAAGACGTTCTTGAATAATCTCTAAGTGTAATAAACCTAAGAATCCACATCGAAATCCAAAACCCAAAGCAACAGATGTCTCTGCCTCAAATCTAAGTGCTGCATCATTTAGCTTAAGTTTGTCCAATGCGTCTCTAAGATCTTGATACTTAGAACCATCTGCTGGATACATACCACAGAACACCATGGGATTAACATCTTTATATCCCGGAAGTGGTTCTGAGATGGGATTATTAGTTTCTGTAATGGTATCACCCACCTTGGTATCTTGTACATTCTTAATACTTGCTGTCACATAACCAACTGTACCCGCTGGTAACGACTCTGCTGGTATGAACTGCCCAGCCCCAAAATAACCTACTTCAACAACTTCAAAATCTTTATTTGTTGCCATCATACGTATCTTCATACCTTTTTTAATAGTACCCTCTTTGATACGACAGAAGACAATAACGCCTTTATAAGGGTCATATAGAGAGTCAAAAACCAGTGCTTTTAAAGGTGCATTTACATCCCCTGTTGGTGCTGAAATATCTGTTACAATTCTTTCAAGGACCTCGTCAATATTAATACCTTCTTTTGCCGATATAAGTGGTGCATCCTCTGCATCTAATCCTATGACATCTTCTACCTCTGCTTTTACCCGATCAGGTTCTGCACTTGGTAAGTCAATTTTATTAATAACTGTTAAGATTTCTAAGTCATGCTCTAATGCAAGATACACATTAGCTAATGTCTGTGCCTCAATCCCTTGAGCTGCATCTACAACAAGCACAGCACCTTCACAAGCTGCCAAGCTTCTAGAAACCTCGTAATTAAAGTCTACATGCCCTGGGGTGTCAATGAGATTGAATACATATTCTTCTCCATCGTTTGCTTTATATACGAGACGTACAGATTGAGCTTTGATGGTTATACCCCGCTCCCTCTCTAAGTCCATATTGTCTAATACCTGAGATTGCATTTCTCTTTCAGTTAATAAGCCTGTTAACTGTATAATACGATCCGCTAGTGTTGATTTACCATGATCGATATGTGCTATAATACAAAAATTTCTTATTTTATTCTGTTTAAAATCTGCCACAGACCAACATCCTCCTTAGTCCATTTTCTGTTGGTTATTATAGCATATCTGACTAGGCTTTAGCAACTATTTAATAATTTCTCACAGAACAAAAGAGGCTACACCTCGTTCCGCTTAGCGGATTTGTCGTTAGGAAATTTACCTTAGCGCATATGGAAACGCTTCTGTTCCATATGCTTGAAAGTAGAAATTTTCTATAAGATAAAGTAAGTATGACTCATGCTATACAAAAGATGTAATCATAAAAGAAATAATTACAACATCCTATATAGCACGCCATTCTAAGCTACTTTTTCGGAAATATTATTTAACGACTTCATATAATATTTTTGCCAAAGGTTCCATGGCATTTTTAGCTTCCTTTACTGTGCTCGTTTGTGCTCCCACCTCTATTAAGAGGGATTTTGGTTTAAGATGTAGATTATAACGATAACCTTTCAAATATATTTTTCTTGTAAAACCGGGATAGAGTTCATTTGCCTTTAACTGCATTTGAAAGCTAAAAGCTAAATTATCCGTAACATATGGGTTAGGCATAACTGAAAACTGAGCCAATCCATTAAAAAACATAATGTTTGCCGTCGGTTTATTATTAATATCTTTAACCAATCTTAGATTTCCTTTAACACCATCTCGGTGTATGTCAATTAATATTTCAATAGTCGGATTATCCGCAATAATTTTTTTAAGCGGTGCTTCAATCAACTGATATGCTTTATTACGATCTAATTTACCATCAATAATATCGTATTCTTTTCGATGGTGTAACACTTCTATGTTATAGTCTTCTTCAAGTATTTTAGCTAATTCGTCTCCCACCCCTACTACTGTATCCTCTTTAACACCTTTCTTGCTGTCAGAGAAATCTTCTTGTGAATGTGTATGATAGATAAGTACTTTAGGACCTGGTTTGGTTTTATCAAGGGTCATATCCGTCCTTAGAAATTTATCAACAGGAAAATCACTTTTTGTTGGGTTAATACTGGAGTCAAATGTATAGAGATTGGTTTTTAAACTGGAAAAATCCCTTAATTGATCCAGCATAGCATTGGTCAAATGAATTTTTGGAGTCTGTTCTTCCAAGGTGTAAAGGTTAAAGAAATTCTCATTATGGTCGTAATGTTCTAAGTTATTTTCATAGGTCTTATCACTTTGTTGTAAATTCGGATAATTCTCTGCCGCTGTGTCATAGATATAATCTCCTTGATTCATAATAAAAGACATAAGGGGTATATTATACCCATATAGGGTACTTATACGGTCTTTTACCATATGACGACTGTCTATCTGCTCGCTATCTTGATAATAGGCAATAGATGGATTAACGGAATGCACAATACGTGTAAAAAAAGAAGTATTAAATTCCGATACGATCAAATTTTTGAAGTCAATGATTTCACTAAAGAAATAGAGACTCATTAATTTGATAATGATATAGGCAGACATAGCAATAAGCACTGCCATATATACAAGTGTCAGCTTACGTGTCCTCTTCAGCAAATGTGCCTTATTCATGCAATCACCCTTATCTTGTCGTTCCAGACATGCTTATCTATTTTTACTTTGGAAACGTTGACATATAACTTCATATAATCTATTTCCAAAAGTCCCTAAAGCACTGGACATATTGCAAACAGAGCATGAACAATATTTAAGCCGCTCCTTATATAGATAAGACATGTCCCAATGACAATTGATTAAGCAGGCGTGTTTTCCTACTAACTAAAATATATTGTAAGACAAGGTGATTTATGCCTAATTTTTTTAACAAATTATTGAAAAATTACCTGTTTATCTATGCTGATCTATATTTACTAGAATGTAGCAAATTAGCTACCTTATGATAAAAACTTAGTGATTTCATCAAATTCTAGATTCGGTTGAAGCATGATATTGAGAGCAGATGCAATGATGTTGCTTAATCTTTTAATAACCGCATCAATTTCTTTTGGTGTCACAAACATATTCCCAACATACGGATAAAGAATTTCTTTGATGAGACCATATTTCTCTTGCTCACTAAAGCTATTAATCATATCACATATTTCTGCATTTTCTGGTATATGTTTTTTCATTTCAATTAATAGTTCTTCCATGGTATCATTAACAATGGTCGCTGCATCAACAACGGTTGGAACACCGATTGCTATGACAGGCACTCCTAAGGAATCCTTATTGAGTCCTTTTCGTCTATTACCAACACCTGAACCAGGATGAACGCCTGTATCTGCAATTTGAATAGTGGAATTTACTCGACTAGTTCGTCTTGATGCGAGAGCATCTATTGCAATAATAAGACTTGGTTTAATCTCTTTTACAAGACCTTCAATGATTTCGAAAGTTTCCATGCCGGTTTGACCCATAACACCTGGGATAATGGCTGTTACTTTATTAAATCCCTCCTCATCATCATCTGGCTCACCAAATTCTTCAAACAGATGCCTTGTTACCAAAACATTGGAAACGGCTCTTGGACCTAAGGCGTCAGGTGTGACGTCACGGTTACCTAAACCAACAACAAGGACCGTCATGTCTTTATCGATTTTGACTAGATCCGTTAATTGTTTTGCTAGCTCTCGAACAATCTCCTCATGGGCTTCTGGGTCGTTTTGTTTCATTAATTCACATTCCATGGTAATATAATTACCAATCGGTTTATTAAGTGCCTTGGCTCCGTGGTCATCAAGAACATTTACTTTCGTTATGGAAAGATCAATTTCTTCAAGGGTATCGACAATAACTTCTACACCTTGTATCTCAACATCTTCCTCACCAACCATCTCTCTAGCTTCAATGGCTAAGTCCGTTCTTACGTTATAATGCTCTTCTACTTGCTCTAATTGGTCTTTATGATCCCTATCCATATACTTTCATCCCTTCATAATCCATATTCTAGTCACTAAAATTATTTTTTCCAAATAATTTTGTATATATTCATTGACTAATAGGGAAATATATATTAAAATACTAAGGTATGTTTATGTGCGATATTTATTTAGATAGTTCAAAGACTTGAACGTCATGAAAATGGCAGTAGATAAATAAATGTTTAGTTTCCCAATTCCCACTGCGAAACAAAAATATTTATAAAAAATTTTGGAGGTTATTTCATTGGCAAATATTAAATCAGCAAAAAAAGAGTTAAAGTTACAGAAACTAAGACATTAAGAAATAAAGGTATCAAATCAAGAGTTAAAACAGAAGTTAAAAAAGTTCTTACAGCAGTAGAAGCTGGCGACAAGGCAACTGCTGAAAAGCAATTAGTTGAGGCAATTTCTCACATTGACAAAGCTAAGTCAAAAGGTGTTTACCATAAAAGCACAGCTTCAAGAAAAATTTCTCGTTTAACTAAAACTGTAAAGAACGCATAATTAAAGTATAACTTCACAGCCCCTCTAAACGTTTATGTTTAGAGGGGCTGTTTTTTGTTACCTTGTAAACCCTAGCATTGCAATCCCTTAATCAATGCTGCCAAGATAGTGGTATAGGATTTTCAAAGTATCTTTGTGTTTTGACAAAAAACCAATGATCATCTTCAGGTTTTGTAGCTAATGTAATATCACTGACATTTCCATGGGTAGCTTTGCCTACTCCAGCACCAAAAAGTGCTACACGAATACCTGCCTCTTTAGCCGCAGCAAAGTGAGAACCCCATGTGATGGTATCCGATCCATTATTGCTTATAAGAGGATCATTTCCTTCATTGGTTTTAAACCAATTCCATCTGTTACCAGTTCCTGGCTTAAAAACGTCTCCAAAGAAAAAGGATGTTGTACTGTCTTCATAATAACATGCACCACCACTTTCTGTATTTGTGAGTTCATCAAAAAGACCTCCATCATAAGGATCTAGTGCCTGGCTTCTTTCAACATGCCCAACAGGCATTTGCCACAATACAACAGGAAGTGATGTGGTTTGATGTAATACTTTTACATACTCAAGATAGTTATTCCATGTATCCCCATTAAAAAACCATGTTGAATCTTGTGGATTGGAAGCTGCTGAAGGTTCTCTAGCAACTGCATCTTGACCATATTTATCAATGGAAATAAAATCAGCATTAAAACTCTTCACACCTGCTGCTATGTAATAGTTTGCCGTTTCCATGGACCTATTTCTTATAAATTCACGTCCCTGTATCATACCCATGTCCTCTGTTATATGCATAAGTCCTTTGGCAGGTATGCCTTGATATGGATTTGACCATGTATTAAACTGCCAACCAAAAGTGATATTGGTTCCATACTCCGTATTGTATTTATTCACTATGTAATTAATGCATCTAATCAAACCAGTAATATTATCTGCAAAAGGTTGATTCGTTAGTGGATCGATATCCACTGTACTATTAAGGACACCTACCGCATTCTCACCACCATAAGCTGTTTCATAAACAAGTCTTGTATTTGACGATATCTGATTAGGTTGTAACCCTGAATTTTGCATCATATACCCAATAAAATCTGGTTCAAATATCATCCCTACTAGATCATCTCCAGCTTCATTCAATATGGTATCCAATGTAAATTTAAGGTCATTGAAGTAATAACCCAGATGTTTAGCATCCTGAATATTATTAAGATCTGTCACATAGCTTTCATTGGCACCACAAATGGTATAGTAGACAAAGAAAGGAATGATGCCTAATTTCCTATTCTCACGTATATAGGTAATCGCACGATCACCTTTTATATTTTTTCCCCATTTTTGCCAGCCATCAACGCCTCTATCCCAAGAATCAGGCTCACCATTCAAATAGATATAGCGAATATCCATTCTTTTATTTTTATCCCCTGGTTGAAAATCCTTAATATAATCCAAATCTCTTGTCACATTGGTTCCAACAGAACCTATTGCAAGATAATCAGGCATTCCAGGAAGTTGCCCATCTGATTTTTTTACGCGTACACCCACATAACGTATTTTGCCTGATGAGGATTCTGTTATTTTTATTGAGGAACGCCCAGCTTTTAATCCATTAACTGTAAGTATTGTATCACTCACTGAACAGTCGATAACCGATGCATTATTTGTCATAACCGTGAAGCTTGGATTCGCTACTCCAGCACAACTAAGGGAATAGCTATATGTTCCTTGATTTTGCGTAAATTGAAGGGCTTGTTTGCCGGTATCAATAGTTGCAGGGTCTATTGATATGGCACTTGCTCCACCAACTACCCGACTTATTTCATCACTCCATGTATATTGATCGCCATTCAATACTTTAATCTTATAATGATAGATACCATACGTTTTATCTTCAATCTTATAAGATGCTGTTTGAGGATATGCGCCCGTAAAATCAATGTTTTCTGGACCGAATACTTTTTGATAGTCCACACCACTACTCTCATACAGCTCCCAGCTGTCAGCTACCTGACCACTGTGAATGTTCCATTTTATATCAAAATCAAGCCCTCCGTATGGATCACCGAGAACAGATATTAATGGCTTGGAAGGAGGACCATCACCACCTCCACCTGAATTGACTTCAACAGCTATGATAGAACTGGTTGCAGTTCCATAGGCGTTTATAAGTTCACACTTATAATTGTATGTACCATTAGCCTTTCCCGAAAATACTTTTGACCCTGTTTGAGCATTAGGTGAATCGTCAATAAGATCTCCAGAATGTATGAGAACATCATTTTCATACAGCTTCCATGATGTTCCATTATTCCCCCACCACATGCTCATGGTTATTGTATAATTGCCGTCTTTATCCCAATTATCATGGGTAACAGATGGTGATCCAGGAATACCTGATGCTGCTGCTCGAACATAAGTGGTGTTGAATGTCATCGTTATAGAAACAATTAACAAAAGGCTAAGTGCAATTGATAGTATTCTTGATAAAAAACCTTTGTTCATAATCGACATTATATAAACCTCCTCTTCCATACGTTTTTACGCAACTGCCACATAATAGATGTATCGGTTTTATGTTGATAAGTAACATCTATTATGGAATAATAACTGGGTTATTAAAATATCTTTGCACCATCGTAATCCACCAATAGTCATCTGTTGGAGGAGAACCGATACCATCTGTACTACTATTAATACCTGCGCCAAAGAGTACCGATACAACACCCGCATCTCTAGCTTTATCCATATGATGTGTCCACGTTACGGTGTCCACACCATTATCCGATATTTTATTATCCTGATGTGCATTGGTTTTAAAATAATTAAACCGTTCTGTTGAACCAGGTTTAAAAGTATCCCCGAGAAAGAATACCGGTGCAGAATCTTCATACTTTGTAGCCGTACCGTCTAGATTAGGGAACAAACCATTATTATATGGATTAGAAGCCTGACTCGTATTGATATGTCCAACAGGAATTTGCCATAGTATAACGGGTAGATTTGAACGGGTTTTCATCACCTTCACAAACTCAAGGTAATTATTCCAAATATCTGCATTCCAAAACCACGTTGAACCAGCAGGATCAGCTGATGCAGTAGGGGTCACACCGCCTCCATCCAGTCCATACTTATCAATGGAAACAAAATCCGCACCGTAGGTTTTAACACCTGCGCTCACATAATAGTCTGTAATCAATTGCGCCTTACTTCTGATAAAGTTTAGTCCATCTACTAAGCCCATAGTCTCTGTTTTATGGAGTATACCATTACTGGGAACATCATGGCCATCATATGCCCATAGGTTAAACTGCCATCCATAATAAGCTTGATCATAATATTTACTCACAATATAATTAATGGACTTAACAAGACCCTCTACTGTATTTGGAAAATCAGGATCTGTACCTTGAGTGAGAATACCGCTACTATATGCAGCACTTACTTGAGCCATTATTTCATGAGGTTGTTTACCTGACTGCTGCATCATGTAACCAAGAAAATCAGGTTCGAATACGATACCTACCGTATCATCTTCTGCATATTGATTACATATATCAAGGAAAAATTTTAAATCTTTATAATAAGCCTCCATGTACGCAGAATCTTGAATATGAGCTATATCTAAATCATAGCTTTCTCCGCTATCAGGAATGTTATAATAAACAAAAAATGGTATCATCCCTAATTTTCGGCTTTCAGTAATAAAAGTCTTAGCACGAGCGCCATCTTCATCAGTCCACGTACGCCACCCATTTATTGGCCCTCCGTTAATGTAGATATAACGTATATCCATTCGCTTGTTTTTGTCATCGTTACTGAAATCTTTCCAAAAATCCAAATCTCCTTGTCGGTCTTCGCTTACTGAGCCTACTGAAACATAATTGGGCATACCAGGAAGGCTGCCATCTGCATATTTAATACGCACACCTACATATCTTTCTTCACCTGTTGTCGTTTCTTTAATCTTAAGGGAGGCTCGTCCAGCTTTTTTGCCGTTAACATTAAGTGTATTATTATCCATTGAAACATTGATTACGGAATCATTATTCGTCAGTACCGTAAACTGTGGATTGGAAACCCCATTGAAGCTAAGGGTATAATTTATTGCTTCTTGTGCTTGTGTAAACTGATTCACAACTACTTGGGTATCAATACCTTGAATAACAATATTACCTGTTGCACTACCCACAATAACCGAAACTTCATTACTCGTTGTTGTTCCAAAATCATTGATGACTTCAACATAGTATCTGTATGTACCCTCAATTGTCTTATCTCTTGCTTGATATGTCCCACTTTGAGCATTGGGGGTATTATCCGTTAGTGTATCACTATGTACTTCGACATAATCACCTGCTCCAATTTTCTCGAACAGCTTCCAGCTTGTCCCATTGTTCCCATACCATATATTCCATGTCAAATCAAAATTACCATCAACATCTCCTGCCCACTGATTATGACTAAGAGATGGTTTAGCAGGAACACTTGTTGTTGCTGCCTTTGAGGGTAAAACAACCAACGAGGACATAAGAATAATACTTAGAACGAATGGGAGGATACCTCTCAATTTCCTTTTCGATAAAATCATGTCTACCTCCTTATTTATAGCATCGATTGACTTGTTTTGACGTTCCTTTAATATAACGTCATATGATCTTTATGTTATACATGTCATGTGAATAATAGTCCGGATAAACTGGTCGATTAATAGCCAAAAAATAGGTAAGATAAGTAAACAGGATTTGTCTCTAGAAATGTTAGAAATCAGTTATGAAACAGTGTTATTATTTAATTATAGAATGCTTATTCGTATTTTACTATAGGTCTATCTTGTTATTATTTGTTCAATTTTGGCAAAAAAATATAATGCTTATTTATTTAGAACTTTCATAATAATTATATCTAAGACAGGGAAAGTATATCAATAAAAAGGTTACTGAGGGCAAAAATAAATAAATGAATAAAATAACCACCTAATCCGATACACCTTTACTTAATGCACGGATAGATGGTCTTATTTTTATTTAACTCTACTTCTTTATTTATCTTTCTTTAACTATATTTCATAATAATCATTTCGACACCAATCTTTGGATCGAGTCTACCTGTTTTAATATGACTATCCGCTTCTAGACAATCTCCCAAGGCAACTTTTAAGCGTTCTACACTCATATGCTTGCCCTGTCTTAGACATTCTCTCACAACAAATGGAGCGACTTTTATTCTACCAGCTATATCCCGTTCACTTAGTCCTTTTTGACTCAGTAACTTACTCTGTAGAACAAATCTAAATTGACGAATAAGCATAAATAGTATTCTTCCTGGCGGTTCTTTTGCTGTTAACATATCATGATACAATAACAATGCCCGCTCTCGTCTATTTTGTCCCATAGCACCTACTAGTTCAAATATTTTATTTTCTATAGTACGGGTACAGATAGCATTAACAGATTCTTGCGTAATAATCTCTTCATCTAGATTATACATGGTTAACTTATCTAATTCTTGCTGTAAAGTAGCCATATCTGTCCCAACAGTTTTTACAAAGTGTAGTGCTGTGCTTCTCTCAATTTTTTTACCTGCAGTATGCAACTTTTGTCCTATCCATTTGATAAGGTCATTTTCGGATAGTAATTCAAAACTTGCTACATGCCCGTGTTTCTTAATCATCTTAAATAATTTACTGCGTTTATCCACTTCCTCCTCAATAAAGATAACCGTGGTTGATTCTGGAACATCTGTTATACGCTCTGCGATCTCATCCACATCTTTATTCTTCGATTTGAATAATTTTACATCGCGTAGGACAACGACGCGTCTATCCGCAAAAAAAGGCAAGGTCTCACAAGCGTAGAAAAATTTATCCACATTCATTGAGCTCTTATCAAAAAAATCATAATTCATGGTTGCATCGCCACCCAACAACAATTCCTTGGTTAGCTTTTCTAAATACATCTCTAATAGATACTTTTCTTGACCATAAAATAGATAAACGTTATGAAACACACCATTTTGTAATTGCTTCTTCAATTCCTTCATGCTCGATTACTCCTGTTTTTAATCTTTTGTGCATTATATAGGCTCTATGTTATCATGGCTATTATGACTTCTATTATTTTTCTACGTAAGTTGCAATAAACGTTTCAATTTCCTGTTGGTACTTATCTGGGTCTTCTTCATAAGCCTTGGAATGACCTCCTGTTTCAACCCAATAGATATGTTTCTTATCCTCTTTCATATCATATAATTCCTGAGACATCTCTGGTGGAATGTATTTATCTTCTTTCGTATTAATAAACATTACAGGGGACGATATCTTATGAATGTGATCAATGGGTTTCACCTCTTTTAAGGAAAACCCTGATCGAAGCCGTATAGCCATATCGCCAATGTCCACAATAAACTTCCTAGAGAACTTAGGTGCATATTTAAAATCATACTGTAATCGGTAACTTGCTTCCTTATAAAAATCACTATAAGGGCAGTCAACAATGTAAAAATCTGCCCCATCCTCAACTGAGCCTGCATACATTAATGTGATACCCGCTCCCATGGAGACACCATGGATACCTATGCATATATCCTCACCGTATGTGTCTTTTATATAATTCACAACTTTTTTTAGGTCATATCGTTCGTAATAGCCATAGGATATATCATTACCACCACTTTCTCCATGATGACGACTATCCATAGCTATGACATTATAGCCCATCTTTAAGAAAAGTGCAATATAATCCTTTCCATATTCTTTGGAACATGTCACACCATGAACAACAACCATATACTTTTTCACATCTTCATCTTGCATAAACAAGTGTCCTATAAGCTTATAATCAAAATCAGACTCAAGTTCTATCTTCTCACTTTGATGCTTTTCTACGAAAGCATTATAATTATCTTTTATTTCTTCACCACCAAGATCTTGATTATAACCATTGTGAATAATCCTCTGTGAAAAATAGTAACCTAAACCCGCTATACCAGCCATGGCTGATCCTAATAGTGCTAATCTCTTTTTCATCTATATGCCTCCTCCCATGGCTTTATCGTTATTTTTTATCCCTCATATTAAGCGTTAATCTATAATAGTCTTCTCTCTCTGTATTGTAAGTCTGAATACCCATAGATTGTCCATCCGTTTTTATCATCACAGCCCCATCTTCAGCTGTGTTATAGATCGGCACACTTAGTTCTTTATACCGGTCTACAATTTCTTCATGAGGATGTCCGTAACGATTATCTCTACCACAACTAATAATGGCTAGAACAGGATTGACCTTCTGAACAAACCCTTCTGTGGAAGATGACTTGGAACCGTGATGGGGTACTTTTATTATATCACTATGTAATCTATCTGCAAGCATTTGATTCAGTAATTTTTCTTCTTCTTTTTCTATATCACCCGTTAATAAACTACGAAATCCTTTATAATCTATAGCAAGGACTAAGGAATAAGCATTATTACTCTTATAGCCTTGTACCTTCTTAGATGGATACATGGCTTCAATGGCCACTTCTCCAGCATCAATCACATCTCCTGTTTGCATATAACAAACAGGCACATGCTTCTCATCCGCTTTAGCTAATAGTTTGTTAAGAAGTTTATCCTCTTCTTTTTTATCTTTATAACCATAAGGAATGATGACCCTATTCACTGTAAAATAATCCAATAATTCAATAAGTCCGCCCACATGGTCTTGGTCACTATGGGTCATAAACAAACTCTCAATCTCACTTACTCCATGATATTTTAGAAAGGGCTTAATGGTATAATATCCCGTATCAGGTGCTAACGCATCTTTCTTTCTACTCCCACCACCATCAACAACAAATACATGTTTACTAGGTGTTATCATGACTGTACTATCACCTTGACCTATTGCTAAATGTGTCATCTGCAGTGGTTTAGGCTGCAACCATGTGATTAAGGTTACAACGCCTACGAGTGTTAAGTTTATGAACATACATCTTTTCCATTGACTCATGGTTATATGCCTGTTGTTAACCAGTGCAATAAGTACAATGAATAAGATTATTAACATTAAATATAGCCATGAAGGACGTCCAATGGTAAGGGTATGAAAAGGCAATTTCCCTACGAATTTGGTTATACCATCATAAAGCATCAGGATATAATAAACAATCCCTATACATAGTTTTCCTAGTAAAATAGACATAGAACCACATATCAATGCTAAAAACCCCATGAGAACAACAACCGTCATAAGAGGTACCACAATTAGATTAACACCTACTCCGTAGATCTGGATGTCATAATAGTTGTAGAGTATGACAGGTAACGTACCAAGGGTTGCCGCGACACTGACATTCATAAGACTTACTATTTTATTATTCTTTTTATTATATAACCCATTAAGAGCTGGCATTAATGTGACAATCCCTAACACAGATGAAAAAGATAATAAAAATCCGATATCCCACATGTACAATGGATTAATCATCAATATAACCATAGCCACTGTAGCAAGAGAAGAATAGATGTCATAACTCCTCCCAAAAAAGTATGCCATCAAACTGACTATAAGCATGAAAGATGCTCTAGTAGTTGAAACACTCCCACCTGTCAACACACAATAAAAAAGAAGGAATAAGATGGTCACCCATAACGCTCTTTTCTTAGCTATAAAACAGGTCATGAGGTTAAACAAGCCATAGCCAATAATAGCCACATGTAATCCAGATATAGCGAGTATATGAGAAATACCCGCCTTAGAAAATTGCCCTTTTGTATCTAAGGTTATCCCTGATTTATCCCCTAATAACATAGCTTTCATCAACTGTGCTTCTTTGGCAGGTAGTAGTTGGTCATAGGTATTCGATGCTTTAGTTCTTAGTTTGAATAATGCTCTCTTCAAGCTGTATTTTATATGACTAACATAGCCTACTCTATAATCTATCACCCGATACGTCTTCATATAGCACTTATAGTGAATGCCTCTTATATTATAGTACATCTTTTCATTAAACCCACCTGGGTTTGAAGGAGGATATAATTTACTGATCTTACCTATAATGCTAACCTTATCCCCTATGTTAACACCATTTATTTTCTTACCATACACTTTTATGAGAACAGGCTTTTTATAAGTCTTATTCATTACTTCTAATGCTGACACTTCTACTAAGAGGTTGCCTTCACCATCTTTTATTGCCATATCCCTAATAATACCTACCATCTGTCCTTCTATACTATAGAAAGGTCTTTTATCTACAGGATATTCATAAGCCTTCACATGCCCTATTAGGTTTAGATATGCAAAAAAACATATCAATGGAAGTAATATAATTGGTTTCCAGTAATATGTCTTGTATAATAGCACACTGATTAGCGTTATGATAACAAAAGCACCTAGACCTAAGTACCACTCTTTCAGATAATAAGCTATCCATAAGCCAATGATATAATATGTAATCATCCACAAAGCTGGTCGCTTCATTAGCCAATCCCCCTGTATCCCTCTCATAAAAAATTACTCCGTCACATATAATATTTCTATGAACATAGCGAATAGAACTTTCCTATTCATCAAAAATAGGGCTGTCTATACATATGCATCTGACAGCCCTTTATCTTATTTTTTAACTAGGTTTAGATTTCTTTCAAAAAGGGTATCAAAGGCAATGTGACCTTTGAATGTGGATTGTTTTTCTCCCTCAATTAAGAATTGAACTTTGTTAATATCTGGTAGCTCTGTAAGCGTATTAACAATGGAATAAATCGTTAATGTTTCTCCTGTAGACCCACCAGGATGTTTGGTGATAAATTCAGTACTAAAGTCTACATAACATACACCTTCACTAATAGACGTACTAATAATTTTAGTACCTTCTGGAATCGTATTGACTTCATTTTCATCTAATGGTCCTGCTAGAAGAAGATTAAGTACTGTCTTTTCTAAGGTTTCATTAGGATTAACCTCAATTTCTACTTCATGAGGAATTAATTCTGTTGCATCTGTATTCGCAAAATACAACATAACTTTTCTAAGCCTTTTATGTTCATTCTCTTCATCCAATACCAGTTGATCCTTTGTAACTGGGTCCATTGGTTTACCATCTGTACCCTTTAGAGGCACATCGTTTACAGAGAAACTCACAGCATCAATATCGTTTAAATTGGTAAGTGAAATGGCTAGAGATGTACGACAAATCGTTTCATCACTTGCCTCCATCTTGTTGTATTCCTCAGAGAAATTCAGTTTCACTTCTGCACCATCGAAGGTTACATCCTTTAGAACAATATCTTCTGGTATGGTACTGACCACTTCTGAATCCTCAATACCATTCTGTAATAGATCAAATATTTCTCTAACGATTTCTTCTTTTCCTAAACTTTGAATAACAACCTCTTTTTCAATCCATTTATTGTTATCACTACTCTTTAATGTAATTTTCTCTGTCCGTACATCAGGTGTTGTTTTGTCAATGCTCTCAGTTTTTTTATTATTACACCCAGTCATTAACATTAGTATAAACAAACACAAAAAACAAATACGAATAATTTTCCCCAATTATAACACCTCCAGTGAAATTCTAGGATTCATTCTCTTCTACAAGCGGCCGTTTGAGCGGAATACTCATTTCAAATGTTGTGCCGACACCCATTTCACTACTACATCGAATAAATCCTTGATGCATCAATATAGCTTGGTGTGTAATGGATAATCCAAGCCCTGTACCCCCAGTTTCCCTCGTACGTGTTTTATCCACTCGGTAAAATCGCTGGAATACTTTATCTACGCTATCCTTAGGTATGCCAATACCTGTATCTTTTACAGTCACACGTGCATTCTTATAATCAGAATTTAACTTTACCATAATAGACCCGTATTCTTTATTGTATTTAATGGCATTTTCAATTAAATTTGTAATTGCTAGGGCTATTTTTGTTTTATCAACTTCTGCAATCACTTCACGATAACTCTCAAAAACCATCTCAACACCTTTTATATCGGCTAAAGGCTTTAATCGCTTCATAATCGACTCAATTAATATGTTTAGATTTGCTTCACTTACATTTAATTCATTTTCTTTTTTATCCAAAGTAACTAAAGTTAACAAATCATCAATTATAATTGTTTCTCTCTCAATCTCCCTACTAATATCTACAAAAAACTCTTTGTATAATTCTTTTGGTGCATCTGGCTGCATTAATAAGGAATCTGCCAGAACTTTTACTGAACTTAGGGGGGTTTTTAACTCATGAGAAACGTTAGCAACGAACTGTCGTCTGTTTTCGTCAATACGTTCTAACTTATCTGTCATATGATTAAAGGCTGTACCGATTTCCTCTATCTCATAATTCCCTTTTATATCAATTTTTTCATCCAAGTTACCGTCAGTAATTTTATTAATACTAATCAGTAACCTTTTGAATGGTTTCGTGATAAAGCCTGAGAAATAATAGCTCAATATAAATATCAGTATAAAAAGAGTAGCCATGATCAGATAGGATACATTTTTCTGCTCATTAATGGTATTATCAATGTCGTTATAAGAGCTTGTTAAGATAATAACACCTAGCACTTCTTCCTTGTTACCAATAGGAATATTGACTCTCGCAACATTTTCTTTACGATTATTATACGTCGATGCATTACCCTCTAGAGCATTAATGACTTCAGCTGTTGCGTAACCTCTACCAAGATCTGTCTGATTAGAATCATAGATCACTGTACCTCTGCCATCTAAGATAACCATACTTCCATACTCGTGACTTTCAATTTCACTCACATACTCCTTGAAGTTGGTACTATTCTTATCAAACCCTTTTTCACTCAAATTAGTCGATATAATATTAGCTTGTCTACTCATAGTTTTTATCTTCTCAGCCACATAGTAATTCTCAAGTGTGTTAAATAAAACATTCGTAAGTAGTAATAATGGAATCATACTTACTGCTGTAAAAGCAACGAATATCTTGAATCTAACACTCCTAAATAGTTTTCTTGTTCTGATAATAATAACCAACACCCCACTTAGTATGAATAAACTTGGGCTCGCTAGGATTTGGTTCTACTTTCTCTCTCAGTCTTCTGACATGTACATCCACTGTTCTTACATCACCTGGATAATCATAACCCCATACAATATTTAATAGATTTTCTCTACTATATACTTTGTTAGGATGTTTACTGAAGAGCTCTAATAGATCAAACTCCTTAGCCGTTAGATTAATCTCTTTTTCATTCATGTATACGCGTCTACTCTCACAATCAATTTTTAAATCACCGGAATTAATCACAGTTTCTGATGAGCCATCGGTATAATCAACTTTCATTCTTCGAAGTACTGCTTTCATTCTAGCTTTTAATTCTAGGATGTTAAAAGGTTTGGTCATGTAATCATCAGCCCCATATTCAAGACCGAGAATCTTATCCATATCTTCACCTTTGGCAGTTAACATGATAATAGGTACATTAGAAAACTCTCGGATCTGCCTACAAACACTTAAGCCATCAAGACCTGGTAGCATAACGTCTAATACAATCAAGTCATACTCATTATCCTTAGCTAGTTCATAAGCTTCTTCGCCATCATATGCCACGTCTACTTTCATGTCTTCTTGTTCTAGACTGAATTTAATACCTTTCACAATTAATTTTTCATCATCTACCACTAATATCCTCTTAGACATATAAGCCACCTCACTTAACAATTATGGAATCTTTAATTTTCTGAAATAACCCTTCCTTTATCCCGCTTACAAGCATGATATCCTCTACAGATTGAAATGGACCATTTTCTTTCCTATATGTAACAATCAGTTTAGCTCTTGACTCTCCAACACCACTTAGTTCTATAAGTTCTGAAGCTGATGCTGTATTGATATTAATCAAATCAGAAGCTTCCCCTTTTGCTTCAAATTCTCCATTTTCTATCTGTTGCGCTGTAGGAAAGGTAATCTGCTCCCCATCCTGAATCTCTCTAGCCAAATTAACATAATCCGTGGCAGCACTTTCTGATAAGCCACCTGCTAACTCAAGAGCTTCAATAACTCTCGCGCCTTCTTCAACTTCATATACGCCTTCGTTTTCCACAGCTCCACATACATGCACTAAAAATGTCTTTTTGTCATCTTCTTGATGTGCTATATCTGTTTCTTGTTGCTCCACATTAGGCTTTGTAACTACTAGTTGATTATCTGCATCATCTGCAATCTTTATGGTTACTTCCCCTGTTGAATGCATATATACAATCCCCATAATGATAACAAATGTGCCAAAGGCTATATAATATAATAATTTTTGTTTCATCATTATACCTCTCTTACTGATACTTAGGAACGGCTTAATTATTCGTTCATGTCCTGTTTACAAAATGTCCAGTTTTTAAGGACTATTGCAAATAGATTATATGAAGATATGTTTCAGCGTTTCCTTCCATCTTGTTAGAAATATAATCATGAATCCCCTATCATTATTTTCTTAATCTCATCCGTTTTAGTATTTTCTTTTAATACGTGTACCATAATCAATGATATAACGGTTATACTCCTCATCCATTAGATGGGAACTAAACATAAAATCAGCTGTAGCAACATTCATAGCAACTGGAATATCGTATAAAACGGCAATACGTAATAATGCCTTTACATCAGGGTCATGTGGCTGCGCTTCTAATGGGTCCCAGAAGAATACAAGGAAATCAATATCCTTCTCAATAATTCTAGAACCAATTTGTTGGTCACCACCCAGTGGACCGCTTTTAAATCTTCTGACAGGCAAGTTGGTTTCTTTTGCTATGATACTTCCTGTTGTACCTGTCCCATATAAAAAATGCCCAGCTAAACTTATTTTATTTTTTATAACCCATTCTACTAAATCTTTTTTCCGATTATCGTGGGCAACTAAAGCAATGTTTTTTTGCTTTTTCATCCTAACCAGTTCTGACATAAATGTCTTCCTCCTAATATTTTCAAATCATCATTCTTTATTTTTTTCTAAAAACCTACTATTTATTGTACCTAAAGTTTGCCTTATTGACAATGCATTTAACAAAAATATAATATTTAATATGTATACAGATGGCTAATTGTGGTAAAATAAACCAAGTAAAACATTGAACCATTTTAATATATGTACAAAATATTACGTTCAAAATCAATAAATGATAAAATAAACTGGAGTGATAAACATGAAGAATGATGGTTTTATTCGTGTCGGTGCAGGTTCACCTGCTCTAAAAGTTGCCGATGTCGATTATAACACGAATCAAATTAAGAATCTAGTGGATGATGCACTAGCAAGAAACATATCTATCCTTATATTACCAGAATTATGCATTACAGGCTATACTTGTGCAGACTTATTTTTCCAAGAAGCATTATTAACAAGTAGCGTTAACAAACTGATGGAGCTAAAAGATTACTCCAATAACAAAGACATTCTATTTGTTGTTGGCTTACCCTTACAATACAAACATGCTCTCTATAATTGTGCAGCAGTACTCTACAATGGTAATCTATTGGGTATTGTTCCAAAAACATATCTTCCTAATTATAATGAATTCTATGAAGTCCGTTGGTTTGCATCCAGTGAAACCGTATTAAGTGATACCATTAAAGTTGGTGATGACATTGTACCATTTGGTGCTTCTATTCTATTTAGGCACCACAAGATGCACAACCTATGCATTGGTGTTGAACTCTGCGAAGATCTCTGGTCACCCCTACCACCAAGTACTATTCATGCTATTAATGGTGCAACGCTCATTCTCAATCCTTCAGCAAGTAACGATTTGGTTGGTAAAAGCTCTTATCGTAAATCATTAGTGGCTTCGCAATCAGCCAAAACGATTACGGCTTATGCCTATGCATCTGCTGGATTTGGTGAATCCACAACGGATTTAGTCTATGGTGGTCACTGCTTAATCTATGAAAATGGTACAAAATTAGAAGAAAACAAACGGTTCCAACTAGACACAACATTGATCTATTCAGACGTGGACTTCGAACGTCTTATGCATGATCGCATGAAGATGTCAACTTACTCTAACCATCTAGCTGGTCAATTTCAAAACCCATATACCTATGTGGATTTTGATATGCAACTTAATAAACAAGAGCCTATTAAACGCT
>JMSU01000111.1_pt1 | contig 43163 bp, 38 predicted proteins | sample 179011 | NCBI WGS metagenome assembly JMSU01 (sample SAMN02769580, study PRJNA246767) | bioreactor metagenome | isolation source: Culture-1 Bioreactor ArsB derived from microbial biomass from the upper 2 cm... | place: Germany: Bremen | collected day 87 after inoculation
CTTACTGATCACCCGCAGGTTCAGACTGTAGTCTACGATTTCAAAGACGTAGATGGCATTCCCGCACTAATTGATAACATGCCTGATATCGATGTACTTATTAATAATGCAGGAGTCATGTATGCAACTCCTTACGACGAGTACACAACTGAAAGTGTTCATGAAGTATTAAAAATCAATATCGAAGCTCCGGTGGCTCTTGTTACCGCTGTGTCAAAATCCATGAAAACAAAAGGATACGGACGTATTGTCAACAATGCTTCAATTGCCGGACAGATTGGACATCCCGATGTCTGGTACGGAATCACCAAAGCCGGCATGATTAATATGACGAAGAGTTTTGCAAAACTCCTCGGACCGCATGGAATTGTCATCAATGCAGTAGCGCCCGGTCCCATTGCAACGGACATGCTGCACTCTATTCCTGAAGCACGCAAAAAAGCGATTAAAGCTGCGGTCTATACCGGACGTTTCGGCAATCCTGAAGAAGTTGCAGAAGCTATGTTCTGGCTTGCAACCGATTGCCCTGAATACATTAACGGCACCTGTATTGACATCAATAACGGTTCATTTCCACGTTAATAAAAGAAGCTCCCGATTATATTTCAATCGGGAGCTTCTGCTTCAAATTTTAAATTTTAATTTTCAGCAGCACAATTTCCGGCCTGCTGTTGGTTCTAAGCGGCGGCCCCCAAAAGCCGACTCCACAGCTTACATAATACCAAGTTTTACCTTTTCTGTAAGTTCCGAATTCTTCTTCGTAAAGCCGCTCTACAATAAGATTGAATGGGAATAACTGTCCATTATGTGTATGCCCTGAGAGCTGAAGGGCGACCCCATTTTCCTGTGCATCTTCAAGATAATGAGGAGTATGATCGAGCAGCACAACAGGCAGACCGTTGCTTTCCGGAATAATCTTTGAAAGAGCCATCCGGCTTCCGTTACGTATGGGTGCAGCAAAATCGTTTCTACCGACAAGAAGAAACTGACCATCTACCACTTCACTCTTATCACTCAGAATACTTATACCCTGCTTTTCAAGCATCTGCCGCGCCCATTCGTCTCCCAGATAATACTCATGATTGCCAAACACTGCATATTTACCAAGCGGAGCCTTTATACGGGCAAGTTCATCCGCAGCCTGTGTAAATTCAGCGTCAAGGTCGTCAAGAATATCACCGACCATAAAAACCATATCAGGCGTAAGACTATTGACCATATTTACTACAGATCCAACTCTATCCCGAGTCATAAGCTTACCGGCATGAAGATCAGAAAACACTGCTATGCGATATTCTTTGGCAGTGCTTCTGCCCTCAGAAAGATCAAATTGAACCTCTTTTACAATGGGGGAAGTTGCATTCACATAGCCAGTTATCACCATCACCGCAGAAATAAGACAAAGCACAGCAAAAACTTTAAGCCGTGGAACTTTAATATCATTGCCGAGTATTTTCAGCCCCCAGCGAATAGGCTCAAAACAAAGACCAACTGGAACCATACAAGCAATAATTGCAGCCCAGCTATAACCGGTACCTTGAAGGAATAATTTTAAAAGATAAGGCAGGTCGGCACGAAAAAATAAAGTAACAGGCAAGGCCAAAGTCATCAAATCAGTGGCAATAAGGACACTTTTTTTGATTTTAGGATTTTCCACCAGCATCCGACATATCCATAATCGAATATACAGATAGCAAAGAAAGTAAGTTATTGTAGCTCTTACATAAAATGACATTTCATCTCACATTTTTATATTTAAATTAATAAGCTATTATTACGAGTAATAAAAATGAAATCATCATCTAAATATCTTATTTTTCTTTTTGGTACAAAAAACAAAAGGCTGCCCGTAAACACGGACAGCCATATATAAATAACTAATACTTAAAAATTGAGACTAAGAAGAGCATTTCTGACGCGCATTATAGGCCTTTGCCAAGCCTCCACCAGATGTTTCACGATATAGACTCGGTAAATCGTGTCCGGTTTCACGCATAACAGAGACCACCTCATCAAAAGGAATTCGGTGTGAGCCATCTGACAGAATGGACATCTGAGCACGGGCAAGAGCACGAGTTGCAGCGCAGGCGTTACGCTCAATACATGGAATCTGAACCAGACCGTCAACAGGATCACAGGTCAAACCTAAATGATGTTCGAGCCCCATTTCTGCAGCATATTCAATTTGACGCAAAGTTCCACCCATAAGCTGAGTGGCAGCAGCAGAAGCCATGGCACAAGCTGATCCAACTTCTCCCTGACAACCTACTTCTGCCCCGGAAATAGAAGCATTATACTTGATCACATTTCCAAATATTCCAGCTGTTGCGAGAGCACGGATGATGTCGTTCTCTTTAAGATCATGCATCTTTTTTAAATACTTCAATGTGGCAGGAACAATACCGCATGACCCGCAAGTCGGTGCTGTGACAATTACGCCGCCCGCAGCATTTTCCTCAGATACAGCCAACGCGTACGCAGTGGTCATTCCGGTGAGTTGCATGTCAGGACCGGCAAGACGTGTCCGTCTATAGTAAGACTTAGCCTGACGTCTGAGTCCGATAGAACCGGGCAAAACCCCTTCTTCGTCTAAACCTCGATCAAGAGATTCTTCCATGACTTTCCATATTTCACGTAGAAAATCCCAAATCTCAGTGCCTTCACATTGTTCAACGTATTCCCAGTATGTAATGCCTTTGTCTTCACAGTGAGCCATGATGGATTCAATTGTTGTCAAGTCGTACACAGAAGAAGAATCAGCTGCGGCAGCGCCTTCCTCTCTAATCGCACCGCCTCCAACGCTGTACACTTTCCACGAACCGACACAGACATCCTTGCTGTCAAAGGCTTCGAAAAGCATTCCATTAGGATGTTCAGGCATGCTTTCTTCTGCTTTCCAAACAATCTCAGTGCGTTCTTCTTTCAAAACACTCAATACAGCCCAGTCGGTCAAGTGCCCTTTTCCCGTAGCCGCAAGGCTTTCGAAAAGAGTGACTCGAAATCTCGACGCGTCAGGAAATTTTTTCAAAAATTTTTCAGCCGCAAACCTCGGCCCCATAGTATGGCTTGAAGAAGGCCCCACACCGATCCTGTACAATTCTCTTAATGACTCCATCGAACACACCCGTAATTTTATAAGTAAAAGTTATTCCCTTTATGAACTGCACCACTTTGTATTACGTTTTTATTAAAAAATACAGATTTTTTTATTGATTTCGAATTAGCTTACCCAATAAATCATGAAAACATAATTTTAATCATTATTTGCATTAGCATTTAGATATAAAAAAGGTCAGAATCGGTATATACAGATTCTGACCTTCTTTATCATGCACATAAATTTTATCAAAGCAAAGCATCTGGTAAAGTTTCTACGAATTTCCTAATGTCATCACGAACCTTACGATAGCAATCCAGCTGATCATCCTCAGATAAACCTTTCTCAGCTAATTCGCGGGCCATTCTTGGCGGATCATCAAAACCAACATGAAAAATCTTACATCCTCCGGGGAAGAAAGGGCAAGTTTCATGTGCATGATCGCAAACGGTAACGACCACATCAATTGGGATATCTTTAAACTCATCAATATGTTTAGAGGACTGTTCAGAGATATCAACTCCGACCTCTTTCATAACTTTCACCGCATTCAAATTCAAACCATGAGTTTCAATGCCGGCCGAATAAACATTGATATGATCAGCTTTGAGATGTCTGGTCCAGCCTTCAGCCATTTGGCTGCGACATGAATTTCCTGTGCAAAGAAAAAGTACACTTAGTTTATGATTATCCATTTATCACCTTTGATAACAATCTATTCTCAAAAAGACTGCTTAGTTATTAGCAATTCAGCTTAGTTTATTAATTTACCAAACAGTGTTTTTTTAAGTACGTGTGTGCTTACAGTCAAGACTGGTAAGTAAGTGTCACAAAAATGAAACAAAAGGATAGATATAATCAATCCACAAATTTGTTTGCTCTTTAATTTTGTATGGTAGACGGATTTTCCATCTCCCTAACTCATGTCTTGCTAAAAAGAAACTTCCCCTGCTGTGGTATAGCAGGTCTAATCTTCTGAACAGGTTTACCTCCAATAATATCCAGAACCATTAACCCGGCGGCTTTCCCCTGTTCCTCCCCGCTTATCACCATTCCACCAATCGCTTTACCTTTACCTACACTCATTGCCCAAAACGCAAAAAGAGGAACTGGCGTATTAGCTGAGGTCCACTCAAGAACCTCCTCGCTATCTACATATTTAGCATTCTCAAAAACTCTATGATACAGGCCTATTACAATTGCCCCGTAGCCTTCTTTCTGGGTATCAAGAACTATTTCTTTCCATTTGGAAAATGACGAAATCAATTTAATATCAGTAACAATACCACCTACAGTAATACAATTTGAGCTTTTAAAGACTGACTCTTTAAAAACTACGGTTGTTGTACTTTTATCAAGAAGAATCAAAATTTTTTTATGTCCCAACTGTAGAATATCATTTAAATACTTAATAGTCCTTTTGTACAAAGGCCTTTCAAGTACACCTGTGATATTCCTATTTAAAGGGATATATTTACGAGGATTATTGTTTATCCCCATATAAACAACAGGAGTTTCTGTATCTATAAATCTGCTTCCGAGATATTTTAGAGCATTATCATCTGCCAGAACAACAACATCAGGCTTGGTCTTTAGATAGTATTCCCAAGCTGCTTCTGCACTTGCAGCATATTTATCTTCCTGAATACGTTTAGTGTCCATTTGAAAATTTAGCAGTTCAACTTTATTATTCAATACAGATTCCAGACCTGATGTAGACTCAATATCCCAAACATATTCACTATGATAACTTTCAATAAGCAAAACTTTAGGCTTTGCATGCGCCCCCACAGCAAATAAATTGCATAACACAATAGTACATATGATTAATAAGTGATTGAGCATAACTCTCCTGTATAGTTAAACTCAGCCCTAATTTACAACCCATACAGTGCAATCTATTGCAGACTGAACTATCTTTGTTGATACAGAACCGAATAAAAACTCCTCAGCTTTACTGACACCACGCCGACCTATAACGATAGTTTCATACCCCCCCTCTTCGCGTATCCTAAGAATATCCATACCTATACTGCGTCCGGTAGAACAGATATCAGTTTCGTGAAACGGAGATTTGCAACTGGCAAAATATTCAACACTGAGCTCATCTTTGCACACTCCCATATTAACCAGATTCTTCCGGGCAATCTTAAGCTTTTCCAGAATTTCATGCTCGTTCAATTTACACTGTTCTTTCCATAACTCATCATCTGGAAAAAGATCTTTATCCGGCAAACGCTCAACATAAAGAATTTTAATCTCACAATCAGAACAATTTCTGGCAATGTTCCCAACATATTCCACAGCCTTGAATGAATTTTCTGAACCGTCAAAAGCCACGAGTACCTTCATAGCTCCAACCTCCTGCATCAAGTGCAAGCACTGTAGTTACTTAAAGACCCCGAATTTCCTTTAAACACTTATTCATATCCAGCATCAATTCATCAACCGATTCGTAAAAAATGGAACTGGAAGACGAAAAATGCATTAAAATATTATTCAATGATTTAGGTATGTAATCATATATTTTCCGCAAATTAACTATTCTGTTCCCAATTACAACTGAATAATCACCAGAATTAAATTCAGAAAGAACGGCAGGGTCAATATTATGATCCCGCATCGAAACCGAAGTAATATTGGCCTTACCAGCCAGATAAATGAGAATACTTCCAAGGCCGAAAATATCCAATCCAAATGGGTTTTCATAAAGCTCAAAAGCATAATCAAAATCAATCCAGCGATAATCCTGCGTACCACTTTCTACCCAAAGATGATCACGGCGAATATCTCCATGCTTTTCATCATTATCATGCAAAAATTTTATGGCTTCACATGATCCTATATACTTCTCAAAAATATCAGGGAAATGTTCATGAAAATAAGTCTTATGGTCCACAGGTATATTATGGACAACGACATCAAGTCGCTTTCCTCTGATAATATCAAGCACCCTTACATTGTTCCCCGCAGTATCATTATATGAGTAACCCTGCATGAAACGCATATCACCTTTGACAAGATCAAGAATTCGGGCTTCTTTGCGGGGACTTCTAAAACACTGAATCTTGAACGGTCCAATATTCATAGGAAATTTTTCATAAAACGCCAGCTTTAAAATTTTAGGCTGGCCAGTCTCAAGCTGCTTACATCTCTTGACCCAGTACTTGGGATCAGAGAGACCAAAACGTCTCTCCTGCTCATTTTTGAGTACCAAAAAGTGCTCATTGCCAACCTTTATGACATCACTATAATCAACATTCATAAACTCAGTGGTATCGGTATAAATATTACCGAAACGGGAAATACTGTATTCAGGTAAGTGCTTCTTTATAAGATCTCGAACTTCTTTACTCATGGCACCCCCGGAGTTCATTCCTTTAATGTACGTCAACCGGAACTTCTTACACAAAAAGTAACATAGCCACCTGAATAAAGGAAGCAGATCCGTTGATTAATAAGCTTCCTAAATATTAAAAATATTCAAAATTGGAACAGCAAGATCTATTGCCTGTTATCAATTTGTGCCGTATATTTAAAAGTTGAGACGAACATTTAACAAACCATACTCTCTACAGAGGATTACTTGAGTAAAAAACAATATTCATTACCAGAACTGGGCTGGAAAAGAGTTTTCAAAGACCAACTTACTTCGGACGAAATTTCAAAAACACAACCAGCACGTGTTACGATGACCCACAGGGGACATGTAGTTGTTTCCACAGGCGAAAACGAGCATCTCCTGCAAATTGCGGAAAAAGGTGTAGGCAGTCTTAATGAGCAACCTACAGTGGGGGACTGGCTACTTCTGAACAAAGAGACCCTAACTCCAGAAAGACTTCTTACGCGAACAAGCCTTTTGCAACGAATGGCCCCGGGACAAGAAGTCAAACTTCAGCCTATAGCAGCCAATATTGATACCTTATTTATAGTCTCCTCATGTAATTCTGAATTCAATTTAAACCGAATTGAAAGATACATATGTCTCGCACTTGAAGCTCGAGTTGAATTTGTTCTGGTATTGACCAAGGAAGATCTGACCGAAGAAGCAATAAAATACCGCCGCCAAGCAGAAGTTCTTTTTAAAGAAATAGACATAGTTACTATCAATGGAAAAGATCCGGGTAGTGTAAAATGCTTGCATAAATGGTTCAGACAAGGTGAAACGATCGCCCTTCTAGGCTCTTCAGGTGTAGGCAAGACTACACTTCTCAATACTGTAAATGGCACTGAAAAAGAAAAAACAGGCGCAATTCGTCATGGCGACCACAAGGGTCGCCACACCACAACGACCAGATCACTTCACGTAATGCCGACCGGGGCACTTTTAATAGATGTACCCGGCATCAGAGAATTACAGCTCCATGATTGCCATGCAGGAATTGATAAAGCTTTCAATGAAGTAGTTGAGGCCGAAGAGATGTGCCGTTTCGCTGATTGCAGCCATGCCAAAGAACCGGGATGCGCTATCAGAACCGCACTTGAGGAAGGTATAATCGATGAAAGACGCCTCACCAATTATCTTAAGCTAAAAGAAGAAGCTGTTAAAAACACCGAAGTTATCGCCGAGAAAGCCAAACGCAAGGACAGCAAAAAGAAAAAATACACCCGCAAGTGGCGAAAATAAATTTAAGAATAGACAAAAACAGGCCACTCATTGAGCGGCCTGTTTCATTTCTAAACAAGTCAGACTTCTGTCTTAGTATTGGTTGATTTTTTTTGGAAGTTTGATCATCCAAAACCCTGCTTTTTCACCAGTAGGTTCCAGCTTGAAAGAAGTTGCGACTCTTTTTCCATCGTACGTCAATTTATCATCATCAAGCACGTAACTTTTGGACTTTTTCACAACCTTACCGTCATTATCGGTAGCTGGGTCAGTCGTCACTGATCCAAATCCAAAATCGTTATCGGAACACACTGCGAGAGTGCGCATATCAGGAAGGAGGGCAAGACCTTCAGCCTTGCCGGGGGTCCAACCATATTCGCGAAGGCTGATAATTTTTTTCTTGGAAGCCATTTTAATTCCTAAACGGCCAAGTTCCTCAACCCCGGTAACAGCTTCCAATTCTTTCCCTTCAGCAGTTCTCTTTCCGCTCAAATCGGTGGCATCCTTAAGATCAATAAGATAAATAATGTTTCGAAGACCATTTTTACCTTTACCCTGCTCAACAATGAGAAACTCGGTGTCACTCACTGAATGCAAATCACCAATTTTAACATCTTTACATCTTTTATAGGCTTTCACATCCACAGGATAAGCAAACATCTTAGTTTCACCAGTCTCAGGATTTAACAATACTAAACGGGTAAACGGAGCATTACTGTTTTTTACATCGCCATCAATATCACAAATCGACTGAACTGCACCTAAAACCATATTTGAAGGCGTTACGGCAATACCTTCCATCCCTCTATTAGGTTGGCGTTTACCTACTATTTCAGGCAAACCTTCACCTGGCGCATATTTTTTAATCAAACGTCCAGTATTTGCATCCATTTTAGCTATAAACGGACCATATTCATCGCAAATCCATAAATTTCCATCTTTGCGGTCAATGGCTATGCCTTCAGTGTCTAACCCCTCCCGATCATAACTAAGCTTTTCATATGAATCAGATAAGGGAACTTCACCAGTAGAACCGACTGTACCCGGAGGGATTGGTCTACCGGAAATTTTTCTTCCTGTAGTATCTTTTATCTCAATTGTACTCATAAGAGTGACTTTACCGTCTTTAAGAGCCAAAGCTCCATAAGAAGGCGTAAAATCAGGGGCAGGGAAAACTTTTGAAGGAACCTTTTTACCATCGATTAAGACTTTCGGACTGTCGGCATTGGGCCCCCGATCGCCAATAGCATAAAAAAATTGCGTACCATCTTTACCTACACCAATATAAGTCATGCCTGAGCCAATACCGATGGGAAAACCATCTTTGAACTCCTCAGCATACCTTCCATGATAAGGTACGTTATATTTGACGGGGGTTTCGATTTCGAATTTCTCAATCTCAAAATCTGATGCGGATGCAAATCCAGTACTAAAGAGAAGCGTTGTGCCAGCAACTATTAATTTCTTAAACATATTAGTAACCTCCATTTTTTATGAGGGCTACACCATGTGATCAACATTTAGATCACATAGAGGTTACAAATATGACAACAACGAAAATTTAATTAATTATTTACTAATCTTTATTGCAATAATCCCATTAAAGCATCTTCCACTTCAATGTATTCAAAATTAAATCCAGAGCTGATCAATTTTTCAGGCAATACAAATTGACCACCAAGCAAAACGTCTTCAGCCATCTGCCCTAAAATAAGCTTCAAAAAGAATGCAGGTACACGTAAAAAACAGGCTTACCTAAAATGCGTCCCAAAACATTATTAAATTTATTAGAAGTAACAGGATTAAGAGAACTAAGATTGTATACACCTACACAATCACTATTTTCGATTAAAAAAACGATTGCGCGAACTTCGTCATCAACATGAATCCACGACACCCCTTGATGGCCATGACCAAGGTAACTTCCAAGCCCGACTCTAAATGCAGGAAGCATTTTTGCCAGAGCACCTCCGTGCCCTAAGACCATTGCTGTACGGATTATAACCCGCCGTACACCATAATTTTCTACAGATGCAGTAGAAGCCTCCCATTTACAGGCAACTTCGGCCAAAAAAGAATCTCCTGAATCAGCTTCTTCATTTACCGGCTCAGCACCTCGCGAACCATAATAACCTATTGCAGACCCCTGTATCACGACAGCAGGTTTAACCGCAACTTTAGAAACAGCTTCACAGACTGCCTCTCCAGCTTCAATACGGCTCTTTTTTATTGATTCTTTCTTCTTATCAGTCCATCTTCCAGAAGCAATGTTCTCTCCAGCAAGGTTCACTATAGCGGTTGCCCCATCAACAAATTCAGCCCAACCGGAAGAGGTACTACCATCCCAGACTACATTACGCACTCCAGAAATATCTGACGGCCTGCTTGAACGGGTCAGTGCTATAACTTGATACCCTTTAGCTACAAGCGCTAAACTTAACTTCTTTCCTATAAACCCAGTTCCACCGGTAATAACAACTCGCATGGCAACCTCTCGCGAAATCTTTTAATGGCTCAATTATACTCCGATCAGAAGGAATAACAATTAAAATTCGCAATGTCCGGCAACAGGGAGTTTTATTGTAAACCGTGTCCACTGCCCCATCATAGAATCAACTTTCAGGCTCCCCTTATGATGGTCAGATATAATGTAATAAGATACAGACAATCCTAACCCAGTCCCTTCTCCGACCTCTTTAGTAGTATAAAAAGGTTCAAAGATTCTTTTACGAACTTCTTCACTCATACCGGGACCATTATCTTCAATTTCAATACACACCATATCAACCACCCGCTTAACTCGTAGGATTAAACGAGGTCCTCCAGTATCATAAACTTTATCCTGCATAGCTTCAGCTCCATTTCTGAATAAATTCAAAAACACCTGCTGAATTTCGTTTGCCTCACAACAAACTAAAGGAATTCCTTGATCATATTCCCTAACAACTTCAATTTGCTTAAAATCATATTCTTTTTTTAAATCATAATCACTGGAGGCAAGCTCAAGAGTGCGGTCAAGCAATTCGGCGACATTAATTTCGCTTAAAATTTTATCGCTTTTACGGCTGAAACCAAGCATATTAATCACAATCTTCGCAGCCCTATTGCCAGCACTGATTATACTTTCAAGCATTCTTTTAATGCCGCGCTCGTCAAGATATTGTTGAAGTGATTCAATAGAAATTCCACACTGTTCAGCAACAACCGCATTTTTACTAATATCTCCAGAAGTCCTTCTCTTAATGTTCTGAGCATGTCCCACAATTACAGCAAGTGGATTGTTAATTTCATGAGCCATTCCCGCCGCCAAACCACCAATAGACATCATTTTCTCACTCTGCATTATCATCTGCTCAAGATTCATACGTTCAGTGATGTCGTCAATCCGAATAACCGCCCCGATTATTCCAGTGGCCACTAAAGGGTATATTGTAAAATCTTCATACCTGCGACGATTTCCATCATACCTGCAGAGCTTTGGATCTTTCTGAGGTTCACCTGTTTCAAGAGCTTCGCGAATACGCTCCATCTCAAGAGTAAGATGAGGTGCTGCAATATCAAGCGGCAACCCGATCACGTCCGAACGAGAGACCCTTAAAAGGCTCTCGGCCTCACTATTCCAATGGGTAACAATACAATTTATATCTACTACAATTATGATTGAGGGCATGGAATCAATTACACTGGTCAAGTAACTTTGAACTTTCTTGAGCTCTTGCTCTGCATTATGCCGTTCGGCTAATTCAGCGGTAAGTTCTTCAGTCTTCTTTCTAACTCTACTTCTTAAAAGCCAAGTCCAAAGCATAAAAAAAACCAAAAAAACAAAAGCGGCGTCAAAATCAAAACAGCATAATGTACGAATTCACGATAAAACCCTTTGCGTTCATGCACACCAAACCATTTTTTGTAAATTTGATCATAACGTCCTGATTTCTTGATAAGACTTAATCCCTCGTTAAGCTGTCCCAACAATTTTGCATTTCCTTTACGCACAGCAAAACAATATTCACTAAAAGCAAAACCAGGCCCAACAGAAATAACCTTACCAAATCCTCTCTTTTCGGCATGGAAAAGACTCTGCAACTTTCCTAGCAGTGCGGCATCATGTTTACCCGCATCAAGAAGCCGCAAAGCATCCTCTTGCGAGGGAACCGGAATAACCTTCGCATCAGGCAATTTTTTTAAAACATAATCATGCATTATATCACCACGCTGAACGATGATTTCCTTATGGGCTAGGTCTTCTAGAGAAGCGACAGGAGAGTCATTACGAACAAAAATAGAATGAGACACAATATTGTGAGGCATAGAAAAATCATAAATAGCAGCTCTTTCAGGAGAAAAATACATACCGGAAATAACATCACAATAGCCTTTCTCTATATCCTCTATTACATTATTCCAACTGCGGAGATTTATTATAATATCAAGCCCTTCTACCTCTGCTACAGCGCGTATAATATCAATATTAAACCCAGAAGGAATACCATTATCCAAATATTCATAAGGAGGATAATTAAAATCTCCTTCCACAGTAATCAACCTAGCTGATGCATTTTGCAAAAGACAAGTACATAGAAAAAAATTTATAAGAACACATATAAAACATATTCTTTTACATACCCGCATAAATCCCCACAAAATTAATTCAACAATTTATTTCACAATAATAAACATAACATATTCAGAAACAACATATACGTAATATGTATAAAATATTTTACCTGTTTTAAATAAGCATTTTTTAAATCAACCGTCCATGACAACAGCTTATCTTAAACTAAAAATAGCATTTATTACGACAAAACGACACAGTTATCATAACGAGTGCATCAAATAAAAATGCCCTGAAATGATAAAATCATTTCAGGGCATCATAATAGATATAAAAAAATAAACTAAAGAACCTTGAGAGCTCTCCTAATAAAATTCAAAGCTTCTTCATAGAGTTTAGGAGGGCTGTACGGAGTAAGTAATTTTGTTCTAACTGCGCCGACAAGATTACAAAGAACTACTGAGGAAGTCTCAGGAACAGGAACATCTGGAATGGATCCGTCTCGAACTCCCCTTGCAACACAGTTTTCAAGCAACACTGGGATCTGCGCAAACTTATGCACCATGGCATCTCTATCCGCTCCAGTTTTTAAGTCGCTAAACGGAGAACATCTTATAAGAACCAAAAAATCTTCTTCCGGATCGACTGAAAACTCAAGATAACGACGAGCAAATCTGATAACAGCATCATAGCCATTCTCAGCCTGCACGATCTCATCCTGCAAAGCTAAGCTGAGTCTCTCCGCCACATCAAAACCAGCTGCACGAAAGAGCTTCTCTTTATTCCCATAGTGATGAGAGAGAAGACCTACAGCCACTCCGGCCCGGTCTGCAATTTTCTTGAAAGTTGTCCCGCTGTATCCCAGCTCGCCGAACAATTCCTTAGCAGATTTTAAAACCGTATCCTTTTTGGTCATGTATATTCTCTTTAATTTCAGCTATTCTAAATAGATCGATACAAAAAATTATTTTTACGTAAATCCTGTATAAAGGTCAACACGCAAAGTGATTACACCTCAAAAAGAAAAACCTTTTATTTCAGATAAAAACACCAAACAACCGTACATTCAACCATCTCTATAAAAGAACAAAAGCCCCTCCAGAGATGGAGGGGCCTATGCTTTAAGGAATGGAAACGGAAGGTGGTTTTACTAAACAAATTCTGATCTGTGAAAACCTGATGTGTGAAGTTGCGGGCTCATACATCAGAGATCTTCATAAGGATCTTTGTCTCAGTCCTGCAACTAAGGGGAGAGATGCGGGCTTCTCCCTAAAGTTACGCCGAAGTGATTCTCACAAAAAGCTGCTGCGGTGAATAAGCATTCAACATTATTTCTTGAAGCTGTTCAGACTTGCCATTACAGACCCCTACAGTCTCTAGCCAAGGAACTCTACGACAACAAAAGGCTACAGCCGCCCTTGCGGACATCTACCCCGATCTCTTTTCAGAGCGACGTCAACTGAAAACAGTATCTACGTTCAGTTTTTTATTCTGTCAACACTTTTCAAATAAATTTACATCAAACACTCAATAATATCTCAAACTACTGTTTTATATAATTTTATATTTATTAAAATATTTTTTTTTTAAAATTATTTTTTTTTTAATTGAAAGAATTAAGCTTAAAAAACACATTAATTTACTGATCAAACGTTCAGTATTTACTTAAATCCTAAATAACCTTATCAAGTAGTCATCATTAATAAACGGATAGTTGCAGCAAACTTAAGCTTCACGTACTATGGTAAAAATAAAAACAGGAGAGCTAATATGATCTTTTCAAAAATACTGATTCCCGTTGATGACTCAAGACATTCTGACAGCGCAGTTAACTATGGTTCTGCCCTTGCAGAAATTGCTGGAGCAAAAATAATCCTTATGCATTGTCACAGACCTGTCCCCACAGGACTTGGCGAACCTAATTTTCAAAAAGCAATTGACGATGCGACTCGCGACTCTTACACAATCCTCGAAAATCACACTGCGGTATTAAAAGCCAAAAACATTGAATATGATGAAAAAATCATTGGCGGCTCTACTGCTAAATCAATAAAGACCGTGGCTGAAACCGAAGGATGCGACCTCATTGTGATGGGATCTAAAGGAAAATCAGACCTAGAAGGTCTTGTTGTTGGCAGTGTTACTCACAAAGTGCTACACATTGCTCCCTGCCCCGTGCTGGTTATTAAATAATTGAAATTCTGTTCCGCATGGATATATTATCCAGCCTTCTTGAATAGGATTGTAATTAAACTTTTTTTCATTTAAATAACGCTTACGAAGGCTCAAAAAACTTTAACTCTATTTCCAAATTTTACGGAGAGGTTCATGCGGCTTTTGACAAGATCTGACTTTGACGGTTTAGCCTGTGCAGTTCTGCTCACAGACGTGGGGATTATGGACAACTGGATGTTTGTACACCCCAAAGATGTTCAGGACGGTAAGTATCCGGGCAACCCCAACGATATTGTAGCCAACGTCCCTTATATTGAAGGATGCGGCTATTGGTTTGACCACCATTCGAGCGAAGATGAACGTCTGGGTATGAACCTTGATTACAAAGGAATGTCTAAAAGTGCCAAAAGTGCAGCCAGAGTAATATGGGAATACTACGGAGGGCATGAACATTTCAACGATAAGTTCGATGAAATGCTTCATTATGTGGATAAAGTTGATAGCGGTGATCTGACTGTTGAGGAAATAGAAAATCCTACAGGATGGATTCTACTCGGATTCATAATGGACCCTCGTACAGGATTAGGCAGATACAGGCATTTCAATGTTAGCAATTATCAGCTCATGGAAAACCTGATTGAATACTGCCGGTCTATGCCTATCCATGAAATCCTAACCCTTCCCGACGTAAAAGAACGTGTAGACCTTTATTTTGCACGTGATAAGCAATTCCGCGAAATGCTCACAGAACGCGTCGAAATGTTTGGTAATGTGGCAATACTCGACCTGAGAGAACAAGAAGAAATTTATCCAGGAAACCGTTTCACAATCTACTCCATGTATCCTCAATGCAACATCAGCATCCAGATAATATGGGGTAAAATGAAACAAAATACTGTTTTCTCTGTAGGACACAGTATCACCAATCGCACAAGCTCGATTGATGTAGGAAGCGTAATGCTAAAATTTGGTGGTGGCGGCCACAAGCAGGTCGGAACCTGTCAGGTCCCCCACGATGAAGCTGACGCAGCACTTGGACAAATGGTTGCTATGTTTATGGAAAAATAAACAGCCGTACATATAATATCAGAAAAAAGCCTGTTTTTTGCAGGCTTTTTTTTACACATATTGTTTATCTAAGGTTGACATTTATCAAAATAAGTTAACAATAGATTTACAGAAAAACTCTAATCAAATAAAAATATGAACTCACACACCATTGAATTACTACAGCCTGATTTTGTTACCAAAGCAGAAATACCTCTCTTTCTTTCAGAGGTTGCGGCAGGATTCCCATCTCCTGCCGATGACTATATTGACAAAAAAATGGACCTTAATGAACACCTGATCAAGCACCCTGCTGCAACTTTTTTCGTACGGGCCTACGGCGATTCCATGCGAGATGCCAATATAACGTCTGGTGACATACTCATTGTGGACCGATCATTGGATGCTATACACAATTCCATTGTAATTGCTGTACTGAATGGGGAACTGACGGTTAAAAGGCTTAAACAAAAAGATCGAAAATTATATCTTGTACCGGAAAACCCTGACTACCCGGAACTGGAAGTAACCGAAGAAAGTTCCTTTGAAATATGGGGAGTGGTAACCTATATTATTTACAAGGCAGGACTATGAGAATCTTCGCCCTTGTAGATTGCAACAACTTTTACGTTTCCTGTGAACGCCTTTTCCGCCCATCCTTGCGCAATAAGCCTGTAGTTGTGCTCTCCAACAATGACGGCTGTGTTATTGCCCGCTCTCAGGAGGCAAAAGAGATTGGCATTCCCATGGCTGCTCCGGAATTCAAATACAGATCTTTTTTCCAGCATCATAACGTTGAAGTATTTTCATCCAACTACTCTCTCTACGGTGATATTTCACAACGGGTAACCGAAACACTCTATACCCTAACTCCACAAATGGAAGTTTATTCCATTGATGAATCTTTTTTAGAATTTCCACCCGGCAAGATATCTGATCTGCTGACAATAGGCCGTGAAATACGACATAAAGTTTTCAAATGGACAGGCATTCCCGTTTCAGTAGGTTTCGGGCCTACCAAAACACTGGCCAAAGCCGCCAACCGATTCGCCAAAAAAGAAGCATGGACAAAAGGAGTTTTTAATCTGTGCAATACAAACGTAGATGAGCAACTTGAAAAAATACCTGTAACCGATGTCTGGGGAATAGGCTATCGGCATGGTAAAAGATTAATCTCAAGAGGTGTCACAACAGCCCGTATTTTTAAAGATTTACCTGATTTGTGGATAAAAAAGAATATGGCTGTAACAGGACTTCACACAGCCCTAGAATTACGCGGTACCCCCTGCTTCTCACTTGCAATCCTGCCCTCACACAAAAAGACAATTTCTACCTCCCGCTCTTTTGGACGTCCTGTATCCTCTTTACAAGAACTGGAAGAATCCGTTTCTGCCTATGTATCCAGAGCCGGAGAAAAATTACGCGAGCAGAAATCACTCACCGCCGGAGTCATGGTTTACCTGGAAACCAACCGTCATAATAATTTACCGCAGTATTCAAACTCCGCAACGAATATGTTTTCAGTGGCAACAGATTATACTCCGGATTTAATTAGAGCTGCTTTGAAAGGCATTCGCTCTATCTATAAGGAAGGCTACAAATTTAAAAAAACAGGAGTAGTACTTCTTGAATTAAGTCATAAGTTCAACAGACAAGGCAATCTTCTTGAACTTGATAATAAAATTGTCGGGCAGAAAAAAGAATCATTAATGAAACTTTTGGATAAGACTAATCGCCGTTTCGGAAAAAATACTCTGAACTACGCCTCAGAAGGACTGAATCAGCCGTGGCAAATGAATCGGAAATTCAAATCCCCAGCATACACGACCTGCTGGGATGAACTGCCTAAAATTAAATAAATTACAAAATATTACAAAAAACATATTATCCATGGCGATATTAGATAAGGATGTTCAACAACTTTCACTAGAAATGCAGCTCCGCTTACACTTGCCCAATTCGTAAGATTAGGGCATTAAGCAAAGAGAAAGTGAAACTTAAACCTCCATTTTATGGAGAAATAGGAACACCTCTTTATACTATGAAGAACCGTTCATTTGCCTGCATCACCAAAAAAGCAGCCCTGCTGGGAACCAGCCTACTGATTGCCGGCCTGCTTACCGGATGCGGAACTAAAAACGAAGCCGCCGGCCTCCATCAGACAGGCACAGTTGCATTCATGCTGAATTGCGATGAAGCAGCGTCTGTTTATTTTGAGAAAGCTATTGATTCCAACCCTGAATACGGTCCCAGCTACATTATGCTCGGAGATTGTTACTTACGTGAAGGGAAGGACAGAAAAGCCATTGAAGTAATTGAAAAAGGTCTTAATCTACAATTAGAAGAAGGACACAAAAGGCTTGCGCACCGTAAATTGGCCCGTGCTTACAAAAATTTAGGTGAATCTCAAAAAGCCCTAGAACACATAACTATATACACTCGTATGTCAGTGTATCAGGATAAACTGACTCCTCAAAAAATTTCAGAAACTGAAACTTTTGTTGCAGAATTAGATCTTCCTGAAGCTCAGGGTAATTTTTCGGTGGGAAAAATTGTGGAAGACACCGAAAAGGCCCGTCAAAGCACAAATGCAGCTGAACAAGACGACGAAAGCTTTATGGAAACCATTACCTTTGGGCTAATTTAACAGCCTCAAAATAGATTATTCAATCCCGTATTTCTTTAAACAGGAAATACGGGATTTTTTTGTATGACAAACATAAACTGGACGGAATGAAACTGCAAAAATTTGACGGAATGCATATGTTTGTTTTATCAGGGCAAGCTGAAATGAATTTTAGCAAAACCGAAATACGGCATAAGGCAACATCCAAACAAAACTATTAACATAACAACCTGACAGGACTGACCTTTATGTGATGTTGTAAGCTAAATATAATTATACCTACGTAAACGTTAATTTTATTTAGCTTGACAGGTTCCTTATTTGGCTTAAAAAGATTGCGTATTTTTAAAAATCCGGTTTTACAAATTATATTATATATTGAACTAAACTTGAAAGACTCAGGAGAGTCATTTTGAATCCCAAAACAGATAAAGTACTGATTGCCAACAGAGGCGAGATTGCCGTGCGTATCATGCAGGCTTGTAAAGATCTCGGCCTTGATTTTGTTAGTGTATACACGGCTGAGGACAAAGATTCCGGTCACGTCACTCTCGCAAGAGAGCTCGGCGGAGAAGGAGCCATTTACAAAATAAGATCTTATAACGATGCTGGTGACATTCTTTCTGTTGCAGATGAAACTCTCTGTACAGCTGTTCATCCGGGTTACGGTTTCTTCTCTGAGAACTTCCGTTTCGCCCGCCGTGTAACTGAAAGAGACAGGCCAATGACTTTTATCGGCCCCTCCTGGTGGGTAATTAGAGATCTTGGTGACAAGATTAATACTAAGCGTCTGGCAAGAAAGCTTGATGTCCCCACAATCCCCGGCTCTGACCGCGCCATCTATGATGAACTTGAAGCCGAAGAAATTGCCGCTAACCTTTTTGAATTCCAAAAAGAACAAGGTGTTAAGAACCCTGTAGTTCTTGTAAAAGCATCAGCAGGCGGCGGTGGAATGGGCATTGACGAAGTATACTCTATTGAGGAGTTTCGTCAGGTTTACCGCAGAATCAGAAACTACTCCCTGCGTACCTTCAACGATGAAGGCGTTCTTATTGAACAGCGCATTTTCAACTTCAACCACCTTGAAGTTCAGATTGTTTCCGAACGCTCCGGTAAAAAGCATGTCCATTTCGGCACACGTAACTGCTCCGTTCAGAGCCCCGGCAGACAGAAAAGAATTGAAGTCGCTCCAGGCTTCTTTCCTGAAAGCATAGCCTATTCATTTGATGCAAAGAAAGTACTTGATGACATCGTTGAGCACTCTCTGAGCATGGCCCGCGAAATCAATTATGATAATGTTGGTACGTGGGAATGGATTGTGACACCGAAAGGTTCACCTTTCCTTATGGAAGTAAATACCCGTATTCAGGTTGAAAACGGTGTTTCCGCTGCCATTTCACGCATCAAAGGCGATCCTAATGTGAACCTGATCAAAGAACAGATCAGACTCGCTCTAGGAGATGATATGGGCTACACTCAAAATGACATCACCTTCGAAGGCGTGGGCATCGAATACAGAATCATCGCAGAAGATACCGATGAGAAATTCGCTCCCTGGGCTGGCGAGATTCAAAATCTCCACTGGGATACCCATGGGTGGCTCAAAATGCACACTCACATTCCAGAAGAACTGCCCTACCAGATTCCCACAGAATTTGACCCCAACCTGGCATTGGCCATTATCTGGGGTAAGGACCTTGAAGAATGTAAGAAACGCGGACACAAATTCCTTGATGAATTTGTTCTGGAAGGCAAAGACAGAAAGGATATCTCCCTTAAGTCCAACCTCAAGTTTCTGGACAAGAAAACAACAAATCTACTGGAATTCTAAAAATACATTATGGATATAGAAAAAAAACTGGACGGGTTGATTAAAAGGGTCCAGTACGCGCGTGATATTCTCGGTGAAACCGAGGACAAACGCCTTACTACCTTTGCCCATAAATTGGATACCTGTCTCGACCGCAATATAAATATGACTCAGGAAGAGTTGTGGGACAAACTCAGCACTTACGAAGAGAGTCTCGCAGTTCTGGAAAAAGACATTGATGTAGGATTGTCCGCTATGGATAAAGTCCGCATCGTTCGTCATTCCGAACGCATCTGCCTCGAAGATATCCTTGAAAACGTATACGACAACTACACCGTTGTCGGCGGCAAGGATGACATGAGCATCGACCCCGGTATGGTTATCGCCAGAGCCTATATCTCCCGCAGAGTAGGTAAAAAAGTGCATAACCAGCCAGTAATGGTCGTAGGGCAGGAAAAAGGGCACGGACAGGAATTCCGTAACGGCGGATGTATCAAACCGTGGGGTAATGCTAATGCCCTGCGCTACATGAAAGTTGCCGCACGCGAGAATATTCCTATTCATACCTATGTATTTACCCCCGGTTCATACCCGGTAGAAGACTATCCCGGAGCAGCGCAACAGATTGCAGAAAATATTTATGAAATGTGCGGTCTTGAAGTACCCATCATTTCCGTAATATCCGAAGGTGGATCAGGTGGTGCGGAAGCTATTGCCATGGCAGACAAACGCCTCATGCTTTCCCACGGTTATTATTCTGTAATCTCCCCTGAAGGCGCAGCAGCCATTGAAGGCCGCATCAAAGGCGGAGAACGCGCCCCGACCGAACTGATCGAAACCTGCGCCAGATCTCAGCAGATCACAGCTGACGACAACCTGCAGTCAGGATACATTGACGGTATCATTCGTGAACCTTCACTAGGCGCACGCCCTGAACATTTTGATTTTTACAAAATGGTTCGTTCAGAAGTTATCCGCGCAACTGATGAAGTTGTACTCAGCGTTAAAGGGCTTCGCCTTTTCCGTGGTGCAGCCATCAAAAACCGCAACAAAAAAGAACTTACTAACGAATCTGTTTTTGTACGCTGGTCCATCAGCTCCAATGCCAAAGACAGGCTCCTTTGGAAACGGTACAAAAAATATCGCCGCATGGCTCAGCATGCATATGAAGATAAACGCTCTTTTCTTGAGAAGCTTAATTCCGCTAAAGTGGACGCTATGGCTGCAGCTTACTCCACCGTGCGTTATGACATGATCAAGAAGTACCAGACTAAAATACAGAGCATTGCTGAAGAAGCAAAAGATGAGATTCATGTTGTCACTAATAAATTCGACAAGCTCAAACATCTTCTGATCGGAAAAGTAGGACTTGCTTCCAAAAGCACATCCGAAGTCGAACTGGCTCTGACCAAGCTGTCTGAAGATTCTGAACCGGATCTTCCGCCTTCTGATTACAGACATTACGTCAGCCCTCGTGCAAGTGAAGATAAAGAAATCACCTGTCCTAATGCCGAAAAAGACGGCTGCCTTGAGATCTGGTCCCGTGACCTTTTTGATGAATTCGCCGGGGTATGCCCGACTTGCGGACATCACTTCCCTATGGAATACCGCTGGTACATGGCTAACGTATTCGACTGGGGAACAGTAAGAGAATTTAACAAGTCTATCTGCTCTGCGAACCCCACGAACTTTCCTGATTTTCAGGAAAGACTGGACGCAGCAAAAGCAAAAACAGGACTCCAGTCTGGTTGCATAACCTACGAAGGTTCTATCAAACATACCAAAGTAATCTGCTCCACACTGGTCGCCCCTTTTAGAGGTGGTTCAGTCGGTGCGGCTGAAGGTGAAAAATTTGTCCGCGCCCTCGAATTGGCAGGTAAGAAACGCTACCCCTTCCTCGCATACGTTCACGGCACTGCCGGAATACGTATTCAGGAAGGAGTCAACGGTCTCATCCAGATGCCGCGCGTAACCCTTGCTGTACGCCGTTACATCGAGTCTGGCGGACTCTACATCGTTCTTTACGATACCAACTCCTACGCGGGCCCCGTGGCATCTTTCCTCGGCTGTTCCCCCTACCAGTATGCCGTGCGCTCTTCACGCATCGGTTTTGCAGGTCCCGGAGTTATCAAAGAGACAACTGGAATGGATATTCCACCGGATTACCATTCTGCCAACAAAGCGCTCTCCAGAGGTCATATTCAGGATATCTGGGATAGACGCGATATTCGCAGAAATCTGCATCAGGCCTTCCTCACAGTCGGCGGACGCAATTTGTATTACAGATAATTTAAAAAGCCCGCTTCGATTTCGAAGCGGGCTTTTTTTTTGCCTTAGACGACCCTACCGTGAATCCCTCCGGGGGCTTAAACCCTTTTTGAAAAAAGGGTTTAGGAATTCCAAAAACTTTTATTTGTATAAAAAAATCCCCTCACTCTAACAGAATAAAGGGATTTTAATTTTGATTAGAGAACTCTTGCTACAGCTCTATTTTTCTTCAAAACTACCGTCAGCCCCCAGCAAATCAAAGTAGATGCTATCAGCAGAATTGGTGCCTTCACAAATGGTGATGCATCCAGCTTCAGCAGATAGTACGCACCGTAGTATACTGCGATTGAATGGAAAATATAAATTCCATATGAACTTGCCGAAAAAGATTTCCAGAGTGGACCGTTACCGTTGAAAATCTTTTTAAACAGAGCAAAACAGGCCATCATAGTTGTGAATGCGAAGAGGTTAAAGCCGATTGCGTTTCCTGTCTGGATAACAATTTCAGCTCCCCTGCTAGCCATAAGCGGCTTGAAGGTCAGATAAAACAATGCTGAAAGAACCGATAATACAAGCCATGGAATAAGTTTTGGTGTGAACCCTGAACTTTCAAACCATCTCCGTTTCCACGCGAGTACGCCCAGCCCAAAATATAGAAAATAGAGAAGAAAACGAACTGGCTGAAAGACTAACACGTAGTAATCAGTAACCCATGCATCAACAGAGAAAAATTGATTCATCCCTAAAAATATTCCTGAAGTGACTGTCACAAATAAAATGGGAAGCATAATTCCCGGCTTTTTAGATTCTCTTTTTACACTTTTCAAAAAATTAAAAGCATTATAACAAGCCGTCAGTATCGAGTAACAGACAACCAGCAAACCCAGAAACCAGAATACGGACTGACTGTACATCTTGGTCCAAAAGAGATTGGACCAGAATGTGAGATAATCAGGAGCCTTTCCTCTTGAAAGCAGAATCATATACATCGCTGGCGGGGCCAAGAATAAAACGCCCAAAACCCACGGAATAACAATTCTCCTGAACTTCCCAATCCAAAAATCAACTACACCGTATTTTTGCAAAGATGATAACGAAAAATACCCTGCAATAAAAAACATAATCGGCATGATGGGAACGTCGATCAAAATAACACCTGTAGTAAAAAACATACTCTGTTTAGGATCGATGACAAACCACCAGCTTGGCGCAAATTTCATGTAACAGAGAAATACATGTAGAACCACAACCATAAAAATTGTCATTCCACGTAAATTATCTAAGAAGTACAATCTTTTACTCATAAACAGCTCACTTCAATAATTAAAATTTTACAAGAACATTTCACCCTTATTATTAATCTCAGCACAGCAAGTCAAATGCAACAACAAATAAAAAAGCGCACCACCAAAGTGATGCGCTTAACACATTCAAAATTAAAAAGACCTAGCCGTTTTTAGCAAATCTCTTATCTGATTTTAAATCATCTGCTTTCGTAGCATTCTCCTCAAGCCAGCCGAATCGAGTAGCAGGAACAGCATCAAACTTTGCTACATAAGGCTTAATATCAATCAAAGGAGTTTTATCCAAAACATCAACGCCTTTAATTTTTAAAATATTCCCTTCAATCGCAAGGAGTTCAACCGTGGACATACCTATCATATTAGGTCTGCGTGGAGCTCGTGTGGAGAAAAGCCCTCTCTCCTCAGTATCCATAAAGGGCTTAACTTTAAGTTTAAAATCTTTGTTTTGATGAAACTGATAGAGCATAATAATATGTGAAAACCCCTCCAGATCCTGAAGGCCTTCTTCAAGTGCGCCGTAAAGCTCGATATGGCCTTCCACATCTTTTGCCCCGGCAGGCTGAATAGGCATACCTTCCGGTGTGTCAAAGGGTGACCGGATATATCCTATAGGATGAAAAATGATCGCATCTTTTTCTATAAGAGCCATAAATACTCCTTTTAAAATCTATCAAGTCTCAGCGTCTTGAAAGGGGTTTGGTTTTCCAACGAGGAAGGGGGAAAACTCTTTGACTTTAGCAAAAGTTTTCCCCTTCCCCTTTCGCCCCCGTAGGGCCGTCAGAAACAATTCTAAAGTCTAAAAAAAATCAGGATCGACAGCGGCTGAACCGTTGGCAAGCATGACTTTATAAAATCTTATGATTTTTTCATCTACCGGGACTATAGGGAATTTTTTACGGCACGCGTCACACTGCGCCATGGCTGGCTGAGTTGGAGCGATATAAGGCACATCCCTTCCACAGAAAGGACATGTGAACATAAAAATAATTTCCATCCCGCTAGGCTTGACAGGTGACAGCGGTTTACGATTTTCTGACATCAACTATCCTTTGAGAAGATCTTTACCGGTCATTTCCGCAGGAACGGCGATGCCCATCTGATTCAAAATAGTAGGCGCAAGATCACACAATGCACCATTGGTTGGAGTCGCACCCTTAAGAGAATCACCAATAAATACAAGCGGCACATTATTCAGGCTATGAGCCGTTTGAGGTCCACCTTCAGAATCGATCATTTCTTCAGCATTCCCATGATCAGCAGTCAGGAAAATTGAACCGCCAAGCTTGTTTACAGCTTCGACTATTTGCCCAACACATGCATCTACGGTTTCACATGCTTTAATCGCTGCCGGAATAATACCGGAATGACCAACCATATCAAGATTAGCGAGGTTACAGATACACAAGGAATAATCAGGAAGAGCTTTGACAAGCTTGTCAGTTACTTCTTCCGCACTCATCTGAGGTTTCAGATCGTAAGTTGCAACTTCGCGCGGAGACGGCACAAGCACACGGTCTTCACCGGGGAAAGGCTCTTCACGTCCACCATTCATGAAATATGTTACATGAGCGTACTTCTCGGTCTCGGCAATACGAAGCTGCTTAAGCCCTGCATTAGAAATAACTTCTCCAATGGGATTAGTTATATTCTGTGGAGGATACGCATTCGAAAATGGAAAATCCCCTTCGTAACGGGTCATGGTTACGAAATCACAAAAATCAATGGCTCTGGCACGATCGAATTCGCTAAAATCCTTTAAGGCCAGAACACGACAGAGCTGACGGGCACGATCTGCACGGAAGTTAAAGAAAAATACACCGTCGCCGTCTTTGAGCAATCCATCAACACCGGCAACAAGACGCGGCTTAATAAATTCATCAGTTTCTTCAGCTGCGTATGCCTCTTCAATCCCCTTTATCGGGTCAGAGATTTCAATCCCGTCACCTAAAACCAAGGCCTTATATGAAAGTTCATTACGCTCATAATGTTTATCGCGATCCATGGAGTAATAACGACCGGAAACAGTAGCTACCTTTCCAATTCCGATTTCAGCCATCTTATCAACGAGCTGCTTCATATAGCCTTTGCCGCTGGTGGGTGAAGTGTCACGCCCATCCATGAAAGCATGAACGTAAACTTCTTTAATTCCCGCATCCTTAGCTACTTCAAGCAAAGCAAAAAGATGATTGATGTGGGAATGCACACCACCGTCTGAAAGCAACCCCATATAATGCAGACGTCCGCTTGAAGCTTTTATTTTATCAAAAAGGGTGGAGATAGCTTCGTTTGAAGCCAACTTTTCTTTCTCTATATCAATATCAATACGGGTCATGTCCTGATAAACAACACGTCCTGCTCCGATGTTGGTATGCCCAACTTCAGAGTTACCCATAAATCCATCTGGAAGACCGACAGCCCTGCCGGAACACTTAAGCTGTGTGTAAGGACAGGTTTCGAAAAGTCCGTCAAGAACAGGAGTGCTGGCAAGCTTGACAGCGTTACCTTTACCATCAGGGGCAATCCCCCAGCCGTCCAATATAAGAAGAAGAGTCGGAGATCCGGCTTGTTCAGACATGATTATATCCCTTGTGCAGGTTAACCCTGCGGATTGATATTGAGTTCTATTCTGGTCCCTTCAGACCACAATCCTTCAACGTTATAGAAACCGCGATTATCTTCCTGGAAAATATGTACAATAATATCATTCAGATCGAGAAGAATCCAATCTCCGGATTTGTAGCCTTCCATGCCGAGATATTCAATATTCTCTTTAGAAAGCTGCTCAAGAACAAAATCAGCCAGTGCCTGTGCGTGACGCACACCTTTTGCTCCGACGACCATTACAACTTCGGCAATGGGGCAGATACCCTGCACATCTATAGCTGTTAATTCACCAGCCTGTTTTTCATCCAGCCATTCAGCCACAAGCTGAACTTTGTCCTGAGTGTCGATCTCTTTAAATTTCTTCGGTTTAGTCTTCATTATTTTAATTTGTAATTAACTTGGCGGACTTATTTAAAAGGAACCGCTCTTGTCTTAGGTATATTCGGAGAAAAACAAGCTTCAAAAGCCCTGCGCCCCGCCCATCCATTATGGCCGAAATTGCGCAGTCCTCCATATTCGTTCAACGTACAATATGATTATATAGAGAATTTACGCCCGGTACGCAATGCATTGTATGGCTGTTTTATGACCTATTTCCACTTTTTTATTAGAAAATGCAAGAAACTAAAACAATCTCCAGAGGTAATTCTTGACGGTGAGCGTCTACTTATGCAATAAAGAGCGTCATGCTTAATCACGATTTTTTATCTTTTTCTTTTTTGGACTAAAATTTAGTCTACTCGTGGTTATGGATTATAAATACTGATGAGAGTTTTCCGGGCCACGGGTAAAACCCCGTGGCCTTTTTATTATTAACTAAAAGACCTGTGCCGGGAATTAACCATATCAGGAGGCGAACGATGATCTTCGATGTAGACAAGGAAACAATGCCGAGGGAAGAGCTGGAAGAGTTACAGCTCAGAAGACTGAAAAGCCTTTGCGAACGCGTTTATGCTAATGTTCCCTTTTACAACAAAAATTTAAAGAATTGGGCATCGAACCAAAGGATATCAAATCCTTATCCGATCTTACCAGCCTGCCGTTTACTGAAAAGCAGGATCTGCGGAACCACTACCCCTTCGGTTTGTTTGCCGTTTCCCGTGAGAACATTGTCCGCGTCCATTCCTCTTCCGGTACAACCGGAAAAGCCACAGTTGTTGGTTACACCAAACGCGACATCAAAAACTGGTCGAATATGATGGCCCGCTCATTTGCCATTGCCGGAGCCACATCCGAAGACAGTATCCACAATGCATATGGATACGGACTTTTCACAGGCGGCCTAGGCGCCCACTACGGAGCGGAAGCTCTCGGAGCAACCATTATTCCTGTTTCCGGCGGCGGTACAAGACGTCAGATCATGCTACTCAAAGACTTTGGCCCCACCGTAATCTGCTGTACTCCCTCCTACGCCCTGTTCCTTTACGAAACAGGCAAGGAAATGGGGATAGACTTCCGTGAACTGCCCCTCAAAATCGGTATTTTCGGTGCTGAACCATGGACTGAATCCATGCGCAAAGATATTGAAAACAAACTAAATATCAAAGCTCTCGACATTTACGGACTATCTGAAATTATGGGTCCCGGTGTAGCCATGGAATGTGCTGAAGAACAAAACGGCCTACATATCATGGAAGATCATTTCCTCCCCGAAGTGATCAACCCCGAAACAGGCGAACATGTCGAGCCGGGAGAAATTGGCGAGCTGGTTATCACCACTCTCACTAAAGAAGGTATCCCGCTCATCCGTTACCGCACCCGTGACCTCACCCGTCTGAACTACACTTCCTGTCGCTGCGGCAGAACCTTTGCCCGCATGCAGCGTGTAACTGGCAGAAGTGACGATATGCTTATCATCCGCGGCGTAAATGTATTCCCTTCACAGATCGAATCTATAATCATCGAAACCGAAGGCGTGACCCCGCATTACCAGCTTGTTGTAGAACGTCAGGGCAACCTCGATATTCTCACTGTCAAAGTTGAAATTTCAGGCACCGCATTCTCTGATGAAATTAAAAATTTACAGAGACTCGAAAGCAAGATACAAAAAAATATAAAAGAATTCCTTGGCGTAACCGCAAAGGTCAAACTTGTAGAGCCGAAATCAATTGAACGCTCCGCAGGCAAAGCTAAAAGAATTATCGATCTCCGTAATCAAAACCAGTAGTTGAACCTAATAAAAGCGAGGAAACACCATGAAATGTGACCAGCTCTCTATATTTCTTGAAAACCGTGCCGGAAGACTTGCTGAAGTAACAAGACTTCTCAGCGAAAACAAAGTCAATATCCGAGCTCTCTCTCTTGCCGACACCTCTGATTTCGGCATCCTGAGACTCATCGTATCCGACTTTGAAACTGCACAGAGAGTGCTCAAAGAAGCAGGATTCACCGTAGGAAAGACTTCCGTTGTCGCCGTTGTTGTAGACGACCAGCCCGGCGGACTGCACAATCTGCTCGAAATGCTGCGCGAGTCCGGCATTAACGTCGAATACATGTACGCATTCGTTCAGCAGTCCGGCAGCAATGCAGTCATCATCTTCCGCTTTGATCGCACAGACCAGGCTATCGAACTGCTCGTTGAAAAGAATATTAAAACCATTCCCAGCGAAGAGCTTTGTAAGCTGTAAATTATTTGAAGGCGCTTTTAAAGAATATGGGATGATGCCTCCGGCGGCTTAAACCCTTTTTGAAAAAAGGGTTTAAAAATCCCAAAAACTTTTAATAGGTTAGAACTATGTCTTACCCCTATTAATTGTGTTTCAAAATATTGTTACAAAAAATGGGTAGGCACTGAATTAATCTTTCAGTGTCTACCCATCTTATTTTTAGAAAATATACAACCAAAGCGTTTTGGAAAGGAGCTGTTTTTTTCTTCCCCTTAAGCAACCAGAGGCAAAAAAAGTGGCAGCCAATTGACTGCCACTTTTACTATCTATTTTTTACTGGAAGTCTTGAATTTGAAAGACAGGACTTCTTCGCCGTCTTTCTTCTTAGTGGAGACAGTGACTGTCCCGCCCTTTACTAGCTTGCCGAACAGTATTTCGTCTGCGATTTCATCCTTGATGGATGTTTGAATCAGACGGGCCATGGGTCTTGCTCCATAGGCTGGATCATGACCTTTTTCAGCCAGCCAGCGTCTGGATTTTTTATCTGTTTCAACGGCGACTTTGTTGTCGAGAAGCTGAGTATTAAGCTCTTTGATAAACTTCTCAACAATAAGTTCCATAATATCAATTTCAAGAGAATTGAACGGAACGATAGCATCAAGCCTGTTACGAAACTCGGGGCTGAATATTTTTTCAACAGCTTTGATTCCGCGCCCTTTGTCTTCTCCGCCCTTGACACTGGCACCGAAACCGATTCCGCCCTTGGCCATTTCACGGGCTCCTGCATTGGAGGTCATGAGCAGCACGGTGTGACGAAAATCAGCTTTACGGCCGTTGTTGTCAGTGAGCGTTGCGTAATCCATCACCTGCAAGAGGATGTTAAATACGTCAGGATGCGCCTTTTCAATTTCATCAAACAGAATAATGCAATGAGGATTCTTACGCACACCTTCAGTAAGCAATCCACCCTGATCAAAACCGACATAACCGGGAGGAGCTCCGATGAGTCGGGCCACAGCATGTTTTTCCATGTATTCACTCATATCAAAACGCATGAAATGAACACCCATGGTAGTCGCAAGCTGACGCGCAAGTTCGGTTTTACCTACTCCGGTAGGCCCAGTCAGCAAAAATGATCCGGTAGGACGCCCCACCTGTTTCATCCCGGCCCTTGAACGTAAAATAGCTTTGGTTATGATGTCGACAGCCTTGTCCTGACCGAAAACAACGGACTTGAGATTAATATCAAGCTCCTGCAAGCGAGTACGGTCAGACATGGTGATACGCCGTGTGGGAATACGGGCCATCTTGGAGATAACTTTTTCCACATCGGAAACAAGAATACGATCACCTTTACGCTTGCGCTGACTAAGACCGTAAAAAGCTCCAGCCTCATCAATTACGTCGATTGCCTTGTCAGGCAGAAAGCGTTCATTGATGTGCCGCGCAGACAATTCAGCCGAGGCTTTAATAGCTGAGGGAGAATAGACCACATTGTGGTGTTCTTCGTAATACGGCTTAAGCCCCTTAAGAATTTCAATTGTTTCTTCAACAGAGGGTTCAACTAAATCAATTTTCTGAAACCTGCGGGAAAGCGCACGGTCTTTTTCAAAATGATTCTTATACTCTTCGTAAGTTGTTGCACCAATACAGCGGATTTCACCGGATGCGAGAAACGGTTTCAGGATGTTTGAAGCATCCATCGACCCGCCGCTGACTGCTCCGGCACCGACTATGGTGTGAATTTCATCGACAAAAAGAACCGCACCTTCTTGATGCTTAAGCTGAGCCAGCACACCTTTCAGGCGGGATTCAAAATCACCACGATACTTAGTTCCGGCAAGCAGCGCCCCCATGTCGAGAGCAAAGACGTCAGTATTTTCAAAAGAAGCAGGAACATTCCCTCTGGCAATTGCACGGGCAAGTCCCTCGGCCATAGCGGTTTTACCTACGCCCGGATCACCAACAAAAATAGGGTTGTTTTTACGTCTGCGGGAAAGCACCTGCAGAGTACGCTCAATTTCACTGTCACGCCCAATAAGCGGATCTATTTTACCATCTCTTGCGCGCTGTGTAAGATTGGTGGTAAATTCCTCAAGGGGAGATTTCTTATCATCTTTACCATCACCAGGCTTTCCTGCAGGCCCGGGACTTCCGGGGGCACTGGTACCGGGCTTCGGATCAGGACTGATATCAAGCCCGTCCGCCCAATCATTTTCACTCATGGCATGAGAAATATATTCAAGGACATCGAGCCTTGAGATATCGTGAGTTTTTAGAAAATAAACTGCATATGAATCTTCTTCCTCAAACATTGCGGCAACCACGTCACCAATTTCAACAACATCTTTTCCTGCAGCTTTTTTCTGCCAGATTGCTCTTTGCAGAACGCGCCGGACTCCCATGGTCTGGATAACTTCTGTATCTACACCAGTGGGAAGAGGTTCAAGGTTTTCATCAAAAAAACGTTCAAGCTGACTTCTGAGTTTGGTCAATTCAGCCCCGCACCCAGCAAGGATATCAGCGCCGACCTCTTCCTGAATAATTGCATAAAGCAAATGTTCGAGGGTAAGGAACTCATGATTTCTGAGCCTGACTTCGTTAACCGCAGAAGTCAGTGCTTGTTCTAATGCTTTGCTGAGCATACTAGACCTCTTCGATTGTGCATTTCAGGGGAAAGCCTGCCTGTTTTGCAAGCTGTCGAACCATTTCAACGCGTGTTTCAGCAACTTCTGCTGTATAAACTCCACATACTCCGACCCCGTCATTATGGACCTTAAGCATTATTTCTGTGGATTCCTCTTCAGTTTTTCTGAAAACCTGCATAAGCACAGCAATCACGAATTCCATGGAAGTATAATCATCATTATGTAAAAGCACCCGATACTTCCGTGGTTCTTTCAGCTCATCCTCAAGCAGTACATCAGACTCAAATTCTTCGATATATTTAGGCATTTTTTAGTTTATTTTTAAAAATTATCTGTTTGACTGTACTTAACAATAAGAACAATTCACCCACCTGTCGAGAAAGAATTGATTATTTTTATATTTTTTTAATCTTAACATACGGTAAAATAAAAATAATTTTAAAGTAATTCTTTAACTTCTTCAGGTGTAAAAATAAAATTCTCGTTAGGTTCAAGACCGGAATCAGCACGAAAATCACGATTAAGTTCATGATAAGTTTTTTTACTTGAACTGGCTTCATCAAGTCTTAAAGTCGCTGCGCAATCCAGTATGCCATCCTCAGTACCTTCTATCTCAATAAACGATCCAAAAGGTAACAGGTCAAGGCAGATATGACATCCTGCAAACTTCCATTCCTCCCTGATTTTTTCATATTTGAAAACAGGTGAATATCCAAGGAGTTGTAATGCTGAAACGGTTTCGTCAAAACTAGAAACTTCTGTTTCATGTTCTACATAAACTTTCGCTTTTCCTTCGTTCACAGACGCAGGAATGCGTTTAACAGTCATAGTTATTCTATCTGCCTGCCTAACCCTTAAAAGCGCAGACCTTTTATACAAAGTCCGCCCCGGATCATCGAGTACAATATTTCTTTCATAGTGCCGGGAAAGTTTCTTTCCGCCCTGCTTTTCCATAATCTCTCTTGCAAGACTATGATCAGCGTTAAGGTATTTCAATTCGATTTCAAGTGCCATTTCTCTTTTCTCTCTACTCTTGAAGTGATACTGATTGCTAACTTTTGAACAGCATTATAGGATAATGACATGCAAAAATATCTGTACATTGCAGCAGGTGGAGCTGCCGGGACTTTATCCCGCTACATAGTTTCCGGCATGGCACAGCGGATGTTCGATACATCCTTTCCAGCCGGGACTTTCACTGTAAATATGCTTGGCTGCCTGCTTTTTGGTCTGGTAACCGGAACATTTGAAGACAGACTGGGCCTTCCCCCGGAAATGCGGCTCATGATATTAACCGGATTTATGGGAGCATTCACAACATTTTCAACCTACATGTTTGAAACAACCTCACTGGTAAAAAGTGGACAATGGCCGCTTGCCGCACTTAATATTGGTGGTCAGGCTGCTTTAGGTTTCATATGCGTTCTCGGAGGTCTTGCCCTCGGAAGATTAATAGTTTCTTAAAAATCCTTATCTAACCACGGAGAATATCCATGACTCTACCTGAGAAAGCCGTAAGACTCAAAATTTTCACAGGCGAAGAAAATCGAATCAAGCATCGTCCACTGTATGAGGTTATAGTTGAAGAAGCACGTAAACAAGGACTTGCAGGAGCTTCTGTATATAGAGGAGTCATGGGCTATGGTGTCAACAGTCAAGTAAGAACAACATCTATTCTTAGGCTATCCGAAGACCTGCCGTTGATTATCGAGATAATTGACTCAGCTGATAAAATAGAAAACTTCAAAGAATTTCTAAGTGAAAATATGACTGAAGGACTGGTGACAGCAGAAGAAGTGGAAATAATCTTCCACAAACATAATGAAGGGAAAAAATAATTCTGGGATAATAATTTCATTATACTTTCAAATTAAAAATGACCTGAAAACATGTGGATGCTTTCAGGTCATTTTAAAAAAATCACTGTCTTCTATCTTCCACAGCGTGAAATGACTTCATTGGGAATATTATTCAGCGAAGTAACTCTATCCACCCCACCTGTTTTAATAGCTTCCTGCGGCATACCAAAAACAACACATGAAGCTTCGTCCTGTGCGATGGTATATGTCCCGGCATCATGCATTTCTTTCATCCCTTTGGCGCCATCATCCCCCATTCCGGTCATTATCACAGCAACGGCATTCTTTCCTGCGCTTGCTGCTCCTGATCGAAAAAGGACATCAACAGAAGGTCTGTGACGACTTACCAAGGGACCGTCTTTTACTTCAACATAATACCGGGCTCCTGAACGTTTCACCAGCATATGTTTATTCCCGGGAGCAATAAGAGCCTGTCCTCGCAGAATGCTATCTCCGTCGGAAGCTTCCTTAACTGTAATCTGACAAATCGTATTAAGGCGAGAGGCAAAAGCGGCGGTAAACTGTTCCGGCATATGCTGAACAATGGCTATTCCTGGACTATCAAGCGGCATTCTTTGTAAAAAATTCTGTATTGCTTCAGTACCACCTGTCGAAGCTCCTACAAGCACCACTTTTTCAGTCGTCTGCAAGGTCGTTGCACGTGGTTTAGCTTTAGGTAAAACAGCATCAGCACTCAATTTAGGCTGAACATTCATAGGTCTTGCCGATAATTTTCGAGGGCGAGTCATAGCGGCAGCCTTAACAACATCGCACACCCTGATACTGGATTCCTCAAAAAATTGTTTTGTACCAATTTTGGGCTTTGTGATGACATCAACAGCACCATACTCGAGAGCACGCAGGTAACTCTCAGAGCCTTTATCAGTAAGCGTTGAACAAATGACGACAGGTATTGGATGCTGACTCATCAATTTACGGAGAAAGGTAAGACCATCCATTTTGGGCATCTCAATATCAAGAGTAATTACATCAGGAACAATCTTTTTCATGATTTCGGCGGCAGCAAATGGATCTCCGGCACTACCAACAATTTCAATAGAAGGGTCAGTATTAAATAACTGCTGCAAAGCTTGCCGCACTAAAGCAGAATCATCAACGATCAACACCTTGGTCTTCTTGTTCAGCATCATTAAACCTTTTGGTAAACAGTGGGAGCGATCTGCCTGACAGGTAGGTCCATACCGGAAATACTCTCAGAATGCCCGATAAATAAATATCCACCTTTATTCAATCGTTCGCAGAATTTTTTAAACAACTGATCCTGCGTAGCTCTATCAAAATAAATTACAACGTTCCGGCAAAAGATTATGTCTTTATGGTCCTTAAACGGAAAAGGCTCCATAAAATTAAGTCTACGAAAATCAACTTTTTTACGCAATTCAGGCGCGACTCGAACTAATCCTTTGTTCTTGTCTTTACTTTTTAGCAAGTATTTTTTCTTAAGCATCATGGGAATGACTTCAACTTTACTCATAGGGTAAACTGCATTCATAGCTTTCCGCAGTATATCCGTTGAAATATCAGTAGCAAGAAGCGAAAAATTAAACTCTGGGTTCTTCTCAGCAAATTCGCTCAAAACCATACATAAAGTATAAGGTTCTTCTCCACTTGAACACCCTGCTGACCAGACTTTCAGCGGACGTTGTGTGCGACGGGTCAAATCAGGAAGAACCGTGCTGAGCATCATTTCAAAATGCTTAGGTTCACGAAAAAAATCAGTAGTATTCGTAGTTACAACATCAATCAACTGAGTCAATTCACGTTCAAAGCCACCTGGGCTGAACAAATAATCACAATACTGAGAATGATTACAAAAACCCAATGCACGAAGCCTTTTCTGCAATCTGGCTTCAAGCATTGTTTTTTTAGTTATTGGCATCTTGATGCCAAATTCACCTTTGATCAGATGGCTGAATTTTTTAAAATCAGCTTCATTCATCTTCGGTGTAATTGAAACAGATGTATCTGTTGAGTCTATTTCTTTGTCTTTCGCTCTAGTCATCAACCTGCAGCCTTGATTTCTGCCAGTACAGTTCGGAATAATTTGGGCATATCAAGAATAAGAGCTAAAGTTCCATCACCTTTGATCGTAGCTCCCGAAATGCCTTCCACATCACGATATACTCTTCCCAAACTTTTAATTACAGTCTGATGTTCGCCAATAACAGTGTCGACGACAACTCCAACGCGATTTCCCTCAAGTCCTGTAATTACAATCTGCTCAATAGAAGGTGAATCTCCTTCAATATCGAACCATTCCCGTATACGGATATAAGGTACAATTTCACCTCGAAGGTTAACAAACTGTTGTCCGTTTGCTTGTTCTACATCAGCCTGAGTAAGTTCTACGCACTCTTCGACAAGGGACAGTGGAATAACGTAATAACCATCTGCAACGCGAACCTGCAGTCCATCAATGATAGCCAAAGTAAGAGGCAGTCTTATTGTTATTATTGTGCCCTTACCTTCAACGCTGTCAATATCAATACTACCCCGTAGCGAATCAATGGCACGCTTCACAACATCCATTCCAACACCACGTCCTGAAACATTGGTAACGCTCTTCGCTGTGGAAAAACCCGGCTCGAAAATCAAGTTGAATAATTCTTTAGCTGAAAGTTCAGCATCGGAGGAAATAAGCCCCTTTTCCACCGCCTTGGACCGAATTGCCTCTTTGGACATACCTTTTCCATCATCTTCAATAAGAATCATGACATCACCGCCGGAGTGTTCGGCAGTCAAAGTGATTGTACCGTGACCGGTTTTCCCTTTAGATTTACGGATATCAGGCTGCTCAATACCATGATCAATTGAATTACGAAGCAAATGGATTAATGGATCACCAAGTCTTTCAATAACGGTTTTATCAAGTTCGGTTTCGGCTCCATTGGTATGGAGTTCAATTTCTTTACCAAGCTCCTCTGAAAGATCACGAACCAATCTACGGAATTTGCTGAAAGTTGTCCCTATGGGAAGCATTCGGATCCCTAGGGTGCTATCGCGTAATTCATCAGAAAGACGTTCCAGTTCTTCAGACAAAGCAGTTAAAGAAGGATCTCCTTTCTCACCTACGACCTGGCTGATCTGAGCCTGAACGATTACCAGTTCTCCAACAAGATCTACAAGAAAATCTAATTTTTCAGCGGAAACTCTTATGGAGGAAGCAACATCTGTCTTCTTACGTGCAGTTCGAAATTCTTTTGCAGCACTTTGCTCTGCAAGAGCGCTATCAACTTTCTCTTTGCTGACCACTCCTTTTTCAGTAAGCAATTCACCAAGAGGTTTTTGATCCGCTAGAACCTCTTCAATCGCATCAGCATGAACGTCTCCTCTCTCAACAAGTATCTCTCCTAACTTTTTAGGAGGTCTATCCTGACTTTGATCTTCGTCAGGTTCAACAATTCCAGCACCAAAAAGTTCATCCTCAATTTCACTTTCAGCAACTTCGCGAACCTTTACTGAAATTGGAACATCGGTAAAAAAGAAAACTTCTTCAACAGAAAGACTGTCGGTATCACTTTCAAAAATAACATCCCACCAAACTTCTCCGCCAGCCCCCTCTCCTTTATGAAAAACTTCAGAACGAACTCTACCGATCCGCCCCAACTCCTGCATAAGAGGAGCTAAAGACTCAGCGCTTACATCACTGCCTGAATCAGGAGTTATGGATATCTGGAATAATTTTTCGTAAACTTCTGAAAAAGTTTTCACATCCTGATCTTCATCAATTGTGACATCTTCAACAATTTCAGAAGCAGACTCCTCTTCTTCATTCTCTCCGGCAGCAACGGCTTTAAGTCCAACCAAAATACTTTCACCAGTAGAATGATCCCCCTCACCGTCAGAAGATTCGAGCATGGAAAATATGTGATCTCGCGAAGACAAAGCAAAAGTTAATAATTCCTTGGAAATAGCAAGCTCACCATTTCTGACCATGTCAAAAACAGTCTCAACTTCATGCGTGAACGCAGCAATCGCTTCAAACCCAAACATGGAACCAGATCCTTTAATCGTGTGTAATGCTCTAAAAACTCGATTAATCAAATCCAGATCATCAGGCACATCTTCAAGCTCAAGCAGCGAAGTTTCAAGTTCTCCAAGCAACTCATATGCTTCTTCCTTGAAAACTTGAGTGGTCATATCATCAGACATAAGGGAACTCCCAGTCATATATTAGCTAGCAAACACATCTATTTTTAAACATTAAATCAATTACTTTCAAGAATTATCATGATCAAAACCATAAAAAAAAGGCCCACCATAATATAGAAGGCCTTTTCAATAATTACACAAACAATTATTAATAAAATACAAAACAGGACACGGCTGAATTATTTGATTATAATCTTATTTCGACGAGCAAGCATCCTCAAAGCCTTGCGTTTTCTATAACGGCGGACAAAAAACAATGCAATAAAGTATGAAATAATGCCAAGAGGAACCCCCAGCACAAAACCACCGAAAATAAGAATAGTCACTCCTTGCCAGCCTATTTCCATAAAATCAGTCACCTGCCATTTAGCCGGATCGAAAGCGACTTCAATGGGCAACAAAAATGTTCCGATTTTAAACTGGATATAATAAAAAAGGAGCCAGTTAAAAGGATTTGAAATCCATGTTGCTATGGCAGCAGCTATCTTACTGCTACGCGTACAAAATGCCGCAACCACAGCAATAACTGTTTGTAAGGGAAGCCCAGGAATAAAAGGAAAACACCCGCCAAAAACACCGCAGGCTACCCCCATGGCAATAAAATGAGGTGTTGCGTTAATACGCATAACTTTCAAATAATACAAACGAACAAGTCTTTTAAACTTATCAATTCTGGAAAATTCTTTTGGCATCAATAACCCTTGGACAATAGTTCAACAAGCAGCACATTACCCAAAATGAAACTGCCACTTTCATATTCTTCCTGACCGAACTGTATAACCAGTGTAAACTAAGGAAAACACCATAGGAAAAATTTTACATAAATGACGCAATAGACATTCACTAATCAAAAACATCAAAACAATGAAACTTCATAGCAAATCCGGCACGTCCCTGCGTAGATGACCGTAAATCAGTAGAAAAACCAAACATACTTCGCAAAGGAGAAAGAGCCTGCACAATCTTTTGATTATTACGGTCAAGCATATTTTCAATCCTCGCGCCCTTGGCACCAAGCAATCCTATAACTTCACCTACGAACTCTTCAGGAACTGAAACTTCTACGTCCATTACAGGTTCCATAAGTTTCGGAGCAGAACGGGTCAAAGCTGCTTTTAAAGCCTTACCTGCAGCCATATGGTAACCGGGTACACTCGATTCTCCATCTTTTTTGCGAAGTTCAAGCACCCTGACTTTCACATCCTGAACAGGAAAACCTTTAATAACTCCGCTTTGCAAACCGTCATTAATACCCTCAGCTACAGCATCCATCCAATATGAAGACCATTCGTCAGGATCTATTTCAAAAACAACAACTCGCCCGGATCCACGCTCTAAAGGTTCGACGGCAAGACGGACAAAACCATAATGTTTATCTTCACCTAGCAGCTTATCAAATTCTTCTTCAGCCTCAGCACGACTTCCGGGAATTTCCTGATACACAACCTGAGGCTTACCGGCACGCGGCTCAAGTTTGTACTCCCGGCTCAAACGATCCAACACAACTTCCAGATGCAATTCCCCCATGCCAGAAAGAATAATCTGCCCGGTATCTCCATCTGTTTTCAAATCAAGAGTAGGATCTTCCTGCAGATACTTATCAAGAACTTCTTCAAGCTTTTCGGACTCAGCTACATTACGAGGTTCTATCGCGAGGGAAATCACAGGCTTGTACATACCTATTTGCTCTAATACCAACGATTCTTCAGCTGTAGATAAAGTATCGCCGGTACGCGCATCCTTAAGCCCGGCAACAGCAACAATATCCCCCACTCCAGCAAGATCAAGACGTTCTTTACGCCCTGCATGCATCCTGAATAAACGGGCAATGCGCTCGCTTTTACCCTGCGTAAAATTCTTAACAGTATCTCCCGGCTCAATTTTTCCGGAATAAATACGTATGAGTACCATTTTACGACCATCATCCATTACAACTTTAAAGGCCAAAGCCTGAAAAGGAGCAGAAACTGATGGCTCCACTTCCCTTTCAACTCCAGTACGTGGATCAATCCCTTTGACTCTTGGTGCTTCAAGAGGGCTGGGTAAAAATTTTCCAACTCCGTCCATAAGCGGCTGAATCCCGACGTTCTTCAACGCTGATCCAGCAAACACTGGCACTAATTCCAAATTAAGAGTTGCCTTGCGAATCACAGATTCAATATAATCAGGAGTGATATCATCTTCCAAATACCGCTCCATAAATTCGTCATCAATCTCTGATAAAGTCTCACACAACCGTTCGTGCCAAGGAGTTAAAAACTCTTCATCCTTTGCTTCAAGGTCAAGAACTTCGAACTCATGACCATTTACATCCTGATCAAAAATTATCTTTTTCATCCTGATTACATCGTAAACAGCTGAGAATTCGTCGCCGCCGCCGTCAGGAACCTGTACAGGCAAAGATTTTATGCCGAGCTTATCCCTCATAGACTCAAGAACAAGATCAAAATCCGCCCCCAGTCTATCCATTTTATTAATGAAAACCAGCTTGGGAACAGCATAACTCTCGCTCTGACGCCAGACTGTCTCCGATTGAGGTTCTACACCACCGACAGCACAAAATACGCCCACAGCCCCATCCAGAACACGCAAAGACCTTTCAACTTCAATCGTAAAATCCACATGTCCGGGTGTATCAATTATATTAATTGTATTTTGTCCCCAGAAGCAGGTCGTCACAGCTGAGGTGATTGTTATTCCCCGATCCTGCTCCTCCGGCATGTAATCCATAGTTGCAGTTCCTTCATGAACCTCACCGAGCCTATGAATTTTACCTGAAAAATACAGCATACGCTCAGTAACAGTCGTTTTGCCTGCATCAATATGAGCGATAATACCAATATTACGAATTTTACCAATACCTTTGGCAGAAAAATCAGGCTTAGCAGTCACAAAACACCTTCCCAGTATAAATCTTATTCAGCTACAGCAAGAGCAACAGATTCCTGTCTGAAGAACAAACGGTCAAAACCATTCCAGATCCAACAGCCTTCCTGCCCATGAGCAAGCACGATTTTAAAACCTGTCAGGGCATCTCCAACCAACTCCGCCGGAACAACAACTGCATCGCCGTTTGTATTCTCAAGACTCTCTTCGTCAACGTCAACAAAATCAACATCAGGATGAGCAAATTTAAGTACATCCATATCCGGCAATTCATCATCTTTACAGATACAGATACTGGAAATATTCGGAGCGCGCCAGTAACGTATACCTTCGCAAAAAGAGATATCCTTAGGAGCAAAACGTAAATCAACAACAGCCCCGGGAAAATTGGAATTTTCAAAAAAATCCATCAAATCAGTGAGCTTTTCCTCATCCAACCTTACAACATCCTCCTGACCGGCAAGTTCAAATGCTGTCAGCATGGATTGCTTAATATCTCCATCCCCTACATGAACGACAAGGATATTTTTAACCCCGACAGCCAATGCAGGACTTAACGCTGCCAACACACGAACAGGTGAGACAGTTCCTTTATCCAGCAGCAACATTGTCCAGTCCAACGGAGAACTCGAAATTTCAGTTTCAAAACCGCCACGCCAGGTGTTAACTGTCCAAGTATTACGCGCTGCTTCAGGTGAATTAACTGCATAAACCTGCGCAATGGTCTTCTTGAGCCAAGCTCTGAGCTGTGGCTGAATTGATTCATAAGCTTCTGCGAACTTATCATCATTTACCTGAAAATTCTGCAACCATTCTGGAAATGCAAACATATTTTGCTCCTAAGAAACTTCAGCAGCACTGCGGGCTGAATTATAACGTGCTCCGAGCTTCTAAAATAAAAATTCTTCCTTACAAAAAAATCCCGGCGGACAGGGTGTCTACCGGGACTTTTATACTAATAAAATAAATATACTACAACCAATCTAAAAGCTCTTTCCAGCTTCCTTGAAGTTTCTCACGTTCTTCCTGCGACAGTGTTTTTTTGATATTCATAATAGGACATTTCAGCCTGCTTCATAGCATATTTGCGTACTTCAGGCAGATCTTTAAAATTTCGGACAACATATGCATAGCGTTTCCATGCAGGCCCATATTTCTCAGATCTCCAGAAAAAGTCAGCAATATATAATTCGTGATCGGCAAGATTACGACGACACTTTACGATATATTCTTTAGAGGCCTTAGCATACTCACTGTCTGGATATGCTTCTTCCACTCTGTAAAAATACTCCAGAGCTTCAGTTACGTTTGTCTGAGGCCTGTCGATTGAACTGAAAAGATTAAAATTACTCAGCCCTATCTGGTAAAGAACGTAAGGAATTTCCTCGTTACCGGGATGCAGGGCTGCAAATTCTTTGTATGCTTCAGAAGCATCAAAGTATTTTTTATCAAGATAAAAAGCATCACCAAGACTTACTTCAGCTTTAACAGTGTAAGGACTGAAAGGATACCGATCTTTAAGCTTAGAAAAATACTCAGAGGCGTCGTAATAATCCTTCTCCTTCATTGCCTCTACACCGGCTTCATAAAGCTCTTGTGCAGTGTCATCAGGCTTAGGAACGAAGTAATAGTCAATTACGCCGCAACCACTCACACTTAAAAAAAGAAAAGAAGCTAAAATAAAAGATAAAATTCTAATTCGCATTATTTATGTTCCAGATATGCAAAAGCAGCCGTTGCTGCTGTGGCGCCGTCACCGACTGCGGTGACAACCTGCCTGCAATTTTTGGATCGAATATCACCGGCAGCATAAATACCGGGAATACTTGATTCCATTTCACAGGTTGTTTTAATAAAACCATACCGATCAAGAGCAAGATTTTCAGGGAAAAAGCTGCAAACAGCATCATACCCTACAAAAATAAAAACCCCATCAACATCAAGTATGGAATATTCATCGGTACGAATATCTTTAACTTCGACACCGACAACTTCATCATCTCCGACAATCTTTGAGACAACGGAATTCAGTACAGGTTCAATAACAGGGTTGGCAAGACATTTATCCTGATAAACCTTGTCAGCCCTGAATTGCTCCCTGCGATGCACAAGATATAGCTTCTTTACTAGTTTGGAAAGATAAATAGACTCTTCAAGAGCGGAATTTCCGCCTCCAATAACAGCGACCTCTTTGCCCCGGAAAAAGTTTCCGTCACAAAGGGCACAGTAAGAGACCCCACGCCCAAGAAGTTTTTCTTCATTAGGAACTTTAAGCTTTCTGAACGTTACACCCGACGCGATAATTACCACACGAGTTCTGATATGCTCTTCGGCAACTATGATCTCATGAAACTCATCACCGGGGATAACCTTCTGAACTTCATCATGGATATGGTCAAACTCATACTGTTTGACATGATCACCCATTCTGTCAGCTAATTCATATCCTTTAATACCACCAGGAAAGCCGGGGAAATTCTCAAGCTCGTCAGTGAGAAGCATCTGTCCGCCATGTGACAGCTTTTCAACAACAAGAAAATTCACTCCTGCTCTGGCAAGATAAAGGGCGGCCGCCATTCCGGCAGGGCCGCCCCCGATAACTACGGCGTCATAAGACTTCATTTCTTACAGAGCCTTGCTGCTGATCATTTCCTTAATGCTGCTTTTGGAAACTGCACCAGTGGTCTGGTCAACAACTTCTCCGTCTTTGAAAAGAATAAGAGTAGGAATAGCACGAATACCGTACTTTCCGGGAGATGCTGGGTTGTCATCTACATTCATTTTGCAGATCTTAACCTGACCTGAAAACTCTTCAGAGAGTTCATCAATAACAGGTCCCATTGCACGACAGGGTCCGCACCACGGAGCCCAGAAATCGACCAGAACAGGCTTGTCACTA
>JMSU01000112.1_pt1 | contig 43000 bp, 37 predicted proteins | sample 179011 | NCBI WGS metagenome assembly JMSU01 (sample SAMN02769580, study PRJNA246767) | bioreactor metagenome | isolation source: Culture-1 Bioreactor ArsB derived from microbial biomass from the upper 2 cm... | place: Germany: Bremen | collected day 87 after inoculation
CTTCCATCTAATGAACCGATAAAGTTAGCTGATGAACTTCCTATCGGCTCCCATTCCACGTTTCCTAGGTCTATGTTATTTCCTAGTTTATAATGAGCCTCTAAATTATCTTTAATCCCTTCAAGCTCTGATCTCGTCGTAATTATATACGGATCATTAATTGTTCCAGTTCCTTGCATATTCTTTTTTCCTCCTTATAATTTTTTTTGGGCATAAAAAAGAGACAAGTTAGAATGATAGACCTAACTCGTCTCTTTCAATATGTATTCCTATTTGAAACTTTGAATGCTATTAATCCTGCTCATGTTTTCTAATACGTTTTTAACGTGCAACGCCACGAAGTACTATTTAATTCTCTGACATTTTATAGTATAGCATAGATATTTATAGAAAAACGGCACACTTACGGCAGTTTTCCGGCAATCTTTCGGCAGTGGTTAGTCTATCAAACTATTATTAGGCTCCTCACTCTTGGCATTACGTTCTATTTCCTCAACAGTAATTTTTTCTATAATAAAACTTGTAATCTCTCTAGATTACTGCATTTTCTATCTTCTCTACACATCTCAAATAAAAATCAATCAATTCTCTATAGTTAAGTCCCAAAGCACCTTCTTGACAAGCTAAGAAAAATATTAATATAATATGATGTTGTAATCATATCTGACTTGAGGATAATTATAAAAATACCTATGAAATTATCTTTAGAAAAGGAGAGTTCGTATGCTAAAGGCTATGCTCATTGATGATAAAGCAAATGCATTAAAGTTATTGACTTATTTGCTTGAACAAATAGATGAAGTGAAGGTAGTGGCTGCGTTTTCTAACCCCTATGAAAGCTTTTATCATATCGATACACATAAACCCGATGTTATTTTTCTAGATATTGATATGCCACAGATAAGTGGACTTGATCTCGCTGTGCAACTCTTAGAAAAGTATCCTGATATACATATCGTATTTGTAACGGCCCATGATGAATATGCTGTGAATGCCTTTGGGGTAAATGCCATTGATTATATCTTGAAGCCAACTTCACCTAAAAGATTAAAGCAATGTATTGATAAGGTCATAAAGGCAAAAAAGATCTATAATACAGATTCCATTCATTCTATAAGTAAAGAATCCAAGGAAACTATCAAGAAAATTTTTGTTTATGAGGATGATAATATAGTACTGTTAAATCCTGTAGAAATTTATTATATAACGGCTTCTAATAAATACACTAATATTAAGACTGAGACAAATCTGTATCATTCAAGTAACCCTTTAAAGTACTTTGAAAATAAGTTGGCTGATTGTAGCTTTTGTAAAATCCATAGGAGTTTTATTGTAAATTTGAATATGATTAAGGGTTTTACTCAAAATATTAATTACTCCTATGATATACATTTTAGAGATATCTCCGACACTATTCCCGTAAGTCGAAATAAGTTAAAGATGTTAAAAGAGCTCCTTGAATATTAAATCTAGATTATTTATAGAAAAAAAGTGTGTAATCCCAAATCTAATTGGAATTACACACTTTTTTTATTCTATATATAATACAGTAAAGATCTCACATTGTGGAGATTTGACAGCCCACGGTTCTGAGGATGACAAATCTTCGGAATGTAATAGATTTCTCGTAACTTATATATATTCATTGCATCTTGTCAAACTTAATAATATCTTCAACATTTATTACATTGCAGATCTTCTCAATGGCTCTTTTTTTAATCTCTCTGCACTGTCTTTCTTCTAAGCCTACTTCAAAGGTTATAAAACGCCAAATCTTATTATCAAGGCATTTCAATTGGATTATTTGTTTTTCAATGTCATTTAAACTGCCAATAGCATTATTAATTCTACTTAAGAACCTTTCAAGATGTCTTTTCTTGTACTCAAGGATTTCTATTGTTCGTTCTATCTCCAAATCCTTCATTGCTTGAAGCTCTGTTTTAGAAATTAGGCTATTTGTTTTTACAAGATTATCGTAATTAATTCCTCTAATACTTATACTGCACAAGTCTTTAAGATCTGCAATCTCTAGCTCGATATCACTTATTTTTGCATCGTATTTCTTAATATTTTTAAGTACTTTTTCTATTTCCTTCATCATATGTTCCCCCCCATTTAGACTAGTAATTTCTCTTCTGAATAAAACTCTTATATCTCTACCTCTAAAATAATTTGACACACCCCAATTTATTTTAATGAACACCAGTTAATTTGATTAGTTAATTATTCTGTGTCTATATTGTACTAAAAAATGGGTAAAAATAATACGAACAACACGAACAAGTGTTCGGTTTTTCATTATAATTACTCTCTAATCGGGTAAATCTCTAGTTAGGGTAGAACTGAATATAGAGATTCCAGTGAAAACTTTATAATAGGATTATTCAAAATACAAATTTACCTTCTACTTATTTAGAACGAATTTTTGTATCAAAATGTAAACCCTCTTTTTAAAATTTTTTATTTTTTTCCAAAAGTGACATAAACCACCTTGATATCGAACGTCTGTTCGTGTATAATTTATTAAAAAGATACAAAATAAGGAAGTGATATTATGCTTAATGATTTTCACGTTAATTTATATAAAGCAATTAGAAGATACTATAAAACAAATGGTTATGCTCCAACAGTTCGCGAGCTTCAAGAAATATGTGATTACAAGTCTACCAGCACTGTGTATGGCCATTTAAAAACCTTAGAAAGGGCTGAATATATTGAGATGACATCAAAAAAATCAAGATCTATAAAGTTATTGTAGATATATATCTGCGCTTGCAAAGTTTTACTTACCTAAGTAGCCACTGAGAATCCTTTTAGCTCATGCTATGAACCTGTTTTAATTAAAAGATTAAAACAGGTTCATAAAAATCGCAAAATTCAATATTTCAAAAAAATTGGTCTTGCACCATAATATAATATCTTTATTCGACGGCTGCTCATAGCTAACTGCAAAGCCTTGAAAAATACTTATTTATGGAATATAATCCAACTATGATATGTTAAAATCTGTAAGGAGACGATACTATGCCCGATTTTTGGATTCATACCCTTGGTGGTGAACTGATTTTAGATGGGTTAAAGGATTTGGATTGGCAGGAAATGATTGAAAGCAATCGAAAGACCTATAGTCTTGGATGTCAAGGTCCTGATTTTTTCTTCTACAATGATTTCTTACCCTGGGTAAAGGAGAAGCGGGGGCCTAAATTTGGAACTATGATCCATGAAAGCTGTACTAAAGCTTTATTCTTGCGAGGTATAGATTACTTGAAAGGGACAAGGACTCATAAAGATTTTCCTATCCTAGCAAGCTATTTCTCAGGGTTTATAGTTCACTACGTCATTGATAAGTATGAGCATCCCTTCATCAATGCCAGGACCAATACATCTAGTGAACATAAGACCTTTGAAATGAAGCTGGATACATATTTCATAAAAAAATATTGGGATAAAAGCGTGCATCTTTTATCACCATCATCGATGATAGATATAGGACAGGAGCTTCCCTTAGCTATCTTAAGCTTTTATAAAGATATAGCCCATAGGATATATGGAATTTCCTTAGAAAAGAGTGTAATTAATGATTCCTACAATGATTATAAAAAGGTTTTTGATATATTCTATTCTCCTAGGGGATATAAAAGATTTGGGCTTAATTTGCTTAATCCTATTCTACCTCTTAATATTTCCATGTGCATCTATCCTGCTGATGTAGATAATAGGTTTTTAATGGAAACTGAACTTCTAGAATTTGAAGATTTATTTAAAGAAGGGCTCTCTGAAGGAATTCAACTCATTAAGCTTGTTAATTCCTATCTTAGAGATGAAATAGGAAAAGAGCTCATTGAATCGGCTTTCCATGATATATCTTTTTCTGGAAAGTCTATTCTATAGCTTAGCTAGTATTAATAGTTAAACCATAGTATAATAGAGTTAGGTATAATCTATTTTAAGGTAGCATGACTATAGGAGGCAAGAAAATTGAACTCATCATTTGATTCTTACGTAATTGGATACTTGAATGTAGTTCAGGTCGAAACAGCAATTTTGGACTTTACGGGAGAGGTGCGTCCAAAATTGAATATTATGTAAACCAAATGGGTAGAATCTTCTTTTCTTAAAATTTAATTATTAATATTATAAGTTAACCCTAAGTATTCTGCTTAGGGTTTTTTGTGTGCATTTTTTTATAAAATAAAGGGGAGATAAATAATGAATTATATAGAAAAATTAAGAAGTAATATCAGTAAAAATTATTTGTTTATACTAACAAAATCTTTAGATTTAACCCATGGAGTATGGATGATTTATTTAGCTATGAAGGGAATGTCACTATATCAATTGGGACTACTTGAGGGTATTTTCCATGTAACCTCCTTTACGATGGAGGTCCCGACGGGCTTAGTTGCTGATATATACGGGAGAAGGGTTAGCAGAATATGCGGAAGATTTTCCTCCCTCATTGGTATCATTATATTGATGTTTGCAAACAGCTTTTATCTGTTTGCATTGTCCTTTATCTTTTTAGCAATATCCTACAATCTTGAATCTGGGGCTGGAGAAGCACTTATTTATGATTCTCTAAAGGAAATCAATGAAGAAGAAAGCTACATGAAGGTAGCAGGTACTGGAGAAATGTTTTATCAAGGTGGTAATGTATTATCATTAATCATTGGTGGTTACTTAGCCTCAATAAATTATTTCTATGCTTTTTTTGCTACTGCTTGCATCATACTAGTTACTATATTTCAAGCTTTTTCTTTTACAGAGCCAAGGATAGACTTTGAACATACCAAGGAAAAAAATATAATTAAAATTTTGAGAAAGCAGGTTACAGAAAGTCTACATGTATTGAAAAGTAAAAAGAAGCTTGGATTTCTTATTGTTTTTTCTCAAATAATATTTGTTTTCGGAACCTGTTTATTCTACTATCTTCAAAACTACTTCAAAATCAGTGGTTTAAATGAGGGAAGGATAGGAATGATGCTTGCAGCTTCATCTCTAGTTGGAGCAGCTGTAGCATCTCAGGCATATAAGATAGAAAAGGTTCTTAAGGAAAAGGGAATCCTATTAATTATGCCTATAGTTACTATAGGATGTATATGGGGAATCGCCCTCACAAAGTATCACTATCTCTTTTATATCCTTATGATGGCTGTAGATGGGATCATATTTGTGGCAATAAGCGACTATATAAATAAGCTTATTCCAAGCCAAAACAGAGCTACTGTTCTGTCTTTTGCTAGTATGGTCTTTAGTTTTTTTATGATTTTTCTTTTCCCATTAATCGGAAAGATAGGGGATATGTATTCATTGCAAACAGCTTTTATACTGCTTGCTAGTGTGGGTTCTATTTTAGTCATTATAAATATTTATTTTTTAATTAAAGATAATCATCTTTAAGGATTAATAGACTTCAAATAAGAAAGTAAAAAAGGAATATACTGCTAAGGAAATCTATTTTTACTAGCTTGGAAAATATGACAAGGGGACAGACCCCCAGACACACTGGGATGCGCGTGTCAGATGGGTCAGTCCCCTTGTAACATTTTCATCTTCTATAGTGATTTATACTTTTTCAGTGGGCTCAGTGAAATAATAGTATGTTGACATGAATTTTTATAAGTACTATCATTAAATTAATAGATTTATATCATCTGATTGGAGGTCTATTATGAGCAAAAAGCTTAAAATCGTTGAAAATGTTTTCTTTGCTTCCGGTATTGGCTTAGGTCTTTATGCCCTAGCAACTACCTATTTTAGAAATAAAAGTTTACCTCCTGGTGTGTGCCCTGTGGATAATAATAGAAGTTTGATTTATACTTCTATTGCTTTGTTATTGTTTTCTATTATCTTTCCTTATATGACTAAGACTTTTCTTAAATTTAAGGAAAGATAAAGGTCAAAAGAGGTCATAGGCGCTTTTAGCTATTGGCCGCTAACTTTTATTTGTACAAGTCCATCGGGTCTTTTAAAAAATACAAATCACCTGCCGTTGGTTCAGCAGGTGATTTATATTTAATGATTATTATCCATATATGACTTTTCAAGCTCCTTTAGGGCTTTATAATACTGTTTTGGCGGTAATCCAAACATTTTTTTGAAGGTTCTTATGAAGTTAGAGTAATCTCCGAATCCACATTCAAGGTATACCTCTGTTATTGGTTTTCCCTTCTTTATTTTCAAGTTTGCCATTATAAGTCTTTTTTGAAGTATATAGTTGTGAATGGTATAACCCGTTTGTTTCTTAAACCTATGCATGAGATAGTATTTACTCATAAAGAACATAGAGGAAAGATTGTCTATGCTTAACTCCTGATTGAGGTTTTCATTGATATATCTTAAGATAGACTCGATGCTCTCGTCGTATTCAATATCATTTTCTTCTTTGATATTTTCTGTTTGTAAGTATAATCTATTTAAATAAACCACAAGCTGTAGAAGCAAAGAATTTCTAATTACCCTACTTCCAAATTCTTTATTTTTCCATTCATCATTTAATCGAGATGAGGTGTGCTTTACAGTTCTAAGGAGATCAGAATCCAATCTCATTAAGTTACGTTTTTGGTTTGAAGCCAGCTGGAAGCATGTCAGAAGGTCACAGTTTGAATTATTATGCTTCCTTAGAAAAAGTGGGTTTACCCAGATAATTATACGTTCATATACTTCACTGGAATCTATTATGGGTTTATGTATCTCATTATTACTCACTAAAAGTATATCCCAGGGTTTAAGCCTATAGGCTTTACCTTCAATTAGATATGTCACCTTTCCCGATATAAAGATAATTATTTTATTAAAGTCATGGTAATGGGGTTCAAACGCTAAGTCTACCCTATCCTTTATATGAAAATACTCAAAATCCGTCTTCAAATATCCTCTTTTAATATTTAAAAAATCATTTTCTTCTTTCATAGGAATTCCTCTTTTTTTCTTTATTATAGAGATTCAAGTAAAACTATTAATTTACACACATCAAAAACTCTTAGAAGCACCGAGTATTTTGATATGTATAAATTAAGTTTTGCTATATGAACTCTATACTAAAGCACTTTTTGCAATATTTCAAGCATTTTAAGCAATATATATTGATAATGTTTTGAATATAATGAATGTAAGAAAAGGATTTGAAGTTGATTTATTATTTATAAGGAGGATTATTAAAATGATTGAAGGTATCTGGCTGCCAATTATAACACCATTCTCAGACGATGAAGTGGATTTTAAATCATACAAACGATTAATAGATTATTATATTGATAAGGGTATCTCTGGCCTTATTCCACTGGGTACTACGGGGGAAATTCCAACTATTTCCCATTACGAGTATGAAGAAATCATTGAAAAAACCATGGAATATACTAAAAATAGAGTACCTGTTTATGTAGGATTGGGTGGAAATAATACTTTCAAGGTTTTAAAGCAATTAAAAATTGTAGAAAAATATGATATCAAAGGTATTTTATCTGTGAGCCCCTATTATAATAGGCCCTCTCAAAGGGGAATATATGAACATTATTTGAGGATATCAGAGGCTACTGATCTTAACATCATTATTTATAATATTCCCTATAGAACTGGTAAAAATATCGAAAATGAAACTCTATATAGACTTGCAGAGCTTGAAAATGTTGTAGGATTGAAGGATGCCAGCGGGGACATCAAGCAAACCATGTCTCTGCTTATGAATCCACCGGATAATTTTTCAATCTTAACCGGTGAGGATATGTTCTTTTATTTAACCTTAACCCTGGGAGGTCAGGGTGGAATCCTAGCATCATCTCACTTGTACACGAAGGAGTTTATTGAGGTTTATAAGAAGGCTAAGGAAAATGATTTTAAATCGGCATTTGATACATGGCAAGGTCTTACAAAGTTTATTCCTCTTTTGTTTGAAGAGCCTAACCCGTCCCCTATTAAATATTGTTTAAACAGATTGGGACTTATAGATTCTGAAGAAACTAGGCTGCCTTTGATGAATATTTCCGAGGAATTGGCTGAGAAGCTTGAGAGGTTTTTGTAGGGTGGATGAAGAGTTGAGAGATTACTGTAAAAGTTAGGTTTTGGGTAAGAGTTTGGAAAATATGACAGGGGACAGACCCCCGGACACACTGGGATACGCGTGTCAGATGGGTCAGTCCCCAGTCACATTTTCGACCTTAGCCGCTGTGTATACTTTAGAACAGTCTTGGAACATTAACTACAAAGAGCAAAGAGATTGACTTTGGAAGGACCATAGGCCCTTCCAAAGGATTTTTTCAATAATATTATTTATGATTTTTAGGTTCTACTTTGTTTAGAAGGAGAACAAATCTTTTTTAGGGAATAGACCGTATAGGCCTCCGGTGTGTATAAATAGTATGTTTTTATGTTCTTTAAGGTTTCCTTTTTTGATTTCATTCACTAAGCCTAACATGGCTTTACCGGTGTAAACTGGGTCTAGGATGACACCCTCTAGTTTAGCTAATTCGTGGATAAACTCTATCTCTTCTGGTCTACTTAGGGCATAGCCTCTACCAACGTACCCATCTATAATATTGATTTCGTCCTTCGTAAATTCGAAGGGTTCATCTATATAAGACAGGCTTTCATTTATTACTTTCTCAATTTGTTTTTTAAAGTGATCTGCATCATCACATACATTTACTCCGTATATTTTTGCATCATGGTTCATGCTCTTATTTGCAAGGAATAAACCGCCGTAGGTTCCGCCTGATCCTACGCCAATCACTACCGCGTCAAACTTAATATCCATTTCCTTTTCCTGCTGGATAATCTCTTCCATAGCTTTAAAATATCCAAAGGTACCTATCCCATTTGAAGCTCCTTCTGGTATGATATAGGGCTTATAGCCTTCCTTTGTCAACTCTTCTTTTATGTCTTCCATGATTTCCATTCTTTTTTCTCTGTATTCTTCTGGGGTTATAAATCTTATTTTAGCTCCCAATACCTTATCTAAAAAAAGATTTCCCTCTACATCTTCATCTCCATTGCTCCTAAGAACTAAACAGGATGATATACCTAACCTAGCAGCAACAGCGGCAGTAGCTCTAGCATGGTTAGACTGGCTTCCACCACAGGTAACAAGCAGATCACAGCCCTGATCCAAGGCCTCTTTTACTGCAAATTCCAGCTTCCTTACCTTGTTTCCCGAGATCTCTATACCAGTTTGATCATCCCTTTTGATAAATATATTTGGTCCACCTAATTTTTGAGATAATCTTTCTAATTTCTCAATTCTTGTAGGTAGGTTTGCAATTTCAATTCTACTAGGAATCCTTATCATTTTAATCTTCCTTTCAATTTTATACTTTCCAACATTATACAACAATTTTTCCTTTACTGGTATATGCTTAGTAGTGAATAAAAATCTCTAAATAAGATAGAGATAAGCAGTTTTGAGGTTACATATCTATACAAAAGAATAAACAACTTCAAAGATAATAAGCTTTGAATATTGTTTATCCATATAGCAACGAGAATCTCGTCGGGTGTTTTTGTCTACTTTATTTTGTTTAAGGCCTGCTCTAAATCCGCTATGATATCTTCTATATCCTCAATCCCTACTGAAAGTCTAGCTAAGCCATCTGCTATTCCGGACTTTATACGTTCTTCCCTTGGAATACAAGCATGGGTCATTGATGCTGGATGTTGTATCATTGAATCAACACACCCTAGACTTACGGCCAATGTATGCATTTCAACATTATTCATTAGGGTAGCACCTGCATCGAGTCCGCCCTTTAGTTCAAAGGCTATCATACCTCCAAAGTTGTCCATCTGTTCTTTAGCTAATTCATACTGTGGAAAGTCTTGCAGTCCTGGATAATAAACCTTATCAACCAATGGATGTTCCTTTAGATACTCTGCTACCTTCATTGCATTTTCACAATGTTTATCCATTCTAAGACCCAAAGTCTTTAAGCCTCTATTGAGAAGCCATGCGTCAAAGGGACTTGTTGTCCCTCCAAAGTTATCTAAATGTGGGGATTTCATTATAGAAGTTAGTTGCTTAGAGGCCACTATAATTCCTGCTACCACATCTCCATGACCACATATATATTTTGTTGCACTGTGTATAACTATATCTGCTCCCAAGTCTAGTGGCCTTTGAAGATAGGGCGTCATGAAGGTATTATCCACCATTACATATGCACCAAATCTATGGGCAATTTCCGCACAACCTTTAATATCCACAAGCTTCATTGTAGGATTGGCAGGGGTTTCAATATAAACCACCTTAGTATTTGATCTTATTTCCTCCTTTAACTTCTCTAAATCTGTAGTATCTACAAAGGATACTTCTATCCCATACTCCGGAAACATATCCTTAAGAAGTTTAAAGGTTCCACCATAAAGTGTATCGGAAGCAACTACATGGTCTCCGCACTTTAAAAAAGATAGAAGTGCCGTTGATATGGCTGACATACCAGAGCTGGTAATAAGTGCACCTTCACCATTCTCTAATGCCGCCATTTTTCCTTCAAGCTCTGTCATATTAGGGTTTCCTAATCTTGTATATTTATATCCTGCCTCTTCACCTGAAAAGATTCTACCGCCCTGGGCAGCATCTTCAAATCTAAAGGTAGATACCTGATATATGGGCGTTAGGTGAGCCCCCTTTGCATCATGGTCATGCCCTGCATGAATTGCCTTACTATTAAATCCTAAATGCTTTACATCCATTTACATTGCCTCCTTAAGAACTTAAATTTTTTCTATATTTGAGTGTATGCTAATTCCTTTAATCTATATAAATTAAACGCTTTCTCCACATTTACTCAGCAAACCTTCCCATCTTCTATCTACCTCTTTTTGAATATCCTCTATCATGTGTTCATTTCCTGGCTTAAATAAATGCTTAAATCTTCCTTGTGGTCTTAAAAATTCTTCTATTGGCAGCTTATTCTTTGGTCTATATGAAAGTCTCCACTCTCCGTCTTCAACTTCAAACATCGGCCAAAAGCAGGTTTCAACTGCTAATCTACATATCTCCATCAATTCGGCAGTATCATATCTCCATCCCCTTGGGCATGGAGCCAATACATTTACAAATGCAGGTCCCTTCTTGTATATGGCCCTTTCTGATTTTTCATGAAGATCCTTAAAGTTTTTAATGAATGTTGTTTGGGCTACATATGGAATGTTATGAGAAACCATTATATCCGTAAGGTCTTTTCTGAACTGCTGCTTTCCGGGAACTACCTTTCCAGCGGGAGATGTTGTTGTATCTGCATATTTTGGTGTTGCTGATGATCTTTGGATTCCCGTATTCATATATGCGCCATTATCGTAGCATACATAAACCATGTCATGTCCTCTCTCCATGGCACCGGAAAGAGATTGAAATCCTATGTCATAGGTTCCTCCATCTCCACCAAATGCAATAAATTTGAAGCTGTCATCTATCTTACCTTTTCTTTTCATTGCATTATAAGCGGCCTCTACACCACCTATTGTAGCACCAACATTCTCAAAGGCATTGTGTATAAATGAATCTCTCCATGCTGTATAGGGGTACATGAAGGTTGAAACTTCAAGGCATCCCGTTGCATTTCCTATTACGGCTTTATCATCGGGTTTAAGGGCTCTAAGAACTCCTCTAACGGCAATTGGAGCCCCACAGCCAGCACACATCCTATGTCCACCAGTCAATCTTTCTGGTTTGTTCATAACTTCCTTAAAATTATAAGCCATTATTTTCTACACCTCCTATTCTCTAACGCCTAGATATCTATATGTCTCACCGGTTTCTCCGTTTCCTATGATTTCAAATAAATCATCATAAACCCCTTCTATATCCTTGGTTCTTACATCTCTCCCACCAAGTCCATAGATATAGTTTGTTATCATTGGTCTTTCCTTGCTGTCATATAAAGCTGACCTTATTTCAGCAAATAAAGGTCCCCCCGCTGCCGAAAATCCTTCACATTTATCCATAACGGCAACAGCTTTGGTATGCCTTAAGGTCTCAGCAATTTCTTTATTTGGGAAGGGTCTGAAAACTCTGATCTTTAGAAGCCCTACCTTTTTACCCTCTTCTCTTAATTTATTTATGGCGGCCTTTGCTGTGCCGGCTGTAGAGTTTATTATAACTATTGCTGCCTCTGCATCATCCAGCATGTATTCTTCAAATAGGCCATATTCTCTTCCCGTTAGTTTTTTAAATTCTGCGGCAACTTCAAGTATTGCTTTTTTTGCATTTTTCATTGCCTCCGCCTGCTGCCTTTTATGCTCTATATAATATCCCGCTGAGTCATAGGGCCCTATGGCAATAGGTCTATTGCTATTGAGCAAATACTCCTCTGGGTTATATTCACCAACAAATTTTTTGACTCTGTCATCCTCAATAAGCTCTATGTTTTCTACTGCATGACTGGTTATGAAACCATCCTGGCATACCATGGTAGGCAGCATTACATCTTTGTGTTCTCCTATTCTAACGGCCTGTATAAAGTTATCGTAGGCCTCTTGGTTATTTTCACTATATATCTGTATCCATCCCGAATCCCTTGCTCCCATTGAATCACTGTGGTCTGCATTTATATTTATAGGTCCTGATAAAGCCCTATTTACACATGCAAGTGTTATGGGAAGTCTTGATGAAGCTGCAATATATAACATTTCCCACATAAGTGCAAGTCCACATGATGATGTTGCTGTAAAAGTTCTTGCTCCCGCTGCCTCGGAACCTATACACGCTGACATAGCGCTATGCTCTGATTCTACTGGCACAAACTCTGTATCCACTAACCCATTTGCCACATATCTTGAAAAATATTGGGGTATTTCTGTTGATGGAGTTATGGGAAAAGCAGCAACTACATCTGGATTTATCTGTCTCATCGCTATTGCAATAGCCTCATTTCCCGATAATCTTTCTCTTATTGCCATTTTATCCCTCCTACTTCTCTTCTTTTACTAAGTCTATTGCATCAAAAGGACATGCCTTCACACATATGCCACATCCCTTGCAGTGGTCAAAATCAAAGTCTAATCTTTTACCATCTTTTACAGGTATTGAACTGTCAGGGCAAACTGGAACACAAAGTAAGCATTGCTTACATTTTTCTTCTATAAATATTGGTTTCATTGTCCTCCAGTCTCCTGTATTAAAATTCTCTGCACTACCACTTTCATAAATAGTTCCACCGGGAGTTATATCCTTCCATGTTATTTCTGGAGTTATCACTTTTCCTTGCTTGTTTCTCATACTCCCTGCACCTCCTCCATAGCCACTTCTAAGGACTTCATATTTCCATCTATAACCTCTGGCTTTGTAGCAAATTTGTGGCTAAAGGATTCCCTCATATGCTCTATGAATTCCTCTTCTTCCATAATCCCACTCACCTTCACTACAGCACCAAGCATTGGAGTATTGGGAAAATACTTACCTAGAGCCTCTTCTGATATCTTTCTTGCATCTAATGTACATACCTTGCCTTTATATCCATTTAGATACTTTCTTACTTCTTCTGGACCCTTATCAGTATTTATTATAATAGCTCCACCTTCTTTAAGCCCTGCTGTTACTTCTATTGGCTGGAGCAACGTTTCATCAACAACCACCACATAATCAGGTTCATATATATTAGAGTGAATAGTTATTTTTTCATCGCTTATTCTGTTATAGGCTGTTATTGGAGCCCCCATTCTTTCCGGGCCATACTCTGGAAAACCTTGAACAAAACTTCCCGTATTGAATGCCGCATCGGCAAGAAGTAAAGATGCTGTTTTAGCTCCTTGTCCTCCTCTCCCATGCCATCTTATTTCTACTAATTTGGCCATTGCTTACCCTCCCTTTAGGTTTATTAGCTGACTATCATGTATATTGTATACAGTGTTAATTATTAAGAGGGGGCAATTTCTATTGCCCCTCTTATATTAAATTACCCAATAAACCCTACTATGATATATAATACTAATGCTATAGCTGATGATACTAATGCGTATGGTATCTGTGTCTTAACATGATCAATATGATCCGAGGCCGAGGCCATTGATGCTAGAATTGTTGTATCTGATATTGGAGAACAGTGATCTCCCATAATAGCACCTGAAATTACGGCTCCAGCACTTGCATATATGTTTGCGTCCATAGCCACTGCCATTTGCATCGCGATAGGCATTAGTATTGCAAAGGTTCCCCAGCTTGTGCCCGTTGAGAATGCCATTATACAACCAAGGATAAATATTATCGCCGGTCCCAAGGCACCGCTAACTCTTCCTTCAACTATGCTTGCCATATATTTACCAGTTCCAAGGCTTGAAATAGAGTTACCTATAGCAAAGGCAAATATCAATAATGATGCAACCGGAACCATGCCACCTACTCCTTTATAGAAGTAATTCATATATTCATGTAAATTCATTATTTTTTTAGCTATAAAGTAAACACCACAGAATGTTAAGGATGCAAGTACTGCCCAAAATACAGAGGTTGAACCTGAGCCTTCCATCATGTTTCCTTTGCCAGTAACATATAGGCTAATCGGCATCATTGCAATAAGAACTATTAAAGGCAGTATCATATGCATCATATTTGGTGTTACGCCTTCTTTTACTGGAACATCGGTTGCGTCAGTGGAAACAAGGGGTGTAGCACCTTCTCTTAGAACCTGACCCGTTGTCATTGCTCTTTCTTCAGCCTTTTTCATCGGTCCCCAGTCTTTACCTGTCCAAATGTAGTAGAACACCGACAATACAGCTATGATTGAATAAAACTGGAAGGGAAGACTTTTTACGAGTATTTGTACTGGATTACCTGAAATAACACCTGCACTTACTTGAACTCCAAGTATTCCTATAAGTGTTGCTCCCCATCCATTTAAAGGAATAAGTGCACAAATTGGCGCAGATGTAGAATCACAAATATAAGCAAGTTTTTCTCTTGAAACCTTATACTTATCTGTTAATGGACGAGCCACAACTCCAGAAACAAGTATAGTGATTGAAGATTCTATAAATATTACTACACCTATGACAAAGGACAGCATCATAGCTCCTCTTTTGTTTTTCACAGTTTTAGTTTTTTCAGTTAAAAACTCTATAAATCCTGCTACACCACCGGAGGCTTGAATCAAAGTAATTATTGCACCCACAAGAAATGAAAAAATAATTGTTTTTGTTATCCATCCTTCTGAAAAGACTGCCACAATACCATTTAATGAATTGTTTAATGCAGTTAGAGGACTCCCGCTAGCCATTATTAATTCTGCAGCAAAAATACCCGCAAATAAAGAAATAAAAACTTGTTTTGAACGAATTGCTAATAAGATTGCAATTAGTGGTGGTAAAATACTTAAAATGCCATACTCCATAAATTATTTCCCCCTTATTTTTATTTTTTTCAAGAATATAGCCATGCTCGTTGCTATGTTCACCTCCCTTTATATTATTTATTTTTCTAAGTTATCTTTAACTGCTTTCTCGATTCTTTTGATTCCTTCTTCTAAGATAGCTCTAGGGCAAGCAATATTGATTCTCATATATCCCTCTCCTTCTCTACCAAACCAATTGCCACCATCTAAAGCGATTTTTGCTTTATTTACCATAAAATCATTTAACTCCTCATCCTCTAAGCCGAGGTCTTTACAATCCAGCCAAACAAGATATGTTCCTTCAGGTTTGTTAGGTTTGATTTTGGGGATATTTTCTCTACAATAGTCAATAAGAAATTGGGCATTGTCTTCTAAATACTCTAATATCTGATTAAGCCAATCCTCACCATGTCTATATGCAGCTTCAACAGCAACTAGGCTAAAGCAGTTATTTCTTTTTATGTCCAAAACCCCTAGAATATTCTCAAATTTATTATAATCCTCTTTATCAGGAAAGATTGCAAAGGAAGCCTGAAGCCCCGCAATATTGAAGGTTTTAGTTGCTGATATACAGGTTATAGTGCTTTTACTAAATTCTTCGGATATTGAAGCAAATGGAACATATTTTCTTTCTCCATATACTAAGTCACTGTGAATCTCATCGGCTATAACTTTCACATTATTTCTAACGCAAATATTTCCAAGCTTTATAAGCTCATCTTTTGTCCATACTCTTCCAACCGGATTATGGGGATTGCAAAGAATTAAATATTTTACATTGTCATCAATCTTTTTCTCTAAATCATCATAATCCATCACATAATCTCCGCCCACCCTTTTAAGTGGATTTAGTACGAGCTCTCTACCATTGTCCTTAACAACATCAAAGAAAGGATAATATACCGGTGATTGAATTATGATTTTGTCTCCTGGCTTAGTGAAATTTCTCATAATAATACTTAATGAGGTAACCACAGATGGACTATATATTACCATCTCTTTATCTATACTCCAATCGTATCTTCTCTTATACCAATCAATCATTGCTTCATAATAGGAATCTGGCCTTGATGTATAACCAAAAACTCCTTGCTCTGCTCTATCTTTTATGGCGTCTATAATAGGTTTTGCAGATTTAAAGTCCATATCTGCAACCCACATTGAGCATAAATCATCCCTTCCAAATTTAACTTCCAGTTCATCATATTTGGCTGCATAGTTATTGCTTCTATCAATTACTGTATTGAAATCGTATTTCATTTTGACCCTCCTAACAACGTTTTCTTTTTTCGTTATTCTCTATTTACACTTTTATAGGTATCGAACTTTAAAGTGATATAAATTCCATAGAAAAAATGTAGGTTCATTTATTGTTTCCTATGAAATTTTTATTAGGTTCTATTGTTCGTTACCTTTATATAAACAAGCAAATAACATGCCAATTGGATGGCGATTGAATTTTCAGATTTTTTAGTGTTTTCTACCATTTCATCGTATTATACACGAAAAAACCGGGTGAAATAGGTTTTAATCGTCACCCGTTGCACCCGGTATTTATATACTTTAATACTGCCACTCCAAAATCGGTTATTTGAGTACCACCTCTACCATTAGATAATCGCACCATCTTGCACGCCTTTAAAAGCTCTAACATTTTTCTAATATCATTTTCCGATACATATATATCCTTTTCTTTAGCCAGTTTTGCAATACTTCTTCTACCAATCCTAATTCTATTTTTCAAACTATTTTCCAAGGATTTCAAAATAAAGATATATTCTTTTTCGTATCCTTCTATACGTTCTAAAAATTGCTGGGCTTTATCTTTATTAATATTACCCAAATTATTATCTACTCTGGCTTTCTGTTTGATAAATGGAATATCCTGGAGGTCTATGATCTCTTTACCTAGATGGGCAAGGTATTCTACATAATTCTTAAGTTCCCTTACGTTTCCTTCCCATGAATAATTCTTAAATGCCTCTATAGCATCTTGGCTCAGCTCAAATTCCGCATCTACTTCATTCTGTATATTATCCACTAAAAGCATTATGTCTTTTTTTCTTTCTCTGAGGGGAATAGTATTTAGTGGCAAAACATTTAGTCTATAATATAGGTCTCTTCTGAATTCCCCTTTATCTACTAGTTCCTTCAAATTTTTATTGGTAGCGGCAATAATCCTAATATCAATCTTTATGACACTATCTCCTCCTATTCTCATTACTTCTCTTTCCTGTATAACCCGAAGGAGTCTTGCCTGTAAATTTAATGCCATCTCTCCAATTTCATCTAAAAACAGGGTTCCCTTGTGAGCCAGCTCAAACAGACCTAATTTTCCACCTTTTCTAGCACCAGTGAAGGCTCCTTCTTCATAGCCAAACAATTCACTCTCCAAAAGACTTTCTGGCAGGGCAGCACAATTAATTGCAACAAATTGATAATCCTTTCTTTTAGATATGTTGTGTATAGCTTGAGCAAATAACTCCTTTCCCGTTCCACTTTCACCGCAGATTAATACTGAGGAATCTGATTTTGCCATTCTCTTAGCTATGTCTTTGAGTTCTTCCATAGTAGTACTTTTCCCAATAATATCTTCAAACGTATATTTTGCTTTATGACCTTTACCCAATAACTGAATTCTAAGCTTATGTTGATTCTTTTCTTCTTCTGTAAATTCATTGATTATAGCCAGCGCCCCGGTAACGCTCTTTGCAGTTATGACTGGAACTATTGTGGTTGAAATGTCATGTCCTTTTATTTTTATTAACATAGCTTTTATCGATTCAGATGTATTTATAACCTTGTCAAATGGTATTTGTGGAATAATGTTTTTTGCGTCCTTTCCAATCATTTCTTCCTTTTTCAAACCAATAATCTTCTCGGCTCTTTTATTAAATCCATGTATTAATCCACTGGCATCTACTGCAATAATTCCATCATCTAAAACATTAAGTAGACTATCAAACTCGCTTTCTAATGTATTGGTCTTACCTAATAATGCTTCAAGTCCGGAACTCTGGGTTTTCAGACCATCAAAGTGTTCTATAAAATTATCCTCTTGTAATAAATAGTCTAGATTTAATTTAACAGCTATATCTACTATAGTACTGGTGTCCAAAACCCTATGTCCTATATCTATAACTTTTTCTACAAAGTCTGGAACATGTTGGGGTTCTCCAGGAGTAACAGCAATTTTTAAATTTGGTTCATTTTTTATCCCTGGATATACTGGAATAAATTCAACATGGTTGATCCCCAATTGATTAAACAATGCAATTGTTTCCATTGTCATTTCACTACTATAATTGACTACCATAACCCTTTCTCCATCGGGTATTTTCATTATTTGATTATATTGCTCTTCAGTTATTGTTGGGTTAATTATTACGACCTGGCTTTTATTGGATATATATTTTTTTACCGCTATATATATTGAATATAAGGATATTAGCACTAGGTCCGCATCTATATCCTCGTTAATATTATCAACATCAAAGGAATAGCACTTTATCTCTACCTTTTCACCAAATAGTTTCTTTAATTGCTCGTAATGTTTTTTTACAACACCTGACCAAAAAGTAATAACAGCTACTTTTTTAACCAAGTAATTCACCACCCTTCAGAACATTAATAATATGTTTATTATACTTTGAAATTGAAAATATAATAGTAGGAATTGATTATTTTAATTAATTATATCACTTTATCTATTGACAATATCCCTTTATGGTGTTAAAATTTTGAATAATTATAATATTCGATACATATTTAAAAGCTACGACGGAGAACGGTATTTTTATTAGTAGTTCTAGAGAGTCGGTGGTTGCTGGAAACCGATACTATCTATAAAATACAAATCACTCCCGAGCTGTATCCTTGAACTCTTTGTTATAGCGATTCAAGTAAAGCTATTAATTTATACACATCCAAAACTCTCAAAAACGCTGAGTATTTGTATCTGTATAAATCAAGTTTTACTAAGAACTCTATGTAGTAAAGGATAACGATTAGCCTCGTTATAGGCTTAGGTTTGTTAGAACTGAGAGAGAGGTGTCTATATATGTAGATGCAATTAAGGTGGTACCGCGAGAATATACTCGTCCTTGAAGATGATTCTTCATGGACGTTTTTTTATTGGGGTCATTTCTCGAAGAGAAATCTGACCAAAACGAAGGGGTTCGATGCCCCTGAGTCTTTATTGCCTAAATATCAATATACTATTGGAGGGAGAAATATGGGAAGAGCTACTAGTTACGCTTTAAAGTATGATAAACCACTACTACAATTTTCAGATATTCAGGCTGCAAAGGAACGACTTGAGGATATATCTGCTAAAACAGAGTTAATATATAGTTCATTTTTCAGTAATGAGTATCAAAATGAAGTTTATATAAAGCCTGAAAATCTTCAAATTACTGGTGCCTATAAGATCAGAGGCGCCTATAATAAGATCAGTAAATTAAGTGACAATCAAAAGAAAAGGGGTCTGATTGCCTCATCGGCAGGCAATCACGCTCAAGGTGTTGCCTACTCAGCCCAGAGACTTGGAATAGAAGCAACCATTGTTATGCCAAAAACTACACCTTTAATAAAGGTAGAAGCCACAAAGAATTATGGGGCTAAGGTAGTCCTTGCTGGAGATAATTACGATGCTGCCTATAAAGAGGCCCAAAGACTTCAAAGGAAGATGAATTATACCTTTGTTCACCCCTTCGATGATTTAGATATCATGGCTGGTCAAGGTTCAATTGGAATAGAAATACTAGAGGAGCTTCAAAATGCAGATATTATTCTAGCGCCAGTAGGTGGTGGTGGGTTAATTAGCGGCATTGCTGTTGCTGCAAAATCCATTAATCCTAATATAAAGGTTATTGGAGTTGAGCCAGAGGGAGCAAAGGCCATGAAGCTTTCAATAGACAATAATAGACTGGTTTCCATTGATAAGGTTGAGACAATCGCTGATGGGGTGGCTGTCAAGACTCCCGGTGACCTTACTTTCTCTATAATAAAGGATTATGTCGATGATATTGTTACTGTTTCAGATTTTGATATTATGGAGGCACTACTTATACTTTTAGAAAGACATAAGCTTGTTGCTGAGCCTGCCGGTGCATTATCCCTCGCGGCTCTAAAAAAACTTAATGTTCAAAATAAGAAGATAGTATCTGTAATAAGTGGAGGTAATATCGACGTTGTAACTATGTCCTCTTTGATCAATCACGGTCTTGTTTCAAGGGGAAGGTTATTTTGCTTTTCGGTGAACCTTCCTGATACTCCGGGACAGCTTCTAAACATATCTAAAATACTTGCTGACCTGGGGGCTAATGTAATCAAATTGGATCATAATCAATTTAAGGGCTTTGACAGGTTTATGAATGTACAGCTTGAAGTAACCGTAGAAACAAATGGACATGATCATATAAAGAAAATCACCGATAGCCTTAGTGTCCATGGCTATGGGATTAATAGGGTTTATTAAAAAAAGTTTTTCAGGGGTGTAGGAGTGAGAAATTTAAGTATTAGGAAGGGTCTCAGATCCTTCCCTACTAAGGCTATATTCTTAGTGAAGGTTTTTAACCCTTTTGATTTAAATTAGACCTTGTAAATACAATTCTATAGCAATACATCTAGTCGTTATCTTAAGGTTGCAGGTTCTTAAGATACGCTTTTGAGCTTACTTTTCCCTAAGTCCAGTAAATACATTTGTTTTACAAAAATATTTAAAGTATAATAAATACAAAGGTCTATACTTTAGTAATCCTTTGGATTATCAAAATAAAGGAGAATAAATAATGCAGCTTGGGGAAAAAATTAAGCACTTTAGAAAGAAAAAAGGACTTACGATCAAACAATTATCTGAGTTAACCAATCTATCCAATGGCTTTATCAGTAATATCGAGAGAGATCTTAACAGCCCATCGGTTAGTAATTTACAACAAATATGTAAGATTTTAGATATAAACATTGTAGATTTAATACAAACCGCTGATGATACTCACTCTATGATAGTCCGAAAAGAAAATAGACAAAATTTTTTTAGAACCTCCGACGATAACGTTAAATTTGAATTATTGAGCCCTAAGGACAAAAAATTAACTGGAATATGTATTGTATTGGAACCCCATAGTAATTACGGCAAAACATCATGGGGCCACAATTATGAAGAAATTGGTGTAGTTATAGAAGGTTCTCTTGAAATCAAAATAGAAAATGATGTATATATCCTAGACAAAGGCGATAGTGTTTATGTTAATAAATTTACGCCCCATAACTATAGAAATAATGGAGATACCACCTGTATTACCCATTGGTTCTCTGTAAAAGAAGGGGAAATATAGGTAGAAACTTGTAAAAAAGGGGGGGTCTCAGAATGGCGAATTTCTACGTTATTTGAAATGTTCACCGACTTGGCACGTACGTCAGTACTAGCCAAACCGCCTGAATTTCAAAACCTTGAACTTCACTCATTCTGAAACACCCCAGGGCTGAACTCATGAGCGATCTTTATGAGACAGCCCCTTTTTATTGTTTACCGCTTCATTGCTTCTTTAATTTTTTTAGCTAAAATTCAAGTTTTCCTATTTCTGCTTCTACAGCCTCTACTATCATATTCTCTTGTATAAGAGCGGCAATATGTTCAACATATGGCTGCATATTGCAGTCGTTTTCGATATAAGGAACTGCTTCCCTGATTAAATCATGAACCTTTGTTGTAACTGGAGAAGATTTTAATTCTCCATAGAAATCTTGAGCCTGAGTGGAGTTAAGAAACTCCGTTGCTAGTACATATTTTGATAATCCTGCTACTTCATACATCTTTCTTGCTGCATTGTAGCCCATACTTACATAATCTTCTTGATTGGCACATGTAACAAAATTATCAATAGTTGCAGGATGACATAATATCTTCATTTGCCCAACAATACCTGCTGCCGCATATTGTGGAATCATCAACCCATTGTTTAGCCCAGGATTTTTATTGAGGAACGCCGGCAGTTCACTAATATGATGATTTACCAATCGATCTAGTCTTCTTTCAGACATTTTTGCTAAGTTTGTAATGGCTATAGCAGATGCATCTGCGGCCATTCCAACATAAGAACCATCGGCATTACATCCCATTAGTGCAACACTATCTTCCCCATCTTCAAAAAGCAAAGGATTATCAACGGATGAATTCAATTCAATAATTAAAGTTTTCAAACTATCCTTTAAAATCTTCTTTGCGGCTCCATGTAGTTGTGGTATACATCTAAGGGATAATGCATCTTGAACTCTATATTCCTTATATTTTTCAACGATTTCACTGTCTTCAAGTATCTTCTTAACATTTATAGCTGTTTTCTTTTGATCTTCATGGGGTCTTACAGCCATAATTCTTGGATCCATCGCCATTAACGTTCCTTTCAAAACTTCTAAAGACATAGCACCAGCAATATCACATGTTCTAGATGTTACTATTGCATCATAAAGACCTAATGCAGTCAAGGCAGTTACAGAAGTCGTCCCCGAGGTCAATGATAATCCTTCTTTACTTGATATAACAGTTGGAGTTAAGCCAGCCTTCTCTAGAGCATCTTTTCCTGATAATAATTCACCCTTATACCATGCCTTCCCTTCTCCAATAAGCACAAGTGAAACGTGAGCTTCTAAAGATAAATAACCTACCGATCCATGTCTCGGAGTAAATGGTATAATGTTATTATTTAGTAAATCTCTAATTTGCTCTAATGTAGCTAGCCTTATACCTGTATGTCCTGTCCCTAGATGCTGAAGCATAACGAACATCATTGCTCTGACACATTCTTCTTCAATTGGTTCCCCTAATGAGCATGCATGGGATAATAGATTGTTCCTTTGTACAATTTTTCTATCTTCTTTAGATATAAATCTATTCCAATTTTCCCCTAGCCCTGTAGTTATACCGTATATTGCCCTTTCTTCATCGGAAAACTTTTCAACAAGCTTACGACACTGGTTAACTCTATTAATATATTTTTGTGAAAACTCTACCTTTGCATTATATCTTGCTACAGCAATTACTTCTTCTAAACCTATCTGTTCACCCAAGACAACTTTTTTAATATCATTAGGTGAAACATTTCCAAATTCATATTTGAATTCTGTCATATTTATCACCGTCTTCTTATATATTCTCCCATACTATATTTCTAATGGCTTTACTGTAGGCATTTCTGTAATATAGAAATCGCAATAAATCTTTTATACTTCTTTTTTAATACCAATTTCCTTCGTAGGAACTACTTCATCGATGGAGTAATTTTTATCTATAACCAGACGTTTAATAATTCCTACAAATAAGAATATCATTATAAATAATATTGGTAAGCCTGAAATCGCAAGAAGTGTTTTAACACCGTCTAAACCTCCAGCTGTAACAAATATGATAGCCAGGATACCCATTAAGCTTCCCCAAAATACTTTTATACCGATTGGAGCCTCTTTTACTCTTGAATCTTTTAAAGACATTAGTGAAATAGAAGAAGTCATTGAGTCAGCCATGGTTACATAGGATAACATAATTGTAATAATGATAATGGGCTGAATTATTTTACCAAAAGGTAAGAATTCAGCAACCTTAAGCATAACCCCATCAAATCCTTCAGTCGTCATATATCCAAACATATCAAATTTTCCAGTGAGTTGAAGGTCAAGTACAAATCCACCAAAGGAACCAAACCATAATATAGCAAACATTGCAGGTGCAATCAGATTAATTAAGACAAACTCTCTAATTGTACGGCCATAACTTATACGAGCAAGAAATAGTCCTATAAGCGGGGAGAATGATAACCAGTCAGCTAGATAGAAAGTATCCCACCATTCAGGCCAAAGATCCGTACTACCTGGAGAAGTAAAAACAGATGAAGAAATAAAGTCATTTGTATAATGGGCAAAGCTCTGAACTGTTAAATCTAGGATGTACTTAGTTGGTCCTGCCACTATTACAATAGATACAAATGCAATAAAAATCCAAGCGTTCTTCTCCGATAGGAATTTTATACCTTTCTGAAGTCCAGAAATACTTGAAATAGTATAAATTATTGTAATGTTTGCAGCTAAAACTATCCATACCATCGGACCGGAAGGAATGCCGGAAATCATTTCAATTCCAGCGCCAAGTTGAAGCAAACCGTTTGCTAGTGCGCCTGCAAGTCCTGAACAAATAGCAATAAGAGCAAAGGTGTCTACTACATCTTTATACTTACTTTTTAGAAACTTTTCTCCGTATAGAAGTGTCATCCCACTACTTACAGAGTTTGGCATCTTTAAATTATATATTGCATAGGCAATAGAAAGGCCACATAGTGCATAGAGTGCATAGGGTGTAAAAGCCCAGTGCATATAAGATTTATTCATTGCAAATTGAATGGCTTCCGGGCTACCTGACGTTAAAGTAATACCTTGTGGTGGAGCAAAGGAAAAGTACAAAGGCTCAATAGGACCCCAAAACATAATACCGGTTCCTATTCCGGCGCAAAGGGCAATTGTCCAATAAGACCATCTAGAAAGTTCTGGTTTGGCATCTCTTCCGCCAAACTTAATGTATCCAACCTTAGAAAAAGCTACATAAATAATACCGATTAGAAAAATAAGGCATGTCAATTGAATAAACGCACCAAAATACTTAGCAATAAACATATAAACATTCATTACAAAGGTGGCTGTGGTATCGGCATTAACCATACTTGATCCAATAATTAATAAGAAAATAATAATTGGTACAGCGATAATGTTAATTCTTAGTTTCTGCATATTAATCCTCCTCTTAGTTGATTTAACCTTCCACTTTCTCTAAGGTTATTGCCCCCACAGGACAGTGATTTTTACAAATAGTACATCCCCAGCATTTTTCCTCATCAAAAACTACCTTTTTATCCATCTTTGTGAAGGCTTCAAAATTGCAGATCTTCGCACATAGACCACAGTTGACACATTTCTCTTGATTCCAAACAATGTTATATAACTTCTCAGGCCATATACCCTTTGTTCCTATAATCTCCGATGCTCTAATTGGATAACAACAGCATCCATCACAATTACAAATGGCGTGCTCCGCTTCCGATGTGTGCATTAGCCCATTTTCATTAGCCATTTTTACGATTTCTTTAGCCTCTTCTTTATCTATAGACTCTCCCCAACCACGATCCCAACTGGAATTTATATCATGTTCAAAGAGTATACAGACATTCTTAGGCTTTTCACACTTCAGGGCAACAGATTTACAATTACAGGGCACAACATACATCTGCTCTTCGATCCCATCTATGAGATCCAAGGTCTCTTCTAATGTATAAAAATGAGCATTTTCTATAAGTCTGCGCTTTCCTTCTTGGATTTCTTTTAACCTAGGCAATGCACCCTCAGCGTAGCGCTTTACATACCACCTATCCAGGTTTTCCCGATCTGCTTTTGGTATGCTCTTCCACAAATCAATTTCATACTGGGCAAAGAATGCCAATCTCGTATATACATCCGATGACTTATACATGATTTCTCCATCATGGTCTACTTTATTGATAACACCCCTTTTATAGGTGTCACGAATAAAGTCCCCTGGATCAACATCGAGTTTTTCTTTGATAAGCTCTAATAGATCATCATAGGTATACTCGTTATTTTCCATTGCATCAATCAATATCATTTCATTCTCCGTTAACATTAATTTAATAATAGAAAGAGCTTCTTTCGGTACATCAAAGTATTCAATCATTTCCTTTTACCTCCTTTCAAAATTTAAATTCATCAACTGCTCTCTACTGTCGACTACAAACCTATAATGCAAAACCCATACCAACTATATGTCAAAAAAAATTCAAAGAAACCACTCTTTCATGTGATTTCTTTAAGAATTTCATTACTTTTTTCTATTATTCCTTATAATTTTCTAATTTAATACAATTATTCTCGCAAACAAAACAAATCTGCCAAATCATTTGGCGTATACGCAAACTGATTTGGCATTTCTGTAACCTATATATAATCTAAAGATTCACTTTTTTCTGTCATTTATTCTTTGATATGCAAAATCATTTGGCACTATTCTAATTTAATTTTATACTTTTTCATTCTATATTGTAAGCTTTGCCTTCTCAAATCTAAAACTTTTGCAGTTTTTGTAATATTTCTATTGTATTTTTTTAAATATCTTTCTATTACTTTTTTCTCATATTCTTCTAGTATTTCAATTAGAGAGTCTGAGCTATGCTTAAAATCGGTATCATCATGTTTAATGGCATAGGTGGGAGAATCAAAATTCAAATACCTAGGTAGGTGTTCAATAGTAATCAATTTATCATTTTCATGGGTAATATTAAATGAATACTCTATAAGATGCTGAAGTTCGCGAATATTTCCCGGCCAATTATAGATTTCAAAGGCCTTCATAACTTCTTTGGATATACCCTTTATATTTTTCCCATATTCTTCATTGAGCTTGTTAATAAAAGAATCTGCAAGTATTTCAATGTCCTCTGGCCTTTCACTTAAACTCGGCAGATCAACTATGATTGTTGAAATTCTATAAAAAAAGTCCTTTCTGATTCTATTTTTTTCTATCAAGTCAAATAGGTTTTCATTTGAGGTAGCTATTATTCTTACATCACAATCATAGTATTTAGCTCCCCCAATTTTTCTGAATTTCTTTTCCTGCAGAGCTCTTAAAAGCTTACTTTGCATATCGATGCTCATCGAATTGACTTCATCGAGAAAAAGAGTGCCTTCATGGGCCTGTTCAAAGAAACCCACATGGTCTCTACTTCCAGTATAAGCTCCCTTTACTGTTCCAAAAAACAAGCTTTCCGCTAAAGTTGAAGGTACCGCTCCACAGTTAACAGCTATAAATGGCTTATCTCTTCTTTTTCCAAAGGAATGCATGCTTTGGGCGAGTAGTTCTTTACCCGTTCCCGTTTCTCCATATATTAAAACACTAGACTCCGTTAGAGATACCTTCTTAGCCAGATGAATAACTTCCTCCATAGACTTAGACCTGTGAATAATATCTAAAAACTGATAGTATTTGCTTTCTCTTTTCACGCTGCCTTGATTCAATACATAATCTTCTAGATAAATGTTTTTATATGCCTGCTGTTTTATTGTAGATATATCATTTTCCAATAGGACAGCACCAAATAATTCTCCATCACGCTCTACTGGAAAGGCCGAATTTATTGTTGTTATCATTTTTCCATTACCAGCCTTAAATCTATCACATCTATTTATTATAGGTTTTTTTTCCCTAAGAGTCGTAAGTACTGTACTATATTCTTCACGTACGTCATACAAGTCTAAAAGATGTTTTCCCCTAAATTGATCCTTCTTCATTTCTCCTATATGTTCACTAACCCTATTTATAAATAAGCCATATCCATTATTGTTATAGATTTGAACACCTTCTGGAAGACTATCTAACGCTGCTTCATAAATTTCTTTTTGAATTCCATCTCTACTAAAAAGTAGAATATATTGCTTTTCATCAGTATTATTTATCGCTCCATTAATTGAAACTAGTTGATACTTAAAGTAAAAGTTATTTATTTCTATTCTTCCTGCTTCATCCTCAAAGTTTATTTCAAAATGATTTTTAGCACATTGATTTAAGCCACGTTCAAGGAACTGATTCAGTCTGCCATCAGCGTCTTTGTCATATAACTCATATTTAAATAGATTAAAGTTTTTATCTATATAACATACTATATCTGCAACTGGCATGACAATTCCTCCTAGGTTAAACGTATTATTTATATTATATATTATCAACAGGAATCTATTTATGCAAATGTATTATATTAAATTATTTGCTTATATTTAAAAAAAGGGAGCCTCAGAATAACGAGTTTATTCTGAGGCAGTCCTTTTAAAACAGATTCTATTAGTCAATTTTTTGTAGTAATGATTTTGCAATTACTTCAAAATCAATCTTATTGCTCTCTTTAAGTTTATCTGCTAAATCTTTTAATGTAGTTCTCATTATATTTTTATCCTTACTATAAATCTAAAGAAAGAATAGCATATTTCTAGCTTTTAATCACCTTAGCTTGATGGCTATGTGATGCGACCCCTATATTTCCCGTATTTAATTACGTCGGTTTGATGACTATGGGTCGATACCCCTAATATCTTTATTCCCCCTTTACACCGTTGCTTCATTATGCCAAATACCTATTAAAAACCATTTTCCCTTAATATTTTTAAAAATAAAAGCAAGTGTTTTAAAATTTATAAATTCAGTTTCTTCATCTCCCTTGTAATGAATCTGAACAATTTCAACATCTTCTTTATTATGAAATCTATATATTTCACCTACATATTCTTTATCAAGAATAATACTAGCCTTCTCTTTATAATCAATGTCATAAATAAAACGTTTATAATACTCTTTAGGTGTTAATACAATTGGATCTCCGCTGCCATCATAAATACCCCATTCATATTTTGTTTCTATATCAAAGAAATTTGTTAATTCTTTCTTATCAAAAACAAAACGTTCAAAAGGATATTCAAAATATGGAGAAAATTCTAATCCTTCTAATTCATAGACATAATCACTTATTGAATTGAAATCTTTATTTTCAAGATCGTTTAATATAGTTTGACTTAACTCAATAAGAACTCTTTCGTTTGATTCTATTTCATTGTTTTGTGAACAACCCAACGAGAATACAGACAAAAATAATAGTAATACTAAGTTAAAATTAATCATAACCACATCCTTCTTTTTTGTATTGCTTGACCATCAACATTTTATTATTTGTCTAATATTTCTATATAATACAATAAAACCCTTAAATTTTCAAGAGTTTTATTGTATCAAATAGATAATATATCAAAATAATCTTCAATTAACTTTACTAACTTTTGTGAAAGTTTCTATTTCAAAACATAAAATTATTATTGACAATGAAAATATATTACATTGATTGTTCAACTTTGTTTACAAACCAATCCCAAGTCTGATATGATTCTCCTCCTCTGGACGTTGGATCTCTCAGAATTTGAGGACAGTTCTTACGACTCCAATCATAATGCTGTCTTAATTTATCAGTCCCCCAACCATAATCATTCAAAATCTTAGCTGCTAAATATGCGGCGTTCTCTAATGTTTTTAATCTATCGCCTGGTTCACATATTTCTAGTCCTATTGAGGTTGTATTTCCAGGTCCACTACCACCATCTCCAGCATGATAAGCTGTTTCATCAAATGGAATAACTTCAATTGCTCTATTTTCATCAACTACTATATGAAAGCCTGTTGATGATGTATTATCTGGATTTGTTAACCATCCTCTCTCACCTCTAGCAGTAGAATTTGCATTTCCCGTTGAATGAATTGTTAAAGTGGTTGGATTCATTGACCTGCCAGTTCTTTTCTTGCCAACAGGAATATGATCAACTTCATATTTCACTTCTGGAATCACCTTACATCTCAAATGATATTCAGAGCCAACACCTGCTGTATTCCTTGAATAGTGGCGTACTTCAATATAATAATATTCATCAGCAGTAACATCAATAGTGACAAGGTCATGTTCTCCTTCTGTTCCTTTAGAAGATCCATCTATTGAATTATTATTTTTATCATATATGGTCAAATCCACATCAAGATCTGAAGAAAGAGGGTTAACGTAAAAATTAGCTTTTCCACTCTGCGGAAATTTTATCTTGTAATAATCTTTATCACTTTGAAAATCAACTTTACCTTTTATATCTTCATCATTATAAATTCTTTGTGCGTACCCCCAATTACCATTGTAATCGTCTTTTTCATATTGTTCGTAAGTTGTCATAAAAATGTCCTCCTTTTAGAATTTTAAGGATTGTATTAGTAATAGAATAATGAGTAACTATTATAGAAGGATTATTAAGTTTGTTTAGTTTGCTTTTACAATTCAAGTTGCTTTCTATAATCTTCATCCTACTAACACATCCTATATATTTTTATCTGAGAAATTTTAACCGGTTAAGTACCTCTCATATATAAAAGACGAATTTCGAGTTGATTTTGTAAACCGGTTTAATTTGACTTTTTTTGTAGTTTTATGCTAATTGAGTATATATCTGTATTTAGGATTATTATTATTTTATCGAATTTTTAACTTTAATTACATATTCCGAAAGTCAGCAAATAGCCATTTGTTGACTTTTGTAGAGTGTAAAGGTACTTTTGGATAAGAAGAAACATATGCAGGAAAGGAAGTACGATTAGGAGAGTATGAAAAAATAAATATGAAACCTAATACATTTTATAGGAGAATTAAAGATTATGAGAAAAAAAGAAATGAAACAGAAGGAAATGGATTTTAAGATCACAGATGAAGATTTGGAGTTTCTTAGTTTTCAAGAAAAAATGGAGCGTCTAAATCAATTTGCGGAGTTTGGACAAATTCTCATGCAAGGAAAAATGATGTCATATTTACCGTCTTCAGATAAGTCCATAAAGGTTGGTTCCAATTTAGTTTGATCTCATCCTACCTCAATAATCTTAGTATTAAATCCTAACTGATCATTAATTTTTTTAATATCTTCTGCTGCTGAATCATTAAAGGATTTATCTCCTCTTCTAAGAATTTTCCCCCATAAGTTCTAATTACTGTAATTCATATGGATACTCCAAAGCTTAAAATACAAATACTAGACTACTTAACATCACACCCATCACGCCTTGTATACTTGTCCATACAAGTTATTTTTTTTTAAAACCTGATATAGGTTTTTTTAATGGATATCTAATAAAGTCTCCCATGCATATTTCCATGAAAGACTTTATTCTTAAGCTCAAATCGCCGGTATCTATTATTTCCTTTTTAATCTTTTCATCATTTCCTTTATTTTCTTTTCCTGTCCATTATCACTCAATTCATAGTATGTAGTTCCTACCAATTCATCAGGAAGATACTGCTGATCAACATAATTATCTGGATAGTCATGGGGATATATGTATCCTAAGCCATGTTTTAATTTTTTTGCTCCTTTATAGTGTCCGTCCCTTAAGTGAAGGGGTACTTGTCCGATTTTCTTATTTTCAACATCACTTAATGCCTTTTTTATTCCAACATAGCTGCCATTACTTTTAGGAGAAATGGCTACATATGCAGCTGCCTGTGCCAATATTATCCTTGCTTCAGGCATACCAATAAACTGAACTGCTTGGGCAGCATTATTGGCAAGTATAAGGGCATGGGGATTGGCATTCCCTACATCCTCAGAGGCCGCTATAACTATCCTTCTGGCAATAAAAACAGGATCTTCTCCTGCATAAATCATTCTGGCAAGATAATGCAGTGTTGCATCGGGATCAGAGCCCCTCATGCTCTTTATAAATGCAGAAACTACATCATAATGATAATCCCCATCCTTATCATATTTAATTGCTTTCTTCTGCATACATTCTTTAATTACTTCTAGGTCTATATCTACTTTTCCCTCTTTGTTCTTATTAGTGGTCAGGGCTGCCAGTTCCAAAGCATTCAGAGCTCTTCGTGCGTCTCCCCCGGCCATACTCGCAAGAAACTCCGTTGCGTCTTCATGTAGGCTTATATCATATAACCCAAGCCCTTTTTCATCGTCCTCTATTGCTCTTTTGATTATTTTCTTAACATGTTCTTCATCTAAAGGCTCTAGCTTGAATAACATCGATCTAGAGATCAATGCATTGTTTACCTGGAAAAATGGATTCTCAGTTGTGGCTCCTATTAGTATTAATGTTCCATCTTCTACACTAGGTAACAATCCATCCTGTTGTGCCTTATTAAATCTATGTATCTCATCTAAAAATAGTATAGTTCTTTTATTATACATACCAAGCTGATTTTTTGCTTCTTTAACTACTTCCTTTAAATCCTTTACACCTGAGGTTACTGCATTTAATTGTACAAAGTTTGATTTAGTAGTATTTGCAATAACTCTTGCAAGGCTTGTCTTACCCGTACCAGGAGGTCCATATAGAATTATTGAAGTAATCCTATCGGCCTTGATCGCCCTCCAAAGGAGTTTTCCCGGTGCCAGTATATGTTCTTGTCCAACATATTCCTCTAGATTTCTGGGCTTTAAGCGCTCCGCTAGGGGTGAGTCCTTCTTTAATCTTTCGGTCCTCTGTATTTCAAATAAATCCATCTTACATCACCTTTATCCTATAATCGATTTAAAAATGTCTTTTATTATATAGAACGCACTTATAAGTCTACATTTTGATTTTTTGAATAGCCAAAGCTTTAAGGATATTCAGGGAATAAAAACGTAAAAGATTTATTGCGATTTCTATATTATCATTGTATCAGAAAAAAGAAATTTATGTTTTTTTTGTGTTCTCTTTGGTGAATAAAAACACAGAAACAATATGTTTTCGACCTATAAAAGACACAACCATCATGTATTATAAATAATATAAGATTCCACATGAAAAATGAAATATATAACTACAACAAATTTTTTAAAAAACAGGAGATATGGGAAATGAATAAAAACCAAGTATTAGCATTATCACTATCTGCATTAATTTCTTTTAAGGATCTACTAAATGGAGCTGTAGCATTTGCTTCATCCCCTAATGATATGTCCCATGACAATGAAAAAAGTGATGTTATACCATTTCTTCAGGTTGAAAATTTAACTTTCGAACAATTTATGAAAGGAATAGCTATTAATAGGATACCTGAACGGGGTATGAACAATCTAAAATCTCTATATGAAGAGACCAATAAGCTAGAAAGGGATGAGAGATTTGATGAAGCTTGTAAAAAATGGATGGAATTTGACAAAATGCTAGATAAATACCTAGGTAATGATTTTCAATCTATGGAGCTTTCAAACTTTGAGGAATTTATGAAATATATGCCAACTAAAAATATTCCTGCTGATGCCATGAAAAAACTTAATGAGCTCTATAATGATACCACTAAACTAGAGAGAAGTAATAAGATTGATGAAGCTGATAAAAAATGGGATGAGTTTTACAGAATGCTGGAGGAATATCTTGATAATAAATTTGAATCAACTGAGCTTCCAAGCTTTGAGAAATTTATGAAGGATATGCCTACTAGAATGATTCCCTTTGATTACATGGAAAAGCTTAATGATCTCTATAATGATATCACTAGGCTAGAGAAAAACAATAAGCTTGATGAAGCCGGTGAAATGTGGGATGAGTTCTATAATATATTAGAGAAATATTTAGTTCTAAACCCAAATTATTCATAGAAAGTTCAGAACTACTTGCATATTTTCAAACTTTCTATAAATAATCTGGGTTAAATCAAAAGAAATTTATGTCCTTTTTATGTTCTCTCTAGTGAATAAAAACACAAAAACAACATGGTTTCAACCTATAAAAAACACAACCATCATGTATTATAAATAGTATAAGATCCCATATACAAGGCGGGAGTAATAATCAAGCTATATAGCTACTAAAAATTTGAAAAAAACAGGAGGTAAGGAAAATGAATAGAAAGCAAGTATTAGCATTATCACTATCAGTATTAATTTCCCTTGGAGGACTAGTAAGTGGAGGTGCCGCATTTGCTACATCCCCTAATAATGAAAAAAGTGATGATCTGTCATTTGTATTATCATCAGAATGTCAATTTGAAAGTTTAACTTTTGAACAGTTTATGAAGGGCGTAACTACTAGTAAGATCCCTAAAGAAGATATGAAAAAACTTAAGAGTCTTTATGAAGATATTACGAAGCTAGAAAAGGACGAAAAATTTGACGATGCTGACAAGAAATGGGAGGCATTTGATAAGATATTAAATAAATACATTAAACACCCAAGTTTCGAAGAATTTATGAAGGATATGTCTACTAAAAAGATACCTGCTGATGACATGAATACGCTTAAATCCTTATATAAAGATATTATTAAGCTTGAAAAAGGTAATAAATTTGACGATTCTAATAAAAAATGGAATGCATTTTTCAAAATGCTAGACAAATATCTAGATAAAAATTTAGAATCTATGGAGCTTCCAAGCCTTTGAGGACTTTATGAAGGATATGTCTACTAGAAGGATACCTGCTGATGACATGAATACGCTTAAATCCTTATATAAAGATATTATTAAGCTTGAAAAAGGTAATAAATTTGACGATTCTGATAAAAAATGGGATGAATTTTACAAAATACTAGGCAAATATCTAGAAGATTGCAACAACAATGGTTTATGAACATTCCAATAAATATCTTGGTAAGATATGAGACTTAAAAAAGGGTGTAACCGTTCTGATGATTAGAAAAATCATCAGAACAGCTACACCCTTTTAAAATTAAATTTTCTCATGTGAATTCTATATATATTACTCTTTAATCCACTCCATCATACCTCTCAGTTCCTTACCTACCTCAACTATCGGATGCTCAAGTTCTCTTCTTTTAATTGCATTGAACATTGGTCTGTTCATGTTATTTTCTGATAGCCAATTCTTTGCAAACTGACCTGTTTGTATTTCATGAAGAACTTTTTTCATTTCCTTACGTGTCTCGTCTGTTATAATTCTTCTACCAACCATGTAATCTCCATATTCTGCTGTATCACTTACACTGTATCTCATCTTTTCAAATCCGCCCTCATAAAGTAAGTCTACGATAAGCTTTAATTCATGTAAGCATTCAAAGTATGCAATTTCAGGTTGATAGCCTGCTTCAACTAGGGTATCAAAACCAGCCTTTATTAGCTCTGTTGCTCCACCACATAGAACACTCTGCTCACCAAATAGATCTGTCTCCGTTTCTTCTTGGAAAGTAGTCTCTATAACCCCTGCTCTAGCTGCCCCTATTCCACTAGCGTATGCAAGTGCCAAATCCTTGGCTTTACCAGTATAATCTTGATAAACTGCTATTAGTGCAGGTACACCCTTTCCTTCTTGATATACTCTTCTTACCAAGTGCCCCGGACCCTTTGGTGCAACCATGAAAACATCTACATTCGTTGGAGGTACTATCTGTGTGAAATGTATGTTAAAGCCATGGGCAAAAACTAAAGCATTTCCTTCCTCCAAGTTAGGCATAATACTCTCCATATATATACTTCTTTGCTTTTCATCGGGTACTAGAATCATTATTATACTACTCATCTTAGCTGCCTCAGCAACCTCCATAACTTCTAGTCCACTTTCTTTAACTATTTCCCAAGACTTGCTTCCCTTGTATAATCCAACTACAACATCTACTCCGCTTTCCTTTAGGTTCAATGCATGGGCATGACCCTGACTCCCAAAACCAATAACTGCTACTTTTTTTCCTGCAAGCATCTCCTTGTTTGCATCCTTATCATAATACATTTTTGCCACTATAAGTTCCTCCTTATATTATCTGATTTGAGTGGGTGTCTCAAAATGACGAATTTCTGCGTTATTTGAAATTTCATCGACTTGGCACGTACATAAGTACTAGCCAAACCGCTAAAATTTCAAAACCTTGAACTTCATTCATTCTGAAACACCCCGGGGCTGTACGAACAAGATTCATTTATGAGACAGCCCCCTTTGATTTATATATGATGTTTTTTTAAAACATATATCTAACTTTATGATGCTTTTTCTTCTGTATCCTTCAGCCCTATTTCATCGGACATTTTATTGACGGCACTGATATATGCCCTTATACTAGCCTCTACTATATCTGTACTAAGTCCTCTTCCCCTATACATCTTGCCATCATGGCTAATCTTAACTATAGCTTCACCCTGGGCGTCCTTCCCCTCTGTAACGGAATGAAGTCCATAATCTTCAAGGACCAAATTTACTCCTACGATTTTTTCAATGGCCTTAAAGGCTGCATCTACTGGCCCGTCACCCATTGAAGCTTCTTCAACTAGTTTTTCATCAATTTTTAGGGCTATAGATGCCGTTGAGGTAATTACATTTCCACTGTTAATTACAAAGTTTTCTAGTTCATAGGTCTTCGGTGTTTCTATAGAATCTCCTGCTACTATGGCCTCAATATCCCTGTTGTAAACGTCCTTCTTTTTATCTGCCAAATCCTTAAATTTCTTAAAGGCTTTAATCAGTTCTTCTTCTGATAGAGTGTATCCTAAGGAGTTAACTCTTTCTAGGAAGGCATGTTTACCGGAGTGTTTACCAAGAACCATCTTATTTGTAGTTAACCCTACGGATTCCGGTGTCATAATTTCATATGTGCTTCTTTCTTCCATTACACCGTGTTGATGGATTCCAGATTCATGGGCAAATGCATTAGCTCCTACAATTGCCTTATTAGGCTGCACTTGAACACCGGTTATCGTACTTAAAAGCTTACTTGAACGCATTATTTGAGTTGTTTCTATATTACAATCTAAATCCAAGATATCCCTTCTAGTGTTTATCGCCATTACGATTTCTTCAAGTGCTGCATTCCCTGCCCTTTCACCTATCCCATTGATAGTACACTCAAACTGAGTTGCACCGGCCCTTGCGGCAGCTATCGTATTTGCAACTGCTAAGCCCAAATCATTATGACAATGTACTGATATCTCTGCTTTATGCATATTTGAAGTATTTTCTCTTATTTTAGTTATAAAATTATAGTACTCATTGGGAGTTGTGTATCCAACCGTATCCGGGATATTTATTACAGTTGCTCCCGCAGTTATAACCTTTTCAAATAATCTTGACAGGAATATCGGATCACTTCTTGTTCCATCTTCAGCAGAAAATTCAATGTCTTCACAGTATTTTTTTGCATGTTTAACCATGTTAACTGCTCTTTCAATCACATCTTCTGGTTCCATTTTCAATTTATATTTCATATGGATATCTGAGGTAGCTATAAACGTGTGTATCCTTGGTCTAGCAGCATACTTTACTGCTTCCCATGCACAATCTATATCCTTTGGCAAAGTTCTAGCCAAACTTGCTACTGTACAATCCTTTACAGTCTTTGCAATCTCCCTAACTGAAGTAAAATCACCTTCTGAAGCAATGGCAAAACCCGCTTCGATTATATCAACCTTTAAAAGCTCCAGCTGCTTAGCCATTTGTATCTTTTCCTGAAGATTCATACTGCACCCAGGCGATTGTTCTCCATCTCTTAATGTTGTATCAAAAATCTTAATTATCTTCCCCATTTAAATTCTCCCCTTTACATTTAGAATATTTTGTAGCTCTACTCTCTAAGTTCTAATTTCCAAGTTTTAGCTTCTAAGTTCAGTTCATTCTATTAGGACATTATCTTCTGTTGTTTTTACATACTCCTATAGAATCTCTTATAAAAGTATGGATATTTTAATATTAAGTTGGTTGTCATGACATTTTATTTATTAGTTAAAACTCATGGGCATCTAATCCCTTAGTTTTGGCCAGATTTTTCTTCGAGAAATGACCTAAAAAACAAAAACCCCGCCCTTAAATATATATATATTTAAGGACGAGGTTAGAATTCCACGTGGTACCACCTTATTTGTTTTTGAAAAATCAAAAACCACTCATTTCAGGTTCAATCAAACCCTAGCCGATAATGGGGCATACCATCTATCTCCTATAAGTATTTCAGAGATGCAGCTCAGGAGTGAGTAATATTTTTACTACAGTATCGGTTCACAGCAACCACCGACTCTCTGAAACTGCCTTCGAAAAATACGCTCTCCATCATTGCTTTTTCGCTTTGTAATTTCTAGGTATTGTATTGTATCTTAACAAATCAGATTTTAAATGTCAATAGGGTTTTGAAAAAATATCAAAATTTATTTATTTTTATGCATAAACAATTTTTTACATCACGAAAAAATTTTTTCACTTAATTTTTACCTTACGAATAAATTTGCACAATTTTAAAAATATTTTGTTGACTTTAAGGCTTATTTTTTGTTACAATACTTGTTAATTATCTTCGTAATGACAAAGGTGTCAGAAATTCCTTTGTCTGTTCCAAATTCTAAGTTCTTAAGTTTTAATAATACAGGTTTGAAACTAAGTTCATTATAGAGATTCCAGTGAAACTTTAACTTATACACATCAAAACTCCCCAGAATCATCGGATATTTTGATATGTATAAGTTAAGTTTCACTAGGAACTCTATATAAAAAGATTTGACTATTATGGGCATAGCTAGAAAATGACTAAAAAGTATCGACCTAGTTTTTGTAACAAAATCCAATAATTGAGAAGGTGATATTTTGAAGGTTTCAAATGCTATTGTAAAATGTCTAGAAAATGAAGGTGTAGATATTGTTTTCGGCTATCCGGGTGCAGCTGTATTTCCAATATATGAGTCCTTAAGAAATTCTGATATAAAACATGTCCTTGTTAGACATGAGCAAGCAGCTGCCCATGCTGCTAGTGGTTTTGCAAGAACTAAGGGTACAGTTGGTGTATGTATGTCTACATCTGGACCTGGAGCCACAAATTTAATTACTGGTATTGCCACGGCCTACATGGATTCTATACCTCTTATAGCAATAACTGGCCAAGTAAACACAACGGCCATAGGTAAAGATGTTTTTCAAGAGGCCGACGTTGTAGGGGCTACCGAACCATTTACTAAATATAACTATCTTGTAAAGGATGCTAATGATATACCAAGAATATTTAAAGAAGCCTTTTATATAGCTTCCACAGGAAGACCAGGTCCTGTGCTTATAGATATACCGCTTGATATTCAGATGGAAAATATAAATTTCTCTTATCCTGATTCTGTAGATATAGTTGGATATAAGCCTACCTATGTAGGCCATGCAGGTCAAGTAAAAAGAGCTCTTAAGAGATTAAAAATCAGCAAAAAGCCTTTGATTTGTGTTGGCGGCGGAATATTGTGCTCAGAAGCATCTAATGAACTCGAGATTTTTTCTGAAAAATCAAAGATACCCGTTGTACATACCTTAATGGGTATTGGTGCTCTTACCTCGGATTCTGATTATTATGTGGGAATGGTAGGGTCCCACGGTCACTCATATGCCAATAAGGCTGTTACAGAGACAGATCTATTAATGATTATAGGGGCTAGGGTAGGTGATCGTGCTACGGCTGGCTTCAATCTTACAAATAAAGATCTTTCTATTATTCATATTGATATTGACCCTGCTGAGATTGGTAAAAATCTAGATACTACTATTCCAGTTGTAGGCGATGCAAAAAATATTTTAAATCAATTTATTGAAAAGGTTGAACCCCTTGATACCGATGAGTGGATAGAGAGAATTAACTCCTTTAAGGAAATTTCGGTAGATAAATTCTGCGGTAAGGATACCTTTGTCAATCCAAAGGAAGCATTGAAAGCATTATCTAGTATAGTTCCCGATAACGCAATCTTTACGGTTGATGTTGGTCAGAATCAAATTTGGGCCGCTAGAAATTTAGAGATAAATGGAGATAGAAAATTCTTTACCTCAGGAGGCTTAGGAACTATGGGCTACAGCCTGCCAGCAGCCATAGGCGCTAAACTAGCAGACCCAGATAGAAAAGTTATATGCAGCCTAGGTGATGGCAGTTTTCAAATGTCCTTAGGTGAGTTAGCAACTTTACGGGAATCAAACCAAAATATTATAATACTGCTCTTTAACAATAACAGACTAGGAATGGTAAGAGAGCTTCAGGATCTCAAAGTTGGAAAGGGTAAATATTTTGGAGTAGATTTTACTGCAAATCCTGATTTCATGAAAATAGCTGATGCCTATGGCCTAAAGGGCTTTAGAATATCTTCAAATAAAGAGTTAGAAGCAGCCCTAGCTACTGCATTAAACAGTAATGACAGCTATATTCTTGAATGTATGGTAGATCCAAGTATCTTTAGTATCTTATAGTGAAGGGGGATTTCATATGAATAAGCACGTGCTATCGGTTTTAGTACAAAACCACTTTGGAGTCTTAAGTAGAATTGCAGGTTTATTCAGTCGTAGAGGATATAATATAGACAGTCTTACCGTAGGTGTTACTGAAAATCCAAGTATTTCTCGAATGACCATTGCAGTTACAGGTGATGATTATATTCTTGAACAAATGACTAAGCAGTTAAATAAACTTATAGATGTTATCAAGGTCGTAGAACTTAAGCCGGAAAAATCCGTTCATAGGGATCTTGTACTGATTAAGGTTAAAGCAAATTCCAAGGAAAGAACGGCTATTAACGAAACAGTTAATATTTTTAGAGCGAATATAGTTGATATTTCATCAGAAACCTTAATCGTAGAATTAACCGGTGATTCTGGAAAAATATCTGCCTTTATAGATGTTATAAAACCCTTCGGGATACTTGAGTTAGTTCGTACAGGGTTTACAGGCATTCAAAGAGGAAGTTCTCAAATTACCGATTAATTTAATACCCAGATTATTCATAGAGAATTCAAAACTCTGTTGTGTCCTTTCAATCTTTCCATAAATAATCCGGGTAATATTACATTTTTTTATATATTCAAATATTTTGCTTATTTTAGAATTTTTTGAATTTTTCATTGACAATGAAAAAGGTCGTTGTTATAATTTGAATAATTATAATATGAGTTTCATAGAGATTCATGTAAAACTATTAATTGATACAAATTCAAAATTTCCAGGAAAACCCTGTATTTGTATATATATAAATTAAGTTTTATCATGTTCACTCTATATTTATAAACGCTATGACGGAGACTGGTATTTTATATCAATAGTTCTAGAGAGTCGGTGGTTGCTGAAAACCGATACTATCTATAAAATGCATATCACTCCCGAGCTGTATCCTTGAAATACCTGTTACAGAGATTCAAGTAAAACTATTAATTTACACATATCCAAAACTCCCAGAATAGTCGAGTGTTTGTATATGCATAAATTAAATTTTACTAAGAACTCTATATAGTAAAGGATAACGATTAGCCCCGTTAAAGGCTTAGGTTTGTTGGAACTGATAAAGAGGTATCCTAATTTTGGGGTACAATTAAGGTGGTACCGCGGGTAAACACTCGCCCTTGAATATTATTCAAGGGCGTTTTTTATTAGCCATTTTACGGAGAGAACTGTGGCCAAAACTATGGCCTCGATGTCCCAGGGTTCTTATTTTACTATTAATTATTCACAAAACTTTAGAAAGGAGGTTTTATTTTGAACAAAAAAATAAAAATATTTGATTCTACCCTTAGAGATGGAGCCCAAGGAGAAAGTATTTCTTTCTCGGTTAATGATAAATTAAAGGTTGTTGCCGCACTGGATAGTTTAGGTATTGCTTATATCGAAGCTGGTAATCCCGGATCGAATGTAAAGGACTTGGAGTTTTTTGAAAGACTAAGGTCTGTAAAGCTAAAGAATTCTAAAATCGTTGCCTTTGGCAGTACTCGAAGAAAGGGTATCTCTGCCAGTGAAGATACTAATGTAGCTTCACTAATGGAGGCCAATACTCCTGCAATAGCAATCTTTGGTAAGTCTTGGGATTTTCATGTAACTGACATTATTAAAACTAGTTTAGATGAAAATCTAAAGATGATCTACGATACGATACTTTACTTAAAGGAAAATGGTAAGGAAGTTATATTTGATGCTGAGCATTTTTTTGACGGTTATAAATCAAATCCAGAATATGCGTTAAATGCTCTAAAGGCTGCTGTAGATGGTGGTGCTGATTCAATTGTTCTATGTGATACCAATGGTGGCACCTTCCCAAGTGATATATACGAAATCACAAAAAAGGTTTCCGATAGATTTGATATTGAGGTTGGCATCCATTGTCATAATGACTGCGGAATGGCAGTAGCCAACTCAGTCATGGCTGTAAAGGCAGGAGCTACCCATATACAGGGAACATATATTGGATTCGGTGAAAGATGTGGCAATGCAAATCTTTCAACTATAATAGCAAATCTGCAATTAAAGATGAACCTGGAGTGTATACCCGAGGATAAAATACAGAAGCTTACCACATCGGCGAGATATATTTCAGAGATAAGCAATTTGAAACTAGTTCATGGTATGCCTTATGTGGGTAGCGGTGCTTTCGCCCATAAAGGCGGAATGCATATCGATGGTGTTTTAAAGGCTTCAAGCTCCTTTGAACATATTTCACCAGAGCTTATCGGTAATCGGAGAAGGTTTCTAATGTCGGAGGTTTCGGGAAAAAGTACTGTGCTTCCTCTCATTAAAAAGGTTGACAGTACAATATCCAAGGATTCTCCTGAGGCTCAAAAGATCATCGATAAGTTGAAAGAGCTTGAACATGAGGGCTATCAATACGAAGGAGCTGAAGCTTCCTTTGAGCTAGTTATACGTAAGTTCCTTGGTAAGCACATGCCCCCTTTCAAGATAGATTCCTTTAAAACTATCGGTGAGCACTCCATTGTCAGCAATGATTTCACAGCCTCAAGCATCATTAAGGTTATAGTTGATGATCAGGAAGAAATCACAGCTGAACAAGGAAATGGTCCTGTAAATGCACTTAACAAATCCCTAAGAAAGGCTTTGGAGATATTCTATCCCCAGTTAAGGGAAGTTCATTTGACTGACTACAAGGTAAGAGTTTTAGATGCCGAAAATGCTACATCTGCTAAGGTTAGGGTTTTAATAGAGTCTACAGATGGTAAGAATTCATGGACTACTGTAGGGGTTTCAACTGATATTATTGAGGCAAGTTTAATTGCCCTAAAGGATTCTATTGAATATAAGTTGATCAAGTCTTAGCTAATGGTTTTTTCACTACCTGTAGTCGACAACTCAAAACTTTATGATAAGTAATTCTTATAAATATAGTCAACACAAAAATCAAACT